>Ga0209992_10001839_pt1 | contig 21010 bp, 16 predicted proteins | sample 2SBtaG_2_FD_182564 | JGI IMG/M metagenome (GOLD analysis project Ga0209992, IMG submission 182564) | Deep subsurface microbial communities from Kolumbo volcano to uncover new lineages of life (NeLLi) - 2SBTROV12_ACTIVE470 metaG (SPAdes)... | ecosystem: Environmental > Aquatic > Marine >... | reverse complement strand
CGAGTCGCTCGGCACCCTGCAGCGAGTGCTGACACGCACCGACGGTTTTCTCGGTCACCTCGTTGGGGAGGGGGGCTACTCGACGAACGGACTCCACTTCTCGGAGGGCCGCCTCATCGCTCGGTCACGAACCCGGGTCGAGGTCTGGGAGCCATCTACCCGCGACCTCGTGGACAGCTACGAGGTCGGCCTCGGCTCCGACCTCGAGGTGACCACGGACAGCGTGTTCACGACGGGTGATGGCGATCTGGTGCAGATCGCCATTGCGGCCGGCGCGCCGGTTGCGAGGTTCGACAGCACAGCTGACGTCACCGCGGTTGGTGCCGCACCCGGGCGTGACTCGCTGGTGGTCGGTCACAGCGACGGACGGGTCGAGGTTTGGAGCGGCCCCTCGTGGCGGGACCGTCGGCAACTTGGCAGGACGCCGCGGCCAGTGACCCACATCGATGTCTCGCCGGATGGCCGGCAGGTCGCGGTTCTTCACTCCGGTGCCCGGTTGTTGATCTGGGATGTGGAGACCGCCGAGCTGGTCCACCCGAGCCCGCTCGTCGCGGCCGACCCCGGCGACGATTTCGGCGACTTCTTCGACGTCCGGTGGCTGGACGACGAACGTGTGGTCGCCTCGCTGGGTTCGTTGATGGTGTTCGACACCACGACCTTGGGGGTCACCCACGATGTACCTGCTCGCCTCGCCTCCGCCTTGGCGGTCATCGACAGCACACGGGTCATCCAGGGCAGTGAGGTCTTCGATGTCGAAACGGCCGAGGTCGTGCGCACCCTGGACTCCGGCGATGGGCAAGCGACAGCTGCAGCGAGCCAGGGGGGATTGATCGCGCTCGCTTCCGAACGTGCCATCTCGCTTTTCTCGACCGATGGCACCCAGCTCCTCGGTCGTGCCGTGCCCCGCGGCGACGCCAACGGCGGGTTCATCGACTCCACCGGGACCAGGATGATCGCGCTGAGGTGGCCACTCCAGGACTTCACCATCTGGGACACGGTGACCGGTGCGAACTTGGGCCGACAGTTCGAACAGAAACCGGCGCCGCCCGTGATGGCCACGTTCACGCCCAACGGCGGGCTGATGACGTTCTCCTGGGCCGGGAGTCGATCCAGGTTCTGGGATGAGGAGAGCCTCGAGCCGCTCGGTCCACCTGTCGTCGGTGGCTGGCTCTCGGTGGCGATCAGCCCGGACCGCGACCTCGCTGCGCTGGCCTCCCCTTCAGGTCCGATCCTCGTGTACGACGTCGGGTCCGGCGAGCGGATCGCCTCACTTCATGAGCTCGCCGACGCCCAGGCGGCGGCCGGCCTGGGACGCGGAGCGAACGAAGTGCGCTTCTCATGGGACGGTTCACTGCTCGTCGGGAGCGGCGGGGTCGCAGGCGTTTGGGACACGAGATCGTGGGAGTTTCGAGCGTTGCTGTCCCCCGCGGAGGGCGAACCCGGCTTCGCGACTGTGGGCATGAGTAGAGCGGGGGATCTCCTCGCCGTGGGCGATGCCGACGGCCGCATCACACTGTTCGACACAGAGACCTGGGCCGACGCCAGTGGTCCCGTGGTCGGTGGTCCCCCCGGTCCATCGCCGGTCTTTGGCTCTCACGGGATGCGGTTCAGCGAGGACGACTCCTACATCGTCTTCGCCAACTCACGCGGCGCGCAGCTCTTCGATGTCGCTCAACGCACCTTCATCGGCGGCATCTTCCCCAACGATCTCGACACGCTCATGAACATGAACCCCTCTCCAGACGGACGCCAGGTTGTCGCCGCGACCAAAGAGCACCTCATCGCTTGGAACCTCGAGCCGGACTCGTGGTTTGACATCGCGTGCCGAGCGGCCGGGCGCTCCCTCACCCGAGACGAGTGGGACCAGTTCATTGGATCCGATCCGTACGACCCGGCGTGTTGATCGACCCTCCCGACCCCGGTACTCGCGACTGAGGAGCTCGCACCATGCTCAAGCACCAACGGATCGACCAACTGCAGCGGGTTCCCCTGCTCAGTGGATGCTCTCGTCGACAGCTCAGCGACCTGGCCGCGGCGGTGCGGCTTGAGCAAAGAGTCGCGCAATGCGAGTGTGACGGCCCAGACGCCCGTGGAGATGCTGGTCTTGAACCGGGAGTCGCTCCGTCGCGCTGTGGACGAGATTCCCGGGTTCGGGTGGTCCCTCCTGCAGTCCATGACGGAGCGATGCGGCCTGGCGACTACAGCGCCACATAGTTCTCGCGCGGGCCCGCAGCCGGCTCCTTGGCCTATGGACCGGTTGCGATGTCTTCGAAGAGCTGAGCGAGGAGGTCGGGGCCGAGGTTGCCGGCGACGCGGGTCAGCACCTGGCCTTCGCCGTCGAGGAAGGCCCAGAACGGAACCGCGGTGACGCCGTAGGCCGTCGCGACCGCGAAGTCGGCCGTGTCCGAGATGACCGGATACGGCCAGCCCTCACCCTCGAGCCATTCGGAGGGCGGGTGGTTGTCGCGCGCTGGATCCTCGAGCGTCGATACGGCGACGAAATCGACGGTATCGGGGAAGTCGTTGGCAGCCAGCCAGTCGGTGATCTCTTGCACCTCGCGTTGACAGTGGGGACACCAATGGGCGAAGAATGCGATCGCGGTCGGACGCCCTGTGGGCGCGAGGGACACCACCTCTCCGGTCAGGATGTCGGTGCCTTCGAACGTTGGTGCGGGGAGGCCGCCGACCGGCTCGACACCCGACTCCGGCAGCGGGGCCAGAGGATCGCCCGACACAGAGGTCGGGATCGTGGTGGTCGTGGTGCTCGGCGCGACAGTGGCGTCGGGGTCCGCAGTGGTCGCGCTGGTGGGCGCAGGCTCATCGCCAGCGGTTTCTGCGCCGTCCGCGCCGTCTGCGCCGTCCGCGTCCCCGCAGGCAGCAGCGGCGAAGAGCACTCCCAGCACGACGAGAACGAGGCGGCGACCGATCATGTCGTCACGGTACCCGGCTCAGCGGTGAACGTGTCCGGCTCGCCTGGCACGCCGATCGTCCACACGTGACCCAGCGATGCCGGATCGGAATCTCCGCCGATTCATTCAGCCGCCACCCGTCCTCGAGCCGACGCCAACCGGGTGTCGCCCGATCCGAGATGGCAGACTGCCCACCGTGGAGACGAGACAGCTGGAAACCACCACCGGGTTCGTGATCTACGACCTTCCCGGCGCCGAAACCTACGCCGGACCTGCGCGGTTGGGCGCCAAGTTGGCGCCCGGCAACGCGACGATGCTGGTCCGCCATCAGACCTACGTGTTTGCCGTTCTGGGTGAGAAGAAGAGCGGCGCTACGGTCGGGTTCAAGGTGGACCCCGAGGGTGGCGGTGAGGCCATTTCTGCCGCCGCGACCGAGCTCGATGACGAGCTGGCCGCCGGAACGCTCGTCGTGTCGCCCGGCCTTCGCCTGGACAACGACAAACTCTCCGCGTTCTTGGCTCGTGACCCTCGGTCGTCGATCCGCAACAACGACCGCGACGGCATCTCGTTCGAGAACGAGCTCGTCGGTCTCGGCGCAGCCACGGCCGCAGCCGCCCTCACGGGAGGCCTGGACGGCAAGCGGGTGGCGATCGAAGGACTCGACGCCAACGGCATCGGCATCGCCCGTGCGATCGAAGCCCAGGGTGGGGCAGTCGGGCGCGTGGCCACTGCCAAGGGATGCGTGACGGGCGACTTCGACGCGGCGACACTCGCCGACGCGTTCATGTCGGCAGGCCCGGCGGGCGTCGAGCAGCTCGGCGAGGTCGGCAAGCCGTGGGAGATCTGGAAGGGCGACGTGGACGCTCTCTTCGTCGGATCCAAGCCGGGTGCCATGTCGGGCGAGGGCGCCAACACCCTGGGTTCGACCCCCGTGATCGCCACGTCCCCCGCAGCGATCTCCTCGAAGGCTCTCGCGATCCTGCGTCAGAACGGTACGGCCGCAGTCGCGGACTTCGTTGCAGCTGTCGGCCCGACGCTGTCGTGGTGGCCCGAGGACGGGGCCGGCCACGACGACGTCAGAGCCGCGACCGTCTCGACGGTCGAACGCCTCATGAACGACACCGTCGGGCACGCCGACGGTGCGTTCATGGCTGCCTGCTACGCCGCGGAGGAGTTCCTCCGTTCGTGGCAGGACGAGCTGCCTTTCGGACGCCCCCTGGGCTGATCAGGTCAACCAGGGGGTCCGCGCCGGCAGCAACACTGCCGTGCCCGTGATCTGTCTCAGGCCGCGGCGACGACGGACTCGATCTCGCTCACCCGCTCAGTGGGTGTGTAACGGACGAGCTTCTCGTCGAGCACCTCGGCCTCGAGCTCCAGCTCGGCCGCCCTGCGGCGATACGCGAGGGCCACGGGAGATGGCTGGAGGTTGCTCTCACGCCGGAGATGGCGTGCCCGGCCCCGGAGGCGCCGGATGGCTGCGTGAGAAAGGGGGGCGTCGGGGCTGGTCATGTTGGGTGTCCTCTCTGAGACCTGATTGACGCTGTTGCCATATGAAACGCTCGCCGGGGGGTCCCCAGTTCCCTCGCACCGCGGATTTCGAGTGTGGTGTCGGTCACAGGCACAGATTTCCATTTAGGTTCCAGGAGCGCTCCTGGAACCTAAATGTGGAAGTCATCGAAAATCCCGACTCGCGAGCGCAGCTGCGACGTGGAGAGGCTCCATGTGCTCGGCGATCACGTTGACCACCCCCTCGTGACGTTCGAGGCGACCACGGACGACAAGCGCGGTCGCTGAGCGGGCCGCGTCTCGATACCTCAGCCAGCAGCCCTTCGACACGACGATGTTGATCAGGCCGGTCTCGTCCTCGAGGTTGATGAACATCGTCCCCTGGGCGGTCGCCGGCCGTTGTCGATGGGTCACCACACCCGCCACGCGCACCTTTCCCCCACGAACATCGCCTGCAGGACAGGTGTGGAGCCCCTCGGCAGTCACGACGTCGAGTTCGTCGAGCTGGTCGCGGAGGAACTTGGTGGGATGGCCGTCGGGGGCCACGCCCGTCGCCCAGAGGTCGGCGACCGCCTCCTCCTGCAGCGACATACCGGGAAGCGTCGGGGCATCGGATCCGGTGACGATGCCTTGCAGTTGCCCGGGGCGCGACTGGGCAACGGCGCCCGCAGACCAGAGCGCTTCGCGACGACTCAACCCGAAACAGTCGAAGGCCCCCGCCGTGGCCAGGGCTTCGAGATTGGTGAGGTTGAGATCGACCCGCCGGACGAGCTGCTCCATGTCGTCGTAGGGACCGGACTCGGCGATGGCGAGCGCCAGCTCATCGCCCACGCTGCGAACAGACGACAAGCCCATCCGCACCGCAACACCGCCGTGAGAGTCCCGGTGAGGTTCGAGGGTGGCCGTGTCCGCCGATGCGTTGATGTCCGGAGTGAGGATCACGACACCGTGACGGCGGGCGTCCTGTGCCAGGGAGTGCGGTGAATAGAACCCCATCGGTTGCGCGTTGATGAGCGATGCGCAGAACGCCGCCGGGTAGTGCAGCTTGATCCACGACGAGGCGTACACGAGATAGGCGAACGACACCGAGTGGCTCTCGGGGAACCCGTAGTTGGCGAACGCCGACATCTTGTCCCAGATCTCCTCGGCCACCTCGGGGGTGACACCGCGCTCGAACATCCCCTCGTAGAGACGGCGCCGCAGCCGTTCCATCCGCTCGCGCGACCGCTTGGACCCCATCGCTTGGCGGAGCTGATCCGACTCGGCGGGCGTGAACCCAGCGACGTCGATCGCCATCTGCATCAGCTGTTCCTGAAAGAGCGGGATGCCGAGGGTCTTGGCCAGCGAGTTCTCGAGAAGGGGGTGGAGATAGGTGACGGGATCCTGGCCGTTGCGGCGCCGAATGTAGGGATGCACCGACCCGCCCTGGATGGGACCGGGACGGATGAGCGCCACCTCGACGACCAGGTCGTAGAAGCAACGCGGGCGCAGCCGCGGAAGGGTGGCCATCTGGGCCCGCGACTCCACCTGGAACACACCGATGGAGTCGGCCTTGCAGAGCATCTCGTAGACCGCGTCCTCCTGAGGGAGGGCGGCGAGATCGACCTCGACGCCATGGGCCTCGGCGATGAGGTCGACGGCGTAGTGCACCGCCGAGAGCATGCCGAGCCCGAGGAGGTCGAACTTCACCAGGCCAACGGCAGCACAGTCGTCCTTGTCCCACTGGAGCACCGACCGCTTCTCCATTCGTGCCCACTCCACAGGACACACCTCGACGACGGGACGGTCGCAGATCACCATTCCGCCCGAATGGATCCCGAGATGCCGTGGCGAATGTTCGACCTCGGCTGCCAGCTCCAGAACGTCGGTGGGGATGTCGTGGTCGACGGTGATGGGCTCTGTCGAAGGGCCACGCCAGTCGGGCGTTCCCGATTTGTCCTCGGCCGGGCGGGTGTCGGCCAGGCCGGGATCGGAGGGCTGGGACTCGAGAAGAACAGCTGTGGCGAGCATCTCTTTCAGCCCGCCGTAGCGGTCGAGCTGTTTGGACCAGGCATCTTGCTGGCCGGTGGCGTACCCGAGCGCCTTGGCCATGTCGCGCACCGCCGATCGCGAACGGTAGGTGATCACGTTGGCCACTTGCGCTGTGTGGCGACGGCCGTAGCGATCGAAGACGTACTGGATCACCTCCTCGCGACGGTCGCTCTCGATGTCGATGTCGATGTCCGGTGGGCCGTCGCGTTCGGGTGAGAGGAATCGCTCGAAGAGCAGGCCGAGCGACACGGCATCGGCGTTGGTGATCCCGAGGGCGTAGCAGACGGCGGAATTGGCAGCCGAGCCGCGACCCTGGCAGTAGATGTCGTTGACGCGACAGAACGACACGATGTCCCACACGACGAGGAAGTACCCCGGAAAGCCCAGCTCTTCGATGAGATCGAGCTCGTGGTCGATCTGCTTCCAACCGCCGACGACCCGCTCAGCGCCCCGCGGTCCGTAGCGCTGGAGAGCGCCCTCCTCGACCACCCGGCGGAGGTGTCCCATCTCATCGAGACCGTGTGGACAGGGGTACGGGGGAAGCTGAGGAGCGACGAGCGACAGGTCGAACGCGCACTCCCGTCCGAGCTGGGCTGCCGCCTCGACCACACCGGGGTACCGAGCGAAGCGTCTGGCCTGCTCGACCCCCGATCTGAGATGCGCCGCCCCCGATGCAGGAAGCCACCCGTCGAGCTCGTCGAGCGAACGGCGCGACCGCACTGCGGCGAGCGCCGTCGCCAACCTGCGGCGCGCCGGCGTGGCGTAATGGACACCGTTGGTACACAGCAGCCCAGCGCCGCGATGTGCAGCAAGCTGGGCGAGCCCGTCGTTGCGCGCCGCATCGAGGGGATCGCCGTGGTCCCACAGCTCGACGAACACGTTCTGCGGGCCAGCGGCCTCGATCAGCCGATCGAGAGCGCGCCCGGCCACAGCGGGGCCATCGGACACCAGCGGACCCGCCACCAGACCCTTTCGACCTCCCGTGAGAATCGCCCACTCATCGGCATGGCGAGCTGCAGCATCGAGGAACTGCGCTGTCGACAGCCGCGGCGCTCCCTTCTCCCCCGCCATCTGCGCTGCGGAGAGCAGGGTGCCGAGCGAGGCATAGCCCTGCGGCCCTCTGGAGAGAACAACGACGTGTCGACCCGCCGGATCGGGCGGGCCCGTGCGCGACGGATCGGCGGCCTCATCGAGCGTGGGCTGCCATGCATCGAGGGTGAGCTCGGCACCGAAGACAGTGGGCAGGCCCACCTCCCGAGCTGCTTCGGCAAACCTCACGATCCCGTAGAAGCCACCGTGATCGGTGAGAGCGAGAGCTTCGAGCCCGAGCCGGGCAGCTTCGGTTGCCAACTCTTCGGGGCTCGACGCGCCATCGAGAAAGCTGAAGTGGCTGTGGCTGTGCAGCTCCGAGTACGGCACCTCCCCAGGAACCCGCCGAACGCCACCTGCGTCGAACTCGAAACGTTGCCGCCCCCATGCCGGAGCATCGCCCCCGTCCCCGAGCTCCACCATCGCCGGCCGGCCTGCGCCACCACGCGACCCTCCCGACAGACGACGTTCGAGCTCGGGCCAGGGCATGGCTGGGTTGTTGAAGCCCATCCCGCGATGATCGAACATCTGTTCGCTGACGTCAAGGGGGAGCAACGGGTACGTTGCTGGCATGCCAGAGCCACCCGTTCGACCCGATGGCCGGCCTGCTGACCCGCTCGATGGCCAACTCGACGGTGTTGCCATGGCCCAGCTCGTCCGATCTGGCGAGGCCACCCCGGCGGAGCTCGTCGACGAGGCGATTGCTCGCGCTCAACGGGTCAACGGAGACCTCAACGCCATCATTCATCACTTGGTCGACGGAGCGCGGGCACAGGCCACGGCAATGGGGTCTGGCGGCGACACCGATGCGCCGCTCGAGGGTGTCCCGTTCCTCACCAAGGACCTGATGTGTTCGACGGAGGGCGATCCCCTGCACGACGGCAACGCAACGTTGCGCGACATCGACTATCGGGCCCCACACGACACGCATCTGGCGACGATGTTCCGCAATCTCGGCCTTGTGAACATCGGGCGCACCAACACCCCTGAGTTCGGGCTCACCATCACGACCGAACCCGCTGCATACGGCCCGACGCGTAATCCGTGGAATCTCGATCACTCAGCAGGCGGCTCCTCCGGCGGTTCGGCCGCAGCCGTGGCCGCGGGCATCGTGCCGATCGCGCACGCCAACGACGGAGGCGGATCCATCCGGGTTCCGGCGAGCGAGTGTGGGTTGTTCGGTCTCAAACCCACCCGCGGGCGTGTCTCGGCCGGGCCCGCCACAGGAGAGGCGTGGGCCGGCGCCGCGATCGAAGGTGTGGTCTCACGGTCGGTACGCGACTCGGCTGTCGTACTCGACGGGATCAGCCATGAGTGGCCGGGCGACCCATACAGCGCCGCACCTCCTGCCCGCCCGTTCGCGACAGCTCCAGAGACCGAGCCGAGCCCGCTACGGGTCGGGATCTGCCCGACGTCGGCGTGGGGCGCTGTGCATTCGGAGTGCCGAGATGCGGTGGAGGCCGCTGGCCGAACCATGGAGGAGCTCGGTCACACGGTGGTCGAAGCGCACCCTGCCGAGCTCTTCGACGATGAGTTCTTCGACAACTTCCGCACCGTGATCGGGGTGTCGATCGCCGCCGAGATCGACGCCCTCGAACGGTCGATCGGTCAAGCACTCGAGCTCGAACGCGACACTCGAGCATTCGTCGAGCTCGGCCGCCGCATCGGGGGCGTCGAGTACATCGCCGCCGTGGAGTGGTTTCAGGCCTACACACGGCGCATGGCGCACTGGTGGGCTGACCACGACGTTCTCGTCACCCCGATCTTGACCGAGCCGCCTCCTCGCATCGGCGAGCTGCGCGATCCGATCCGCGGGCGAGACCGGCTGCGCGAGCTCCTGCATTTCACCCCCCAGTTCAACGTCACCGGTCAACCAGCGATGTCGGTTCCGCTGCGCTGGACAAGCGACGGGCTCCCGGTGGGAGTTCAGTTCGTCGGAGCGTCCGCCTCGGAGCACATGCTCCTGCAGCTCGCCGGACAGTTGGAGCGGGCAGTCCCTTGGGCTGGGCGCATCCCCCCGGTCTCGGCCTGGTGACCGCGAACAACAGGCACGACGACGCGACGGCACTCATCGCACGACTTGGCGCGGGCGAGCTGACCCCAGTCGAAGCGATCGAAAACGCCATCACCGAGTGTGAGCGCACGAACCCCAGCCTCAACGCGCTCATCCACCCGCGGTTCGACGCCGCGCTGGATCAGGCTCGACGGCCCGTCGAGGGCCCGCTGGCGGGAGTGCCCATCGCGGTGAAGGATCTGGGGTGCGAGCAGGCGGGCGAGCCGCATCATCGCGGAGCCGCCTTTCTCGCCGAGATCGACTGGCGGGGCGACCACGACAGCTACCTCTATCGCAGCCTGACAGAGGCGGGCGCGGTGTCGATCGGGCGAACCAACACGCCTGAGTTCGGCACCACCATCACCACCGAGCCTGCCGCCTACGGACCAACGCGGAACCCCTCGAACCTCGGCTTCTCCCCTGGTGGCTCGAGCGGCGGCTCGGCCGCGCTGGTGGCTGCTGGAGTCGTTCCCCTGGCCCACGGCAACGACGGCGGCGGATCCATCCGGGTGCCCGCCAGCGCGTGCGGCCTCGTCGGACTCAAGGTCACACGCGGCAGGGTCAGCACCGGCCCGAGATCGGGAGAGCACCGGGGCGGCTTCGCCGTCGACGGCATGCTCACACGCACCGTGCGCGATTCCGCGCTGGCCCTGGACGTGATCACGCGTCGCTGGCCGGGTGAGTCGATTCCGACCGGCGGGATGCAACCGTGGAGCGAGCTCCTCGGCGCCGACATCGCCAGGCTGCGAATCGGTGTCACGAAAGGCCGCTGCCACCCTGACTGCGGCGACGCCGTCGACGCCGCCGCCCGTGCACTCGAGACGCTCGGCCACGACGTCGTTCCGGATCACGCACCCGAGGCCTGGTTCGACCCCGAGGTGACGGACCAAACCATCGTCATGCGCACTGTGGGGATGGCGCGCGAGCTCGAGAGCTGGGAAGCGCGGATCGGCCGACCCCTCACCGAGGACGACGTCGAGCAGTCCAACTGGTGGTCGGCCGAGATCGGCAAGACCCTCTCCGGCACGATGTACGTCGCTGCCCAGACGTGGCTCCGGGCCTGGGCTCGCCGGGTCGCCTCCTTCTGGTCGGCCTGCGACCTCCTCCTGACGCCCGTCCTGGGAGCTCCGCCGCCACCCATCGGCCACCTGTCCGATCCCGTCGAAGGTCCCGGCCGACTGCGCGAGCTCATCGGCTTCGTCGACCAGGCCAACGTCTCGGGTCAGCCGGCGATCTCGGTCCCGATGGGTCTGTCCGCAGAGGGCCTACCCATCGGGGTTCAACTGGTGGCCGCCTCGGCTCGCGAGGACCTGCTTCTCGCCGTCGCCCACCAGCTCGAAGCGGCCGACGCTTTCGCGCCGCTGAGCGATCTGGACCTCGCATCGTGAACAGCGACGGCACCAACGGGCTCGGGTCAGGGCGGCAGGCGGCCCGAGCCGCGGAGGTGATTGGAGCGGAGCTGATCGCAGGTGCCGAGATCTCCACGGACGCATTCAGGCGCCTGCAGCGCGGCAGCCTGGCCGTGCGGGCTTCGGTGTTCGCCTCCGGATTCGTGCTCGCGGCCACGGTCGGTCTCGGCTGGGTGGTGCTGTCGTTCGGTGCAGTCGCGCACCACTTCGTCTCGAGGTCCCGCCAGGCCGTGGTCTCGACGCGCAACGGGCTCCACCTCGTGATCGCTTCGAGTCGCCGGGCTGCTGTGGTCGCCGAGTGGCCGGCGCTCCGCGGCGCCGAATTGATCCTGCGCCCGGGCGAACCCGACATCGCGATCGTGATCGACGAGTGGCGCGGTCGGGCCTCGGGGCTCGACATCGAGGCGATCGAAGCCACGATCCGCGCTGCCGGCGGCGAGCCCCTTCGGGTGGTCGACCGGTCCGGCGGCTTCTGATCCCAAAGCCGAAGAGGTCAGTCGGGCGCCGTGTCGGGGGCGTCGAGCAACCGGAGATACAGGGCACGCACTGCGAACGCTTCGCGCACGTCGTGGACGAGCTCGCCGAGGAACTCGTCGCGATAGGTGTCGTCGGTGACCGCCGACACCGCGAATTGAAGCGAGCTGAATGCGGCGATGAACCCGCTGACCCTGATGAGCTCCGATGTGACGATGAGCTGGTCGTTGATGTTCCAGAGCACATCGGGGTTGGTCTGGGTCCACTGGTCGATCGTCTCGAATCGCACCGTGAACACGCCGAACACCAGGTAGAAGAGCCCCACGAGGAGCCCGACCAGAACGATCTGCACCCCCTGGCTGAACACCCACACGAGCCCGACGTTGAACCAGTCGGGTTTGGTCAGCTTCGGTGGATCTGGTCGGCCGTCGAGGGCCTCGGCGTCCTCGGGTTCGAGTGGCGAGTCGGACAGGGCCGCGCCCACCTCGCGCCAGCTCGAGAATCGCCGGAGCGCATCGACCTCCTTGGGCAGCCGCAGCAGCACGAAGAGCGAGCCTGCCCCTGAAAGGACGCCGATTGCACACCAGAAGTAGGCGGCGGTGAAGTCGTCGGCCACCTGCCACAACTCCGCATTGAGGAAGATGAACATCGAGAACACGAGCACCAGCGGAAGCGACCGAGCCATCAGGCGGAGCAGCCCGCCGAGCTCGCCGAGGGTGTGCGACGCCGCCCACCTCAGCATCGGCACCAACCCGAACGACAGCACCACTGCCACGACGGCCAGCACCACGATGTTGAATCCCACCGTGAGGAGGGCGCCGCGCATCCGGCCACCGATCACGAGAGGCAGGAGCGCCGGCAGCAAGACGAACGTCGACAGCTCCACGATGCCGACGTCCTCGGGGCGCCGCAAGGCCCGTCGGCCGCGCATGCGGTTGACGAGTACGAATCCCCCGACCATCACCCCGACGCCCGCGACGAGAGCAGCGACGTTCTGGCCGGTGCTCCAGTCGGTGTCTGCAGCTACCACCAGCTCGAGCACGAAAACGAGCGACAGCACCGGGAGGGCGCGCGTGAATACGTCCTCTGAGGCGTTGTAGTTGTGGATGAAGTGCGGCAAGCCGCGGCGGATGAACCATCGCTCGACGTCTCGTTCGATGGTCGGCTCGAGATCAGCCACCTCCGCCGACCCCCGATTCGAGGAACGAGCGAGCTGCTTCCACCGCAGCGTCGACGTCTGTGCTCACGAGCTGCACGTTCCAGCCGTACTCGGCGGCAGCGTCGAGGTTGCCATCATGGTCGTCGAGGAACAGCACCGAGCCGGGTTCGACGCCGAGGAGGGTGGTCGTCAGCTCATAGATCGCCGGATCCGGCTTGCGGAGGCCGACCTCGCTCGAATCGACCACGTGATCGACTGCGTCGAGCGGCACAATCTCGCGCCAGGACCCCCATTCCCGCACATTGTTGGTGAGGATCGCTGTACCGAGGCCCGCGGCAGCGGCATCGCGGGCGAGCTGAGCCACCTGCGGGTGGCCGGCTGCGCCCGCAAACGGATTGAAGTCGTCGGCGGCCAGCCCGCGCGCTGGATGATCAGCGCCGAGAAGATGGTCCAGCGCCTCACCCATGTGCACGACGAAGTCGGCGAGCGGTACCCGTCCGCACTCGACCTCATGCCACAGCGGCGGTTCTTCACCCGGCTCGACCGCCCGCGCGTACTCGCCGAAGATGGCGCCGAACGCCTCCATCGGCAACTGCCAGCGCTCCCCCCAACGGATCGCGCTCACGAACGGGGATTCGACCAACACGCCACCGACATCGAGCACCACAGCCCTCACGGCCATCCCGTCGACCGTAGCGCTCAGCCGGCAAGCCAACGGTGCCCGATGGCCCTTGCGGGGTGGTCCCTTGTACCGTTTTGACTCGACGTCGAGAACGCCCGGAAGGAACGAGCCACCACTGTGACGCGGCTGCAACGAATCGCGATGATCGTCGCCGCGCTCGGCTTGCTCATGGTGTTCCCCGGTCCGGCGGGAGCCCAGAGCAAAGACGAGCTGCGGCGTGAGATCGAGGAGCTCAAAGAGGAGCGCGAAGCGTTCCAGGCCGAGCTCGTCGCGCAGGCCGCTCTCGTCGATGCCGCCACAGCCGAAGTGGCCGACCTCGAACAAGCTCTGGCCGATCTCGGGATCGTCGTCGGCGAGCAGCGAGAGGACGTCGCCGAGGCGGAGCGAGCTCTCGCCAGCGCCGAAGCCGCGGTCGCCGCGGCCGAGACCAGGTCCGCGTCGCTGGTCACCGCTCAGGATTCGCTCACAGAGCAGGCCAACGACCTCGCCGTTCAGACATACATGGGCCGCGATTCCAACCTCGAGGGGTCCTACGGCCTGGCGCGGACCGGCGACATCTACCAAGCCGCGAGGATCCGCACCATCGTGGGCGCCGCGTTCGGCGACATCACAGACACCTCCGATGAGCTTCGTGCCCTGCAGGTCGACACCGCGATCGCGACCCAGGACCTCGAGGTCGCAGTGGCCGACCGGGCGGACAAGGAGCTCCAGGCCGAAGAGGAGTTGGCCCAGCTGCTCGATGCGGTCTCACTGCAGGCCGAGCTGGTGGCCATCGCCGAAGAACGCCTCGACACACGGCTGTACGAGGCCGCAGCGCTGGAGGACATCGACTCGGAGAAGGCAGCCGAGATCCGAGCCACCGAACAAGAGCTCGCCGACATCATCGCGGAGGAGAGGCGCAAGGCCGAAGAGGAGGCCAGACGCCGGCGAGAGGCCGAGCGCCGCCGCTTGGAGGAAGAGGCCAGGCTCCGCCGTGAGAACGGCACCGCTCCGCCCCCCTCGTCCAACAACGTGCGGTCCTCGGAGCTTCACACCGTGCGCGGCATCACAGTGCACGAATCCATCGCCGACGAGCTCCTCGCGCTCCTGAACGCCGCTGAGTCCGACGGAATCCACCTGTCGGGCGGCGGCTACCGGAGCGCCGCGTCGCAGATCCGGCTCCGACGAGCCCACTGTGGCACCAGCGACTACGCCATCTACCAGATGCCATCCTCGCAGTGCCGCCCGCCCACGGCGCGGCCGGGCAATTCGATGCACGAGCGCGGCCTGGCGGTCGACTTCACACAGGGTGGCCGGACGCTTCGTCGAGGCAGCTCTGGGTACAACTGGATGGTCAACAACGCCGCACGCTTCGGGTTCAAGAATCTCCCAAGCGAGCCGTGGCACTGGTCGACCAACGGGCGCTAGTCCGCGACTGGCCTAGTCATAGGTGGCGTCGAGCCACCAGTTTCCTCGCTCCACGCTGACCAGGTGGGCGGTTCCATCGTCGAGCACAACCTGGAAGCGGGCCTGGCGACGGTGAGCGGCACCATCCCACCATCGCTCGTCGAGCGGCCAAGGCCCCGCCCAGCCGATCACCTTTCGACGCGCCCCTTCGGCGATCACGTGAACGGGATCCGAGGCAACGTCGCCTCTGCCGGTGACCATCACCGCCCCTCCTTCGGCGTCACGAACCTCGATGTGGCGAGGTGGCGAGAAGACGGTGGCGGGCGAAGGAGCGGGGAGGCGACCCGGCCATGGCGCATCCGCGAGCTCGGGAGCGGTGAGAGGACGGTCGGACGACAGGCTGACCGCGGTGAGCGACACCCGCTTCTCCACATCTGCAGAACGTCGGCCGCGCCCACGTTCGGGAACGGTGACCGCATCGGGACCGAGCAGACCCTGCACACGAGCGAGTGCCCGGGCAGCCCGCTCGTCGTTGTTGGACTGCCCTCCCCAGAAACCGAGTTGGCGACCTTCGTCTGGAACGACCTCGTCTGGCTCGAGGCGCAGGGTGACCACTCCGCCCGTCGGGCGCTGGGCCGAATGGAACCACCCGTCGAGCTGCCATCGCACCCTGTCGGTCATCGCGGCGGCCGTGAAGCGATGCTCGTGCCGCCAGACCCGAGTCCTGACCTCGCCGTTCTCGCTGACGGCCTCGATCACGAGACGCGTGCAGACCACGCCGTTGCTCGCAAGGCGCTCGTCGATCTCGTCGGCGAGGGTCTTCGCGACGAAGGCAACGGTGTCGACCCGATCGGCCGGCGGGTCGAGCTGGGCCTCCCTCGCAAGCCCCTCGGGAACAGGTCGGGTGTCTGGTGGGCGGTCGTCGAGCCCGCTCGCCAGCCGATGGGCCAGCACGCCGGGAACCCCGAAGCGGGCGAGCAGGTCCTCAGATGTGAGGGCGGCGACGTCGGCGAGGGTTCGCAGACCCAGCCGCCAGAACACGTCGACCAGGTCGTCGTGCCCCGCGAGCGGCGAAGCACCCTCGACCAACGCCGCGACCGAGAAGTTGCAGAGGAAAGACCCACTCGCTCCTGGCTCGATCACCTCCGATGTTCCGTGACGCTCCCGCTGCGCGGCGAGGCTCGCAGCGAACAGGCCATCCGCCACACCCACGCGCGGGAGAAGGGCGGGTGGGAGTGGATCGAGAACGATCGCGTCCGCAACCGCTTCCCCCGCGTAGTCCACGGCGAGACCGGCCAGCGCGTCGTCTCCTCCGAAGAACCGCGATGGACCGCGAGTGGGGAACGAACACAGGCCGGGCTGAAGGATCTCAACCCGCGGGGTGAGCCGTTCGAGAGAGCTCACCACGGGGTCGAAGCGACGTGCGTCTCTGGCCGGGTCGTGCTCGATCACCTCGAGGGCCGGGCACCTGCTCTGGGCCTCACGACGGCGCAGCCCGACCTGCACATCGTGTGTGTGAGCCGCCGGCGTGGCATCGATCACCCGGTTGGCGAACACGACGACAGCCGGCTCGTCTGGTGGGATCCCCGCCGCGACGGTTGACCAGTGGGGGGCGAGAACGACGAGGGTGCGGGTCGCGCTCACCCGGCTCGTCGCGCCAGGTCGACCACGGTGCCGGCGGTCGCGCCGGCCATCTCCGCTGTGTTGTCTGTGCCGTCTGTGCCGTCTGTGCCGTCTGAGTTGTTCGGCCGTCGCAGGGTGGCCTGTCCGATCACCTGGATGCGACCCTCGGGGCCGGGCAACCACGCGGCGAGCCGGCGCGACCGGGCGGCAGCTCCCCGACCGCTGGTCACGATCTCCACTCGCCTGGCCCGCAACCGACCGTGTCCCCACTCCACACCGGTCCAGGTGCTGCGTTCGATTTCGATCGTGAGATCAGCTGCCAAACTCGCCGAAGGATCGGGGGCGATGGTGATCACCGAGGTCCCGCGCTCGCGCAGACGCGCTGCGAGGCGACGAGTGTGCGTGAAGCGAAGGCGAACCTGTGGACCGATCACGATCAGATCGACGCCGGACACAAGGGCGTTGACGACCTCTGCGGCCTGATCACCTGGGTCATCGACGAAGGCCCACCGTTCGAGCGCTGCACCCACCTCGAGAGCCGCTGACACACCGAGCGTGGGAACTCCGACACAGACAACCCATCCACCGGTGCGCGACAACTCAGCGGTGAGGGCGATGGCCAGCGCGCACGAACCGTCGCCGCGCACCGCGACCGTGGAGCCCCTTCGCACCCCTCGCTCGGGAAGCAACGGGCGGAGTTCTTCGAGGACGGGCAGCGTGTGTTCCCGCGCCAGGGTGACGGGAGCCGTCAGTTGGGTCAGACGTCTGAGCTCGTCGAGGTCGGGAGCTGCTGTGGCCATCGCCACAGTCTAATCGAACACGTGTTCGCTATGGAAATGGGGGTCGGCGCGACCTCGGGACTCCGGCTAGTAGTGCGCGAACAGGGACTCGATGATCTCGATGATCCCTTCGGGTCCGAAGCCCTTCGCCAGGTCGACGTCGACGACGTTGCCATACACGTGGATGTGCTCGATCCCACCCCGCTCGAAGAGACGCTCGGCCAACACGTCGGCCGGATCCTCCACGTTGAGCGAATCCTCGGGGCTGTCGTAGTACCGGTGACCCATGCCCGTCAGGGGGCGATTGGTCTCGAAGCGCACCATTCCGGGGCGAGCGACAGAGTTTTTTTCGGCAACACGGACGGGCTGACCCATGGACTGCCAGGCTAGTCGTGAGAGCGATTAGTTTGGCCACCATGGCCGAGATGACCGAAGAAGAATTCACCGCTGAGGCCCTCGCGTTTCTCGAGGCGAACTACACCCGCAAGGGAGAGAAGAAGGCCTTTGTCTGGGGCGAGGGGCCGGACAACGCGGCGATGTTCGAAGAGGTCGACCGCGACCGCGAGCAAGTCGAGCTCGGCAAGGCCAAGGAGTGGCGGGCCAAGAAGTACGACAACGGCTTCGGATGGATCTCCGGACCCACCGAACTCGGCGGTAGCGGCCACCCCCGACGCTTCGAGCGGGTCTGGGCCGGCCTCGAGAGCCAGTTCGACACGCCCGACAGCGGGTTCTTCGGCATCGGCCTCGGCATGGTCGCACCCACGATCCTCGCCCATGCCCAACTCGAGGTGGCCGCTGATCTGTTGCCCAAGATGTACCGGGCCGATCTCGTGGGCTGTCAGCTCTTCTCCGAACCCGGCGCCGGGTCTGACCTCGCCAGCCTGCAGATGCGTGCCGACCGCGACGGCGAGGAGTGGATCCTCAACGGACAGAAGGTGTGGACCTCAGGTGCGCACTACAGCGATGTCGGCGAGGTGATCGCCCGTTCGGACTTCGATCAGCCCAAACACCAGGGCCTCACCGGCTTCATGGTCGACATGCACGCCCCCGGTGTCGAGGTGCGGCCGCTTCGTCAGATGACCGGCGGCGCCAACTTCAACGAGGTGTACTTCACCGACGTCCGCATCCCCGATTCGCACCGTCTCGGTGACGTCAACCAGGGCTGGGGAGTCGCGCTCACCACGCTGATGAACGAGCGGGCCTCGATCGGATCGGGTGGCGGGGGCAGCGGCGGCAGCTACACCAAGCTCAGCTCGATGCTGCGCCACTACGGGATGGAGGGCGACGCTTCAGCCCGCCAGCAGCTGATGAACATCTACTCCTACGGCAAGCTGCTCTCGTGGTCGAACCAGCGGGTGATGGACGGGCTCAAGGCGGGCAAGACGCCGGGACCGGAGATGTCGCTGTCGAAGATGGGGCTCACCCGTCAGATGCAGGCCACATGCGACTTCGTGAGCGACGTGCTGGAGTCCAAGCTGATCGCCGACACCGGTGAGTGGGGCACATACAGCTGGGGCGGGTTCGTCCTCGGGTACCCCGCGATGCGGATTGCAGGTGGTTCCGACGAGGTGATGCGCAACATCGTCGGCGAGCGAGTGCTCGGGTTGCCCAAGGAGCCGGGGATCGACACCACGAGCCCCTTCCGCGAGCTGCGCGTCGGCACCCAACGCGCAGACTCCTAACTCCGCAAGACCGCCCACAGCCCCCGCCCCTTCACCCTCAGCGGTCACTAGGGGTCAGACCCGTGTCTGACCCTCTGGAAGGGAGTGGACGCCGAAACCCCCAGATCAGCGCACTTTCTCCACCTCAGCACGCCCATGTCGTCGCTGAGAGTCGCTGCATCCCACCCACGGCGGTCACTAGGGGTCAGACCCGTGTCTGACCCCCCTTGTGCGTATGTAAAGGAGGGCTACTCGATCACGATGTCGTTGAGACCGTCGAGTTCGGGGGGGAATTCGGGGTCGAGGTCGCGCAGCGTGTGCACCAGGATCTCGGCGACGGCGAGCTTGCGATACCAGCGTCGATCGGCGGGGATCACGTACCAGGGCGCATGTTTGGTCGAGGTCTCGCGAATCGCATCCTCGTACGCCTCCATGTAGTCATCCCACCGGGCGCGGACGTCGAGATCACCAGGATCGAACTTCCAGCGCTTGCTGGGGTCGTCGAGACGTTGCTGGAACTGCTCGGCCTGCTCCTGCTTGGAGATGTTCAGAAAGAACTTGCAGATCGTCACACCTTCGTCCGCGAGCATCCGTTCGAACTCGCGGATGTGGCGGTAGCGCTTCTTCCACTGCTTCCCGGGCACCAACTCGTTCACCCGTACGACGAGCACATCCTCGTAGTGCGACCGGTTGAAGATGGCGATCTCGCCCTTCGCCGGCGTGTGATGGTGGATGCGCCACAGATAGTCGTGCGCCAACTCCTCCGAGCTCGGCCGCCCGAACGGGTAGGCGTGGACTCCCATCGGATTGGTCGAACGCAGAACGTCGCGCACCGTCGAGTCCTTACCGGCGGCGTCCATGGCCTGCAGCACGATCAGCAGCTTCTGCTTCCCCTCGGCGTAGAGCCGAGCCTGCAAGCCGGCGAGCTCGAGGCGGAGCTCGGCCAGCCGCTCCTCGCCCGCCTCCTTGTCGCCATCGAAGCAGCTGTCGTCGTCGCTCCGATGATCCGACAGATCGAAGTCGCCGTCGCTATCGGCGCGGTATCGCTCGTGAAAGGCCGCCACGCCGCCTCCCTCCCTGGTCAGGCCGCGAACAGCTGCCCCTGCCGGGACAGCTCACGGTCGTATCGGGGCGTCGCCGTCCACGGCAGGTCGTCCATGAACGCCCAGCTACGCCGATGGATCGCGCTCGGACCGTAGCCGGCGAGCGCCATCACATGATCGGGGGCCGGGTAGCCCTTGTTGCTGTCGAAACCGTATGCGGGGTGGTGCTCAGCCGCCCGAATCATCATGCGATCGCGCACCACCTTCGCCATGACCGACGCTGCGGCGATCGACAGGCACGTCCGATCGCCCTTCACGAGCGTCCGACTGGGCAACCAGTCGATGTAGTTCCAGTTGCCGTCCAACAGCACCCGGTCGGGGATCAGCCCCAAGCCATCGATCGCCCGCCGGGTCGCCAGACGCTGGGCATCGGACATCCCGAGCTCGTCGCATTCCCTCTCGCTGGCGTGCCCCACGGCCCACGCAGACGCCCACTCCGCGATCGGATCGAACAGCGCCTCGCGCTGCTCCGGCGTGAGGAGCTTGGAATCCCGGACTCCGTTGACCCGCCCCGCATGGGGCAACACGACCGCACCGACGGTGAGTGGTCCGGCCCACGCACCTCGGCCGACCTCGTCGACGCCGACCACGACGTCCTCGCCACGTTCCCAACACGCCCGTTCCTCGGTGAGCTTGGGAGCGCGACTGCGCAGGCGCTTCGCCATGCGGTGAACCGTAGCGCTAGAAGATGAGCTCCGAGCCGACCGTGCACAGGCCGAAGTTTCGGACGCTGTTGCCATTGTCGGTGTCGGCGCTGTCGGAGCCATCGCACACGACGGCTTCGATCACAAGCCCGGTGATGATCGGTGCGTCGAAGGATGCGCCTGCGAAGTCATCCCATCGAAGCGACGCATCGGTGAAGTCGGTCAGCACGACCGTGGCGCTGCGATAATCGTTGTGCTCGCTCTCCACGAGGCTCAGATCTGCGCTGGTCAGGTCGGCTCCGGCGAAGCTGCTGTAGGAGATCACCGAGGCACTCAGGTCGGCGCCGGTGAGATCTGCGCCGACGAACGCTGCGCCGTCGAAGGTGTTGTCGCTGAGGTCGGCCTCGGCCAGGTCGGCCCCCACGAACGCCATGCCCTGGGGCAGCCGCCCGTAGTCGGACAGCACCGCTTCTCCCATCACCGCCCCGCGGAAGTCGGTGGC
>Ga0209992_10001838_pt1 | contig 21012 bp, 12 predicted proteins | sample 2SBtaG_2_FD_182564 | JGI IMG/M metagenome (GOLD analysis project Ga0209992, IMG submission 182564) | Deep subsurface microbial communities from Kolumbo volcano to uncover new lineages of life (NeLLi) - 2SBTROV12_ACTIVE470 metaG (SPAdes)... | ecosystem: Environmental > Aquatic > Marine >... | reverse complement strand
CGCTCAGAAGCTCCACCGCACTCCGGTCATGAGCGACGAGTTGTTCGGGAACAGCCCAAACAGGCTCTCGGTTGCGGAAGCTGGATCGAAGTACTGCACTTGGACCGTCCACTTGAGGTCCTCGTGCCAACTGCGGAGTTGGGTCTCGTAGATCAGCTCGCCAATGAATTCGTGGTTGTCTATATCGAAAAGGGCGCGCGCTTCGAGGGAGGTGCGCTCGAAGTCATTGGCCTCCCAGAGCGCGCGCAGGATCAAGTCGTCGCGAAAGGGGCGGTAGCTGGCCTGGGGATCGCTCGCACCGCTCTCGTGGGCATACTCGACTGTCGTCGTGAGACTGTCCTGGCCGGCAAGCACACCGTCGAAAACCCGGTCGACTCCGACGACGAGCGTCGTGTAGTCGTCGGGGGCGACGATGGGCGAGTCGTCGAACGTGTCGGGCGCGACGTGGGCGATTTCTGCCTTGAACGTGTACTTTGCGAGGGCGCCTAGGGCGGCCTCGTTGGGTACGGCGCGGATCCCGATACCCAGGGTGCGGGCGTGGTAGTAGGCCGGTGCCAGGGTCCCTCCGAGAAGGGCGATTGCGGGAAAGCGCGAGGGGCCATCGGCCGCGATCAGCTGCACGTCCGCATTCATCGGGCCCGTGTTCAAGGTGGCCTGGACTCGGCCCCCGAAGAAAAGCCGTTCGCTGCTGGCAGGGTCGAAGCCTGCGTCCTCATCGAAGGCGAGCGGGCCGCCGGCGATCGCGAAACGCTGGTCCTCTGGCGCGAAGGGAGTGGCTTGCCAGACAGGGAGCACATACAGGGAGAGGGTCGGCTCGCCGATCGTCTCGTTCCCCTCGATCTCGCGACGCAGTCTGAACCCGATTTCGCCCAGCCGGTCCGCATTGAGCAGGTTCGAGCCGAAGTCGCGTCGATTCAGGACGTCCACCGGATTGAAGGTGTCGACGATGCCCCAGTTCTCCACCATGGAACCGGCGCGCAGATCCCAGTCGCCCGCGTCGTAGGTCGCGTAGGCTTCGAACGGTTCGAACCGCTGGTAATCCCCGTCGAGTAGGTCCACGAGGATGCGGGGTCGTGCGTAGCCCGTCAGCGAGTCGCTGAAACGCAGGTCGAGCTCGAACTCCGATCGGAACAGAAGCTGTTCGTCGTTGGTTTCGCCTCCGCGGTCACGCCAGTAGGTCCGGGCCTCGAGCGCGGAGAATCCCTGGAACGACCGCAGGATCCCGTCTGAGGCGCTGCCCTCGTCGAAGAGATCGCCCTCGATGAGCGCGTCGAGCTCATCGTCCAGAAAGTCCAGGTCATCGTCCTGACCGTGCGCGAGGCTGGCGGAGGCCAACGCGAGAGCGAGGCCGAGCGTCGAACTGCGCAACCCGCTAACAGTGGTGAAGAACAAGGCGTCGCTCCGATCAGCGCTGCAGCGCCTGGGTCGTGAAAAGGGACTCGGTCAGGTTGGTGCGCGGCTTGCCGGTCTTCTTGCTCGTGTAGCGCGAGAGGTCCGTGAACTGCTTCTCGGTCACGAGCAGGGTGTGCTTGCGCGTTTGGTGGTTGGTCATCTCGATCCTCTCCGAGCGCCAGAAGCGCTTGTGATAGAGCTTCCACTCGGTGGACTCGCGGGTCTTCAGCAGCCTGCCCGCCTTGTCGTAGTACTCGATCCGCTCCTGGGTCCAGTTCTCGCGGCCCATGTAGAGCACGAGACGCGAGTAGCCCGTATCAGAATAGAGCGGGCGCGCATCTAGCTTGAACACGGGCACTGACTCGTCGCCGCGCTTGAGGTCCTGCTCCGCGAGCAGCCTCCACTCGTACTCGCTGGGGTCCAGGTTGGAAAGGTCCTCGAACGTGAACTCGGTGCCCTGGAAGCTGGCGGTGTTGTTCGCGCCGGAAATGCGCCGCACGCGCTTGTTCGAGGGCAGGTACAGCCAGTTGTCGTCCGAGCTGCCGGAATTCTCATAGGTGAGCGCCGCGACGCCCTTGATCTCCGCCGGTGCGAGAAAGCGAACGATGAGCTTGTCGCCCTGCTTGTGGTTCTCGAGGACCATGCGCGAAAAACGCCGTTCCACCGAGTCGCCGCCGGCGTCGTAGAGGGTCATACGCCCCTGGGAAACCTCGTCGATCCAGCCGGAGTCGAAGAGGTCGGCGTAGTCCGCGAGCGCGCGCCCGTAGGCCACCGGGTCGGTCTTGTCGAACTCGGGTTGGGGAGGGACGGGCGCGGGGGGCTTCTCCTGGCCGGCGGACAGGGGAGCCAGGGTGATCAGGATCAGTGCAGTGAGTCGCTTCATGGTTGGAGTTGTTGAAAAGAGTTGCGGACTAGGCGGTGGCCAGGGTTTCGGCAGAAGCAGGTGATGGTGTCGCGTGTGTCTCGCTACGGACGGTGAGCCGCAAGAGAACAGGCACGACCAGGAAGTCAGCGAGCCAGGCGAGCCCGATCATCGCGGCGGCCAGGGATCCCATCAGAGAATTGGGGGAGAAGTCACTAAAAATCAGCGTCCCGAAGCCGACGATCAGCACGAGGCTGGTCAAGGTGACGGCCGCGCCGGCCTCCTCGAAGACGTGTGCCAGGGAGTCGTCGACGTTTGCTCCGGAGCGCCGCGCGCGCACGAACTTCGTGAAGAAGTGAATTGTGTCGTCGACGCAGACGCCGAGGGCAACTGATGAGACGAGGATTGCGGGCCCGTCGAGCGGAATGCCCAGGAGTCCGAAGACCGAGAGGGGCAGGACGATCGGGAGGACATTGGGGACTGCGCTGGTCAGTGCCAGCTTCCAGGAGCGGAAGAGGACACCGATCAGGGTGGTGATCAGGACCAGCGCGATCGTCATGGACTCCACGAAACCGATGGCAAAGACGCGGCTCGTGCGGGCGAAGAGCAGGGTCTTGCCCGAGACGGTCATGGCGGCACGGGCCTCAGCGGGAAGTTCGCCCTCGACGCGTGCCCCCAGCTGTGGGAATTCCTCCCGCGCGATCTCCTGGATCCTCGCGAAGGCCGCGCTTTGCACGTCCGCCGGGGCCTGCTTGACGCGGCCCTGCATACGGAATTGGGTGCGGTCCGGGCTCAGGTCGGTGCTCAGGTTCTCGCCGGGCTCGGCGCCGTTCTCGTACTGCAGGTAGTACTGGGCGATCAGGCTCGAGCCTGACTGGGCAGGGGTCAGGGCCCACTCCTCGCTCCACTCGTCGTAGTCGAGGGTGGGAGTGCGCAGCTCCGCCGGGACGTCCTGCTCCCCGGGGGTCCGGTAGAAACTGGCCTGGTTCTCGTTCTGCACCTGGTGCATCTTGCGCAGGATATCGAGTGGGCTGGAGAGGTCCGTCACGACGGACAAGGGCGAGGCGGCTTGCCCCATCTCTTCGCGCAGGCGCGCCTCGAAGCGGTCGAGTTGACCGAGGAACTCCGGGTCGATGCCGATGCGCGGGCGCGACCACGTCGCAACCTGCTGCTCAAGGGCCACGAGCTCCGCTTGCTCCTGCGCGCCGAGCTCGGCGATGTCTTCCTGTTTCTCTCCACCGAAGGCGCGCACCCTGAGTTCAGAGAGGCGCGCGTCGTCGGTGGAGGAGAGTGCCTCCTGGCGCTCGCCACCGAGGCGACCGTCAAAGACGATCTCCAAGTCGCCCACGCCGCCCATGTGATCCTCGATCCACGCGAAGTCCGTCATGACCTCGTTGTCGTCGGGAAACATGCCGCGGAAGTCGGAGGCGACGCGCACGCGCGACAGCCCGAACAGGGCGATGATGCCCAATGCACCCGCGCTGACAAGGATGGGCTTCCCGCGCGCCTTCAACCAAGACACGAAACGTCGGGAACGCTCGGGCGTCATCACGCTGGCCAGGTTCAATGAGCGCGCCTGCTGCTTCGGGTGGGGGAACAAGGAGAGGATCGCGGGCACGAGGGTCATGGACAACGCATAGGCGATCAGGGCTCCCAAACCGGCCATTATCCCAAGCCTCTTGACGGGTTCGAGCCCGCTCACCGTGAGCGACAAGAACCCGATGGCCGTGGTGATCGAGGTCAGGAGCACGGGCAATGCGTTGCGCCGCAGGGTCTCCAGGATGGCCTCGCGCTTGGTCGGCATGCGCAGGCGCAGGACCAACCATGCCGCCACGAGGTGCACCGCATCCCCGATCCCCACCGCGGTCAGCATGTTGGGCGAGATCATCGTCAGGTTGTTGAACAGGAATCCGGCGCTGAACGCCATCCCGACCATGGCCCCGACGCTGACGAAGACGACTGCCAGGGGGGCGATGACTCCGGCGACGCCGCGGAACACGACCAGCAATAGGATGGCGATGACGAGGAACATGGCACCCATGTACTTGGCGTCGGACATCCCCACGACCTCGAAGTTGCGCTCGAACAACGGCACCCCACCGACGTGAAACTCATAAGCGCTTGCGGCGACCGGTACGAAGTCTGCAGGGGCAGGTGTCGAGCCATCGGCCGCGTCGACGAATCCGCGAGCGCCGTCCGGCTCGTAGTCGATCCACTTGCGAACGAGTACGCCGTCCGGGTCTTGCACGTAGGCCTTGGTCGGGTCGGCGAGCTGGGCCAGCCACAGAGTCTTCTCCTCGCCCTCCGGCTGCGCAGCGATGCGTGCCGCCAGGGCCCGTCCCTGGTCGGTCGGCTGGGAGAGACCGTGTTCCAGGCTCAGGATGTGCTCGATGCCGCGCAGGGCCGCGCGTTGGGATTGAACGCTGAAGAGATCGGGCGCAACGGAGCCCAGCTTGGGGTCCGAGCTGAAGGCATCGGCGAGGACCTCTTCTTCGGGCGCCGGGCGTAGGACCTGGACCTGGATGGCGGTTGTCGTCGCGGACTCGTCGAGGATCGTGCCGAGCAGCCGCGGCTCGCCGATGAACTCGGAGAGCTCGACGTCCTGTCCGATGACGGCCCGCACCCGGTCGATTCCCAACTTGCTTGCGGCGCGTTCGGCGCCGATCACCGCCACCATGCGCTCGACGAGCTCACGCTCGGAGAGGTGCCGGGGGTCCCCTTCCACGAGGTCGGAGATGACCAGGCCCTGCTCGACCCCGTCGATCGTGTCCCAGCGGATCCAGGGGTTGGAGGTCAGGCTGCGTACGTGGCGCACACCGGGTACGCGCTCAAACTCTGCCGTCAGGCGTGAGATCGTCGCCAGCGTTTCGGGGTCGAAGACGCCCAGCTCGGCGTCGTTCTCCTCGAAAGTGAGCATCACGAAGTCCTCGGCCACGAAGCGCTTCTCGATCGCGTCGTAGCTGCGTACAGCTTCGTCCTCCTCGCCGAACCAGATGTCCATGCGCGGATCGAAGATGGGCGGCGGCGCTTTGCCGGTTCCGTTTGTCGTGTCACCCAGTGTTGCGAGCGATTGACTCAGGCCTTCGATGCGGCCGACGCCCATAACGATGGACAGGAAGATGCCGAGCAGCAAGGCCACGGATAGGGGCCAGCGCAGCTTGTAGAGGCGTTCGAGGGCGGGGCCAGCAGGGGCAATCGGAGTCATCGGTACGGTCTCGTCTTCGTGAGAAATGGACCAAACAGTCCAAAAAATGGCAAATAAGGAAGCTCGGTTCGGGATCAGAGTCCGAGCAGGGTCTTGAGTGCGGAGCTCGCTTCGCGGGTGACTGCCGCTGCGTCGCCGAGGTTCGCGCGGGTGTTGAGTCCCTGTGCGGTGGATTGGATCAGGCGCGCGAGCTCGCGCGCGGAACAGTCCGTTCGCAGGTCTCCGTCGTCCATGGCTTCTTGAACACAGCCGGTCAGGGTCGTCTCGAAGCGCTGCACCATGCTCTTTAGAAGCTCGGTCACCTCGCAGTCTTCGCTCCCGGAGAACTCGGTGCAGGACTTGAGCGCCATGCAACCGCGGGCCATGGGCCCACTCAACATGACCGACCACTGGTCGATGAATGCGACCAGGCGCTCTGCCGCAGCGTTCTCGCCATGTAGCATTCCATTCAGCGCGTCGATCTGGCGATCGCAGTAGCCCTGCAGCGCCTGGAGGAACAGGGAGTGCTTGTCGCCGAACGTGTCGTAGAGGCTCTGCCTTCCGATTCCCATGGTTTCAGTCAGGTCGGAGAGGGCCGTGCCCGCATAGCCGTGCTCCCAGAACGCCTCCAGGGCAGACTCGAGAGCTTCCTCTCGCACGAATTCTTTGGGGCGTCCTCGAACCACGGCACGATTATGGACCACGTAGTCCAGAAGTCAAGCAGGATCCCGCTTTCACACACAAAAAGGGCCAGCTCCCCTTGGGGGCCGGCCTTTATTGCGTGTGGCAGCGGGGGCAGGGCTGCCACCACTGAGTTTTTTCGGTCCAACGGCTGACGCCGTTGGACCGGGAGGGGCGACAGTAGGGCAGAGAGGACTGAGACCCGATTTGGCGTGCCCGCCGAACAGTAGGGTGCGCAGATGCGGGCTCATGGGCTGGCGTCACACCGGCCAGAAAGACCCAACGGGGTCATGATTGAATTCAATTGGGCGGACGGGCTCGCACGTGTTCGAACCGGGAATACACTCTAGTGAGGGGGTCGGTCGCAAGCCTGCACCCATTTTCTAGTGCGGTCCTGTCCAGGGTCTCGAGGTGCTCCAACTTCGGTGAGCACGAGTTCCGGCCCGCGATAGGGAAATGGGGGCGAAGAGAAATTTTTCCGCATGCCCCTAGGATTCGTGCGCCTGCTCGCCTGGAATTCAATGCGAATTGACGCAGCTCAGTTTCTTGGCTCCAGAGTGTTCGCCTGTAGGGAGCCGCAGCAAACGTCGGCTAGGATGATTTCATGTCTGATCAGGCCACCGTGGATGATCTCATCTCGCTCATCGAGTGCGGCGACTCCGATGCGGCGAGACTGATGCTCGCGGCTCATCCCCAGCTCGCCTGAGAGTTGAGTGACCGAGGACCGTCTAAGGAGCGCGCTGCACCCACTAGAGCGGGCGAAACCAGAGTGCTCACGCATTCGCAGAGCTTCGACATCACGCTTCCAGCAAACGCGATCCTCCTTCCCCGGGGCACGAGCCGGCGTTAGGATGCAAGGTTGGAGGTGCCGCTCTCCATCTTGCACCATGACACACAGGGTTTCTCTCCATCTACTCCTGCTCGCGTTCCTACTGGGAGCGTGTGCATCCACGCGCCCGCAACTTGATCTGGTTCAGGTGCAAGAGGGCGTCCGGACCGGGACCGTGTTGAGCGGGCCCTTGCTGGAGCGAATCCCCGATGAGTTGGACTGGGGCGGGGCTTGGATGCTGGTTGTGGACGTCGCCTATCTTGAGGCCCTGCCGATGGGGGGTGATCCCCTGACCGGTCGGATTGTTGTTGTCGACGGGGTGCCGGGAGTATTTGGAGTTCACGCGGAGATGGCGGCCAACGTGCGGGCAGCAACTGACGGGACGGAGGCTGGGGAGATTATTTGGTCACGACGCCTAGTCCAGGCTCTGCCCGCCGGGGCCACGGCCTGGATCCGCGCGGAACTCGCCGGTGAGTTGCAGGAGACCGCGGAGGCGGATTGGGAGCACATCGGATTGGAGATCTCTCGGGGTCTTGACGATCGGGATCATCTGGAAGCGGCGTTCACCATGGTGGGGCAAACTCGGCCGGTGACCGATGTCCTCGGGGGAGACGGTCTCAAGGAGAGTCGGGCATCTGCGGCCCCAGAATTGCTCCCCGTGCGCGAACGTGTCGTGCTTAATACGACGCCAGTTCCGGGTGGGCCGGGGTTGCGGCTCTACCTGCCGGCTCCAACACCCGAAGAACCCCATGGGGGAGTGATGGTTGGCGCCAGTCTTCTGAAGCACGGTGATGCCGACGCCGAGTTCGCTGCGTGGACTGACCGAGGCCAGCGCCAGGCCACGGAGGCTCATCGGCGACTTGTGGACCGAGCCGGCGAATTGAAAGAGGGTGAAGGCTTCCGGTTCGAGAGCACGCGTGCGCTGGCCGCGTTGAGCGGAAGGGAGCTGCGGCGCTCGGCCCTGGTTTTCCTTGCTCAGGGGACAGGAGCCCAGGTCACCGAAGAGCTTGCTTTGATCGCTGGTGAAGAGTCGCTGGGGGAGTTCCTAGCGGAGATCGGCAGGAACACCGAGGCGCTGGAGGATCTACCTGCCAACGCCGCGTCCTTCGGCTGGTTTCTAGAACGAAGCACGCTCACCTGGTTGTGTCTGAGGTCGGAAGACGAACAGCGTGAGCTCGAGTCGGAGTTGTTCGCGGTGTTGACACGCAACGCAGGGGGGCTGGCCCTCTACCCGAGTCTGCTGCGGGAAACCGTCGCAGCCTGCGCGGGTGAGGTGCAATTGGCTCAGGCCCTGATCCAGCAGAACCGGATTTTTCTGGGGGACGCTCATCCCGCGGCCCGCGTTCGCGCGTTTGACTGGCTTGAAGCGCAGGGCGCGCCGCCAGAGGGCTTCGATCCATTGGGCATAGCGGACGAGCGCCGCGCTGCGCTCGCGCGTCTCGAGGATGAACTCGAGGAAGGTGCGAGGGATGAGTAAGGGGGAGACTCGCCGCGCACTAGGAGGCGTGCGGAAAGCGCTGCTTGAACTCGCGCGGGTGCGCTGGGTCCGCATCGTGCTGATCCTGGTGGCGATTGCGCTTGGCCTGCGGCTTGCTCTGAACTCAATCCTGGCGAGCACTCTCAACAGCCTCGCATCCTCCCGGGATCTTGTTTGCGAATGGGACGATCTCGACCTGTCCATCATTGACGGTCGCGCGGAACTGCACCTGCTGCGGTTGGCACCGGCCCACGCAGAGGGCGTTCTTGCACCCGAGGCACTGATGGAGATCGAGTACGCGGTCTTCGACTTGCAGATCCTGCCCCTCTTGCTGGGCGACCTGCGCGTCCAGCGCGCCGAGGTGGACGGTCTCGATGCCCGCGTGCAGCGTGATGAGAGTGGCGTTTGGAATCTCGAGCGGCATGTGGCTGTGGCTGAAGTCCTGGCCTTGTTCCAATCCTCGGGGGAAGAGCCCACTCCCGAAGCAGAAAACGAACTTCAGCCCCTCGACCTTTCCTTGCCGCTCGCGGTCAACGCATTGCGATTCCAGAGCGCACGCATTCACCTGGTCGACCGGTCACCTCCCGAGCCCCTCGAGCTGTCCTTGGAGTTGAACGCGGCGCTTTCCCATCTGAACACTTCAGACCGGCCTGCCCGTTTTTCACTGGCGCTGACCGGCAGTGACCTGCTCGACGGGGCGACGATTGTCGGCGAGCTACAAGCCCACGCCGAGTCCCTGCAAATTACGGCTGAGACCTACGTGGGCGGCCTGCAGCCACGCGTTTTGACCGACTACCTCGACCTCCTCCACCTGCGGCCCGCAGCTGAGACCCTCGAAGCCTCTTGTCATCTGGACGCGCGGCTCGATGTGGTGGGTGAACTCGGTCGAGGCCTAAGCGTGGCGGCCACTCTTGCCAACGTGCATGTGTCCGCCGACGAGGAGGAGTGCTTCGCGCTCGACGAACTCGTCTTCGACGCTGCACGTCTGGCGTCGGATCGGGCGGACATCGGGCTCCTGGAATTGCGCGGTCCCGCGGGGAGAATCGAGCTCTTGGCGGACGGAGCCCTGCGTGCGGCAGGACTTGACCTGGTTCCGACCGTGGGGCCTCGGATCGATGCAACCGCGGACCCGGCCGGCTTGGCTCCTACCCCCCCTGCTGACTTCCTGCAGCTGCTGATTCCCGGCGAGGCGCCGCCCTGGGCAACGCTCTTCGTGCACGAGGGCGGCGAGGCCTTTCCTTGGAGTCTTGCCGGCCTTTCCGTTAGCGAAGGCCAGTTGCTGATCGCCGATCACCGCACCTCGCCGACTACCGAACTCGCGCTGGAGGAAATCGCCATCGGCGTCAGCGAAATCGTGCACGACCCGGCCGTCGAACCCGATTCGATTTCGATTGCGGTGCGCTGTTCGGCTCCCGGTATCACCGAGTCCATTGCGGCCGATGCCGCTTTGAACCCCTTTGCGCCAGCCCGATCCATGGAGTTGACTTTCGGGATTGAGGGTATCGGCCTCGATGCTTTGGAGGCCTACCTGGACCGCGCAGGACTCGAGGCCGCTGGAGAGCGCGGTTCCTTCCGTCTACAACTCTCTGCTGGCGCCCACACGAGCAACGACGGGGTCACCACCGCGCAGGTCGAACTGCGTGAAGTGGCTCTCGACGGCCACAGCGACCTATTCGGTTTGCGGGCCCTCGGCGTGCGCGACGTGCGGCTCGATCCGGAGCGGCGTGTGATTCGTGTGGGAGAGGTGGCGCTTGAGGGCATGGACCTCTTCTTGGAGCGCGAACCCTCACGCCAGCTCCTTGGTTTCGGGTTGCGCCTGCTGGGGCAGGGAAGTTCCGGTGGGGAGGTCTCATCTGACCCTGCCACGGTCACAGAATCTGAGGTCTCCGAATCCGCTCCCGCCGTCGCTCCTGCGGGTCTTGCGCCTCCGCGGATCATTCTGGACCGGGTCATCTGGAGCGGCACGGACGTTTCATTTCTAGATCGAACGGTCGAACCGCCCAGCGAAGTTGTGCTCGACGACTTTGGATTCGAGCTGAACGGGCTTGTGCTCGGTGGCTTGCCTGGCGATCCCGAACCGCAGCCTGCGACCTTGCGTGGTCGCTTCGCGGCACCCGGCATCGTGGACTCTCTCACCGTGGAAGGCACGGTGCGGTCCCTACCCGGGCCCCTCGACCTGCAAACTCGAGTCGCCCTGCGTGGCGATGGAATACGCGGCGGTGCGCTCACGCCTTACATGCAGGAGTTGGGAATTGATCCTGTGCTGAACTCAGGGCGCCTGCGGGCGGACTTGTCTGCCGGCATCCGCTCTGAGGACGCGGGAGTGCACGCGGACATCACCCTTGCCGATGTTCTGTTCGAGGATGGCGAGCAGCCGCTGCTCGCCCTGGAGCGCTTGGAACTGGCGGGCTTGGTTGCTGGCGGGGAGGGGCTGTCGGTGAAGTCCGTTTCAATCCTCAACCCGCAGGCGCACCTTTCGAAGGACGCACAAGACCGGTTTGGGGCAGCGGGCATGCGGTTCGTGCCTGCCCCCAGCGCCGAAGGTGAACTGGACGTGGCGCCGGCGGATGTGCCCGGGCCCCAAGCCCTCGAATTGCCCAGCCTTCCGCGCCTGACCCTAGGTGAGGTTCACGTGGAGGGCGGGGCTGTGACCTACGCCGACGAATCTCTCGACCCGGCCCTCGAAGTGGGCTTGGGATTTGGAGTCTCCGCGCAGAACATCAACACGCTCGGCCAGGCCGGCTCCTACCAACTAAGCCTTTCAGTTCCCGACTCCTTGGAGAGTCTGTCCGTGCAGGGGGCGCTAACCCTGGGGGCGGAGGCCATCCAATTGTCGGGCACCTTGGCTGGCCGTGGATTACGGGAGGGCGATCTCAAGCGCTTCCTGCCGCCCGGCGTGTCGCTGGAGGCGGTGCAGGCGGAGTTGGGCGCGGGGTTCACTGCATCCGTCAGTCCAGCGGGCGACGGGGGGCTGGCAGGCCGTTTGGATCTGCATGATGCGACTTGGGGCCTACCCGAATCCAATCCATGGCTCAGCGCACGGCGAATTGCGCTGGACGCCACGCGCATCGACCTCGTGGGCGGCGTCCTCGAGTTCGGGGAAGTGATCGTCGAGGGCGCGACGTTGGATGTGAAGCGCGACAGCGGAGGATCCCTGCACGCGCTCGGCGCCCGGATTGACGGGGGAAGGGCAACGGTGGCCAACGAGCCCCAAGGGCAAGAGCAGTCAACCGAATCCGAGATGGAGACCGGCCCGCCAGCTCCCGGGCCGACTTCCACTGTGGCGCCCCCAAGCATCCGCTTCGCCCAGGGGATCTCCCTGGAACTGGAACGCTTTACATTCGCAGACGCGACCCTAGGCGAGCAAGCCCGTCCCATCGTGGGCAGCGCAAGGCTAGAGCTGGCCCCTGCGACTGTCGTGAACCATGAGCCAGCGGACCTGCCGCCGATGGAGTGGAGCGCGCAGGGCCAAGTCGAGGGTGTCGTCGAGACGTGGAGTTGGAGCTCAACTGTCGCGCCCTTTGCAGCGGAACCCCGCCTCACCGGTCGCTTCCTCGCCGACGGAGTCCACACCACGGGCCTACCCGAGTTCTTCCCCGACCTCGCGGAGGTGCTGCAGGGTGAACTTGACACTGGGCGCCTGGAGTTCGGGCTGGACGCCACTCTCTACGTGCGACGAGCTCGGCCCTTCGAGTCGGGCCTGGGGCGTCCCTTCTCCGCAGATGCCCGCGTGGAGGGCCTGTACTTCCGGGACGGACCCGAGGGCGACATTCTCCTGGGCATCGACGCCGTCGATGTTGCCGTCAAGCGCGTGGACACCGGGGGCGGCCTGCTCCACATCGACTCGATCGAAGTAGATACACCGCACTTCATTGCCGAGCGGGACGGAGAGGGCCTGCACGTGCTGGGGTTCGCTCTGCCCATCGCTGCTCCCGTGCAAGAAGATGCGGATGGGCCCACCGCTGAGCACACGGTTGGGCCCGAGGCACCCCGGGTGCAAGCCACGGAAGTCTCGGAACCCACTCCGCAACCCCCGGGCCCCGCGGCTCCCACGGCGGAACCCTCAACGCGGCCAGCTGAGTTGCGCATCGACCGCTTCACGGTGTCCGGCTTGAACGTAGATCTGCGCGACGACTCGGTGGAGCCACCCGTTCGCGTCGTACTCAATGAGTTGGACTCCGAGGTGCGGCGCTTCACCACGCGCGCGTTCACAGAGAAGAAACCCGTCCTATTCAGTGCATTCCTCGGCTCGTCACCCTCGGCTGACTCCGCACCCGTGTTTGAAGAGGTCGTGGCATCCGGACGTGTGACGCTCTTCCCCGAGCCGGACGGGTGGGCCCGAATTCAGTTGGCGGGAATGGAATTACCACCATTCTCCGGCCTCGCCGCCACCGCGGGGCTGGGGGTCAACGATGGCGCACTCGATTCGGACGTGCGCTTGCGCTTGCGCGGCGACGATGGAGTTTCGGTGGACATGTCGATTGTGTTTAGCGACCTGGACCTCGAGGAGCCTGAGGGGGGTGTGGTGGAGAGCACATTCTCCATGCCCATGGCCCTCGATAGCGCGCTCTTCCTGCTGCGCAACCCCAGCGGAGAGCACCGTTTCTCCTTGGGCCTCACCCTCGACAAGGATGGTGTGTCGGCCGGGGACCTGGCACTGGCCGCAACCGGGGCCATGACCGAGGTGCTCGCCGTGGCCCTTGCGGGCGCGCCATTGCGTCTGCTCTTGGCCCTGGGGCCTCAAAGTGAATCCAAGGGAAGAGTGCGGGATGAGGTCAGCGTGGTGTTCTACCCTGGGGCCACAGTCCTCGCCGACCGAGATCGCAAGATGTTGAACAAGTTGAGCACCCGCCTGGCCGAGCGTCCGAAGATGATCGCGCGCGTGACGTACGATTTGGGTTCCGCCGATCTCGCTCAAGCTGAGCAGCTGGCCAATCCGTCCGAGCGAGACTGCCACCAGCTGACGCGCGACCTGAGACGCCGCAAGGGAATCCTGAGTCGGCGTGTGGAGGAGGGCATGCTTGAGGCCCGAGCGCTCTACGCGATCGGTTCCTCCCAGGCCGGTGTGGCCACCCGAAACCTGCGCACCCTCGAGGCTGAGCTAGCCCGGGTGGAGCACTCCCTGGACCAGGTCCTGGACGTCCTGCGCTCAGGTTCCCCCCGCCAGCGCCACAAGCGGACCCGCAATGTAGCGCGCGAGCAGGGAGAGCTGCGCCTGGCGGCCGTGCTCCAGGCGCTGGAGTTGCGGCTAAGGGGCAGTGACCTTGAGCGCATCGAGTCCCGGCGCGTGCGCATCGGCGAGCCGAGTGAGCACCCCCAGAGCCGCGTCCACATAGAATTCCTCAGGCGCTGAGAAGCCACGTGGGTAGATCATCTCGTGGGCATGACGTCCGCGGGCCAACACGAGAGTGGGCGGAGGCGGATTGGTCCGCCCTTGTGAATTGGCCGCCAAAAATGTGAGCCCGGCACCAAGATCCCCGCCGCGTCGACGTTCCCTCCACTGGCGCGTAGCCCCCATTGGAGATCCCCATGAATCGCCCGCTGATCGCGTTCACCATCGCCCTGGTAGTCCTGGGTACGCTCACCCGTCTTGCGTGCACGGCTGGCCAGGTGGAGCCCGCCGCGCCGAACCTCGCGGCGGCTTCTACGCAAGCCGCTAACCCAGCGGCTCTCGTCTCCCCCGGTCGCCCGGCGGAATTGCGATCGGCATCTAAGAAGGAGCGTGATGAGCCCGGTGAGGCGGCGCAGCCTGATTCGGAACCAGCTGCGGTTCTGCCACTGCTGCTCGAAGGGCTCGTGATCGATGGTCGCGGAAATGTGGTCCCGGCCGCGACGGTGCGCCTCGAGCGGCACATCGTAGACACCGGCGGCTTCGGCATGCGCATGGTGGAGACGAAGCCTCTACCACACCTGACCACACACACGGACGCAGAGGGGCGCTTCGAGGTGCGTGGTGAGGAGAGCGGTGCGATCGTCGTCAGCGCTGCGAAGGAGGGATTCGTCTTGCGCGAGGAAATCGAGTGCGATGTTCCCGCGACCCGGGTGACGCTTGTGGTGGAGCGGGCCGGGGCGATTCTGGTGACCGTTTCACCTGCAGCCCTGGAGCTTGCAGAGAGGGTCTATGTGGAGGTGCGCTCGCCTGGTGATGAGCGGGACGTGGACGGCATGGCTGGAGTCTTTCACGAGGGACGATCGTTGCGGTCGGAGCTTCTCCCCGGCTCTTTCGACGTCGTCATCGTGGGTCGTCTCAGTCGTCGCCCCATGCACACCGTGACGGACGTCTTCGTGCGCGAGGGTGAGGTCACGGAGGATCCCCGGCTCTTGGACCTCGACCTGGGCGCGGTGATGAACAAGATCCGCGTCACCGTCGTCGATCCCGATGACCAACCCGTGCCCGGTGTGATCGTGTGGATTCACCACGGTTTTGGTGAGAACGGTCAGAAGGTCGACGACAACGGATCCATCGAACTCGCGGCAGGACTCGATGGCATCGACATCGCCGTGCGCGAGGCCGGTTGGCGCAAGGTGCAGCACCGCGCAGTCACCGCAGACCTGGTCATTCGCTTGGAGCAGCCCCTCGCTCTACGCCTCGTACGTCCCCCCGGTCGGTCCGCCGAGCTCGGCAATCTGTATCTCTACGTAGAGCACGTGCCGTCTGGGGACGACCCGCCAGCGAGCAAGGGCGGCTCCGATTGGACGTTGCCGGAGGAGCAGGACGCCGTCGAGGTGGGGTTCGACGTGCCGGGTATCTACAAGGTGCACTGGGCGGTCGCGTTCGAGTTCTCCGGGCGCGGAACAGCCAATTTCTCCCCCCGCGGCGTGACCCCACAGATTGTCGAAGTTGCCGAGGGGGAAGGGACCAAGGAGGTCACCCTCGCCCTCGACCCCAGCGCAGTCGCCGAGTTGCTCACACGCCTGGGCGAGCTGAGGAGCGAGTTGGAACTGCGTCCTGGTGAAACCGAAGACGAGCACCAGCGCCGCGTCCTCCAGGTCATCCTGCGAGAAAACCGGCGCTAGCCGGCGGCCGGATTGGATTCCAGTCCCTAGCGAACCCTGTCGTATTCCACGCACACGGCTTTCTTGCCCCAGCGTTTGAGTACAGCCCTCAGTGCGGCGTCCGACTCGGGGAAGCGCCCCTGGTCATTGGTCTCGACGATCCAGCGATCGAGCAGGGTTCGCAGTTCGCCGAGGGTGTGCGCGTGGTGTGGGTCGTGGACCAGGTTTACCGTCTCATGGGGGTCAGCCTCAAGATCGTAGAGCTCCTCGGCGGGGCGATAGGAGCTCGCGAAGGCGGACTGCACCTCATTCAGTTGACCGTCGGCATAGAGTTGGCGGTAGGTCTCGAGTGCGGGTCTGCCGTCTCGGTACTGGGGCTGCAGGTACGGTCGGTCGGTCATGAAGTTGCGCAGGTACTTGTAGCGCTCCGTCACGACGGCGCGGATGCGGTCGATGGTGTAGTCGCAGCGGTCGCGCGCAGCGACGAAGTGGTCGCGGGAATAGTCAGGCGAGAAGATATCGCGGCCCTGCATGTGGGGCGGGAGATTGACGCCGGCCAGGGCCAGGGTGGTGGCGGAAAGATCGATCCCACTGACGATGTCGTCGCGCACCTCACCCACGGGGACGGTCGGGCCCGCGATGATGCAGGGGACGCGGATGCCCCCTTCATACAGGAACTGCTTGTGTCGCATGAGCGACATCCCGTGGTCCGAAAAGAACACGATGACCGTGTTCTCGTACAAACCACCGTCTTTCAGCGCGGCGACGATGCGCCCCACCTCCGCGTCGAGGTGCAAGATTGTGTCGTAGTGGTTCGCAATCTCCTCACGGATGTCGGGGTGGTCTGGGTAGTAGGGGGGGACCGGAACGGCTGAGCGGTCGACCACCTTCTGCGCACGCGCCTTGCCGCCGGCGAGCTGGATCTGGCCGAAAAAAGGTCGCGCGTCGGGTCGCGACTTCCAATAGCGCCCCTCCGGTGCATCGCGGAAACCCATCTTTCCTTGATGGTGGTCGTAGAGTTGCTCGATGTCGTAGACGAAGTTGTAGTGCAACTTCCCTTCATTGAATGTGTGGTACCTCGCCAGCCGCAGGATCTCAGGGACCGTACGGACGCCGAGGTAATTGGGGTCCCACTCGTCCATCTCGATTCCGCGCCAGGTCTCGAATGAGCTGTAGTGCTGGTGGGCACCGATGCTCGTCTGGTGCATCCCCGTGATGATGGCTGAGCGCGTTGGACTGCACACTCCGGCAGGCATGTAGGCCCGCGTGAAACGAGTGCCGGACGCGGCGAGCGCATCGATGTTCGGGGTCTCGATCACCTCATCGCCGTAGCACGACATCCAGTCATTCGTGTCCTCGACGTAGATCCACAGTACGTTGGGTCGTGAGTGGTCCGTGGGCAGCGAGTCGGCCGGAATCTGGGCGGCTGCAAACCCGGTGATACCGACGAGACACAACGGGGCAACAAGGAAGCTGGGCACGATCGTGGTCCTCCGGAGGGCTGGAACGCGTCGGCCATTTGTCTCTGCACACAAGAATGGAGTCCGACTCCCTGGGGATGGCGACCCGCGTTGGCAATAGGGTGGTTGGGTGCAGTGAAGAATAGAGTACCGGTCGATCGAATACGTGAGGAGCTCGAGTCAGGAAGGAGTTCCTCCGAACAATGGGGACAGCACCAAACGCGAGCTGGATTCTTCGCCTCGGCCAAGCGGGCCGAACGACCGACCCTGAATTGCGCGGAGCCTCAGATGCGCCCCCGCGTCTGGGCGAGAATGCGGATCTTTGCGCTCCCCAAGTCCTGGTTCAGTCACAGGCTTGGGGCGGTTCCGACGCTGGGTAACGGGGAGCCGCTTGGAGCGGCTGGAGACGGACAGCTCCTGAAACGTTGGACGCGTCGATCGCCGCAATCACGGGCAGTCAGCCGCGGGCGAGCCGCTGGACCGCACGCCCAACATCTTGGGCGCAATCGTGCGCGCGGAGTACCTGGACGGCGACCCCCGGACAACCTCCTGCGCCAGCGAATCAGCGCCCGCGGCAGGAGTCCCCAAGGCCACGAAGAAACCCAGTCAAGACTGGGCGACTACGCGGGCCGCGTGCGCGTCAGCGTCACCTAGCCCAAGACGGGTCACAGAAAAACAATGACATCCTGTGCGGACCGCGCGCGGGACAAGCGGGGCGAGAAGACCCGCTGACCCGCGGCGCTTGTGGGGCACTCCGAAGCTTGATCCGGCAGCCCCATCTTCAAGTCCTGGTGGCGCCTAAAAATCCACCTGGAATCGAAACAGCAGCATGTCCGCAGACTCCTCGACACTATTGTCGGTGAAATCGGTGTCGATGTAGTTCACCATGATGCGACTGTGGGAGGATAGGTAGTAGTTGACCCCCAGAGTCAGGTCATCCACGGCATCACCCGCAGAGTCTTCCAGGTCGATGCTGGAGACTCGAGCGGTCAGCTCGATGGCACCGAGACCACCGTCCTTCCCATACGGGGTGATGGGCTTCACTCGGTCGAACGCGGCTGCGGACTTCTTGTAGGGACGTGACTCGCCGGTGAGGAAATAGCTGCCCGCCAAGTAATGGCTAGTGAATGTCTCGTCTGAGTCGTCCACATCCACCTGGGCGAATTCCGCCTGCACGGAGAGGGGTCCGGAAACCCATGCGCTCTCCAGGCCGAGGCGTTTGTGGCTGCCGATCGCGTTGGACTTGGCCTTGCGCGTGGACAGGTGGGCCTCGGGCCTTGTGGAGAACGAGGTTCCAGCTGAAGCGCTGCGGACCGCGAGACCCAGGTGTAAGACGCGGTCCTCGTCCAGGATCGGGGCCGCCGTCACGCGGCCGGTGAGGGCTCCGGCGCCGTCTCCCTGTTCGTAGCCGTAGGAATCGCTTTCCCTGAAGTAACCTAGGGCCCAAGTGTGGTTCACGGCCTCGCCGTTTCCGGAGAACAGCACGCCAGCGTTGCGCCCGGGCGACAATGCATCGCCGAGATTACGCTCCATAAAAGTGATGTACTTACTACTGGTCTGCTGATCGAGTCCGAAAGGCTCCTTGAAGTGACCTACCTTGATCTTGCCCAGGGGCGTGTTGGCATACGTGATGTAGGCGTCCTTCAAGTCGGCGTCTCCGCCAGCGAAGTCGTACTGGACCTTGTAGCCGACCCCTTCGCCGGCCGACCCCTTGAGGAAGATGCGAGCACGGCGGAATTCCGTTCCGTCTTCCTCGTCGTCAAAGCCTCCGGTTGCAACGTCGAACATGATGCGGCCCCCGAAGGTCAGAGTGTCATCTGCGGATAGGCCAAGGATGGACAGAGGTTGAGTGGCTTCGGAATTGCCCGCATTGGGCATTTCCACGTGTGTGGGTTCGCTGTCTGCGAAGGCCGGTGAGGCCAGTACTACCGGTAGAAGGGTGGGCAACAAGAACGACAAAACCATGAGTATTCCTCAATGTGAAGGTGAAAGTGGCCTCCCGCAATCGCAGTGCGGTGGCAGGAGGGAGTCGATTTCCAGCGCTTTCTGGCTGGCTTGGATGGTGTTCTAGGGGGCGACTGTGAAGATCCGATGAAATTCAGTTGCGATCTGGCGGAAGCCACATACGCATGTCAGGATCCGCGCCCCGAGTGAGGGACACCATGCACGCAGGCTCAATCGTCATCGTCGAGGACGAGTCGGACATTCGGGAATTCCTTGTCTACACGCTTGAGCGCGAAGGCTTCACGGTCCAGGCGACGCCGGACGGCAAGCAAGGGCTCGACTTGGCACGCAAGGTGCTGCCGGATCTTGTGCTGCTAGACTTGATGCTCCCTGGCATGGATGGAACCGAAATCTGCCGGCAGCTCAAGGCGGATGAGGAGACTCGCGAGATCTCGGTCATCATGGTGACAGCCAAGGGAGAGGAATCCGACGTGGTCCTCGGCCTGGGGCTTGGAGCAGACGACTATGTCTCCAAGCCGTTCAGCCCCAGGGAGCTGGTCGCGCGCATCCATGCGGTCATGCGACGCACTGCTGGCCCGGCATCCCCTGAACTGGGTGAATCCGGGGTCATTGCGCGAGGGCCCATCCGAATGGATCGCGGCAAGCACCGACTGCTGGTGGATGGTGAGGCGGTGGAAATAACCGCCACTGAGTTCCGCATCCTTTGGCTCATGGCTTCGCGCCCAGGTCGAGTCTTTGATCGCGATCAGATCATGGCTGCTGCGCGTGGGGAGTCCTCCGCATCCCTCTCCAGGAGTGTCGATGCGCATGTGAGGACCCTGCGCAAGAAGCTTGGCTCCCACCGAGATCTAGTTCAGACAGTAAGGGCTGTCGGGTACCGTTTTTCGGACGATGAGGAACGACCGGCGTGAATTCAGGTTTTTTCTGGAGAGTATTCGCGGGAACTGTGGCCGCGGTACTCCTGACGGGGTTCGTCGTGGATCTGTCAGTTGTGGATCGGACCCGAGTGAGCCTGACGGAGGAGATTGAGCGGCGGGTCTCAGAGGAGGTGGTCCTCGTGAGGAGCATCGCGGAAAGCGGCATCTACCTCGGTCCCGATGGGACGCCCCGTCTGCGCCCCAACGCACTGGAGCGCGTGGCAGCCGACCTACCGACGGCGCGCGTGACCTTGATCTCCCGCTCGGGAGTTGTCCTGTTCGACAGTCATGAGGAACCCGCGACCATGGACAACCATGGAACGCGGCCTGAGGTCCTGGCTCTGGGTACAACAGTCACGCGCTACAGCAATACGCTCATGCGATCGATGACCTACTGCGCCCTACCCATCCACTCCCAGGAGGGGAACTCGGTCATGGCCTATGCACGGGTCGCCGTACCTACGGACTACGTAGAGAAAGGGGTTGCAAACCTGCGCTCGGGCATTCGTACATCCGTCTTCTTCGGCTGCGCCATCGGTTTGGTGTTTGCCCTGCTGTTCGCGGGCCATGTCACGCGGCCGCTGCGAGAAATCGCCAGCTTGGTGAGCGCAATAGGCCACGGTGCTTCTAGCCGCCGGCTTCCGGTGCGTGGTACCGGCGAAATCCCCGAGTTGGCTCGGAAGATCAATGGGATGGTTGACGAACTGGAAGTCAGACTCGATCGTCTGCGGCGTGACCGGGCCGAAAAGCAGGCCATTTTGGCCGGCATGGTAGAGGGTCTCCTAGTGGTCGATCGAGAAGCGGCGATCATCCTCGCCAACGACGCGGCCTGCACCTTTCTGGGCCTGAACCACGACGAAGCGGTGGGGCGCTCTCTCTGGGAGCTCGCCCGCACCGATGAATTCGCCTCCACGGCCATCGGCTGCATGCGTGACGGAAGTGTTACCCATTCCGAGATCACCACCGAAACGGTGAACGGAGAATTCACCTTAGCCCTGAGCTCCGCTGCCCTGGCTCATGGCGGCGCAGCGCCCCACGCCTGCGTCCTCGTTCTGCATGACATCACGGAATTGAGGCGCCTGGAAACCATGCGCAGAGACTTCGTGGCCAATGTTTCCCACGAACTCAAGACCCCGTTAACGGTCATGCGAGGATACCTGGAAGCCCTCTTTGATGAACCCGATATGGACGTCGCACAACGCGCGGTATTCATCGAGCGCGCAAAGGTGAACACTGAGCGGCTCACGGC
>Ga0209992_10001837_pt1 | contig 21015 bp, 19 predicted proteins | sample 2SBtaG_2_FD_182564 | JGI IMG/M metagenome (GOLD analysis project Ga0209992, IMG submission 182564) | Deep subsurface microbial communities from Kolumbo volcano to uncover new lineages of life (NeLLi) - 2SBTROV12_ACTIVE470 metaG (SPAdes)... | ecosystem: Environmental > Aquatic > Marine >... | reverse complement strand
CTCAATAATTAACAGGGTAATGCTTTTTTAATTGCATCCCTAATATATAAATATCCATTTTTACTACCTGGAACCGCACCTTTAACTAACAAAATATTTAACTCACTATCAATATCAACGACAAGAATATTTTGCTTAGTAACTTTTTTATTACCTAACTGCCCTGCCATTTTTTTGCCTTTAAACACTCTTCCTGGATCTTGACATTGGCCAGTTGAACCTGCAGATCTATGACTCACTGACACACCATGCGAAGCTTCTAATCCTTTAAAATTATGCCTTTTCATAACACCGGCAAAACCCTTTCCTATAGATGTCCCTGTAATATCTAAATATTGACCTTTTTTAAAATGATTCACGTCTATTTTATCACCAACTTTCAACGCATATTTTTTATCAATAACGAATTCTTTTATTTTCTTTTTAGGCAAAACTTTTGCTTTTTCAAATATCCCTTTAATACTTTTTGATAATCTTTGGACCTTTTGATCAAATGCCGCTAATTGCAAACTATTGTAACCATCTTTCTCTTGATTTCTTACAGATAAAACAACATTCTCATCAACATGAAGTACAGTTACAGGAATAGCTTCACCATTTTCTTCAAAAATCTGCGTCATACCTATTTTTTTAGCTATAACACCACATCTACTTTCCTTCATTTTCAGCTCCTTTCATTTTAATTTGAATATCCACACCTGCTGCTATATCTAATTTCATCAATGCATCCACAGCTTGAGGAGAAGCTTCAATAATTAAAAACCTTGAATGATCCCTAATTTCGAATTGTTCTCTAGATTTTTTATCAACATGTGGTGATCTATTAACTGTAAATCTACTGATTTTCCTTGGCATAGGTATTGGCCCTTTGTATCTAGCACCGATTCTAGAAATAGTCCCCACTATTTCACTAACAGCCTTATCTAATATTCTAGGCTCATAAGCCTTTAATTTTAATTCTATCGACTCTGGAAAATTCATATAAAGACCCCTAATTATTTAATGATTTCAGCTACAACGCCAGCACCGACAGTCTTGCCGCCTTCTCTAATAGCAAACTTCAATCCCTTATCCATAGCTATAGGCGCTATCAGTTCCACCACTATCTCTGTATTATCTCCTGGCATCACCATCTCCACACCTTCTTTCAATTCCACAGTTCCTGTTACATCTGTCGTTCTAAAATAAAATTGCGGCCTATAATTCTTAAAAAATGGAGTGTGCCTTCCTCCCTCGTCTTTCTTAAGCACATACACCTCTGCTTTAAATTTTGTATGTGGTGTTATACTTCCTGGCTTAGCCAACACTTGCCCTCTCTCCACTTCTTCCTTTGCTATTCCTCTCAACAACAATCCCGCATTGTCTCCTGCCATCCCTTCATCCAGCTCTTTCTTAAACATCTCTACGCCTGTACACGTAGTCTTCTTGTTTTCCTTCTTTATCCCTATTATCTCTATTTCTTCTCCAACTTTCACTTTTCCTTGCTCTATTCTTCCTGTCACAACAGTTCCTCTTCCTGATATGGAAAATACATCTTCTATTGGCATTAAAAATGGCTTCTCTATATCTCTCTTTGGCATTTCTATTGTCTCATCTACCACCTTCATCAACTCTCTTATTGCCTTCTCTCCCACTTCACTTCCTTCTTCTGTCAATGCTTTCAATGCTGAACCTTTTACCACCTTCGCTGCATCTCCATCAAATCCATACTTGCTTAGCAATTCTCTTACTTCCATTTCTACCAATTCCAACAACTCTTCATCTTCCACCATGTCTACTTTATTTAGAAATACCACCAATGTCGCTATCCCTACTTGCTTCGCTAACAATATGTGCTCTCTTGTTTGTGGCATCGGACCATCTACTGCACTGACTACCAATATAGCCCCATCCATCTGCGCTGCTCCTGTGATCATGTTCTTTACATAATCTGCATGCCCTGGACAATCTACATGTGCGTAATGTCTGTTTTCTGTCTCATATTCTACATGTGCTGAATTGATTGTTATTCCTCTTTCTTTCTCTTCTGGCGCCTTGTCTATTTCATCATACTTTACCGCCTCTTTTCCAAAATATTTTGTTATCGCTGCTGTTAACGTTGTTTTACCATGATCTACATGCCCGATCGTCCCTGTGTTAACATGCGGTTTGTTTCTTTCAAATTTTCCTTCTGCCATTTTTATTTCTCCTTTTTTATTTTTCTTGATTAATAATTTCGCTGGCAATATGTTGAGAAACTCTCTCATAGTTAGCAAATTGCATACTATATTGAGCTCTACCTTGAGTCATTGATCTCAAAGTATTAACATAGCCAAACATTGTTGCTAAAGGAACTTTAGCTTTAATAATTTGTGCATTACCTCTTGGTTCCATACCTAAAACCTGTCCACGTATACTATTTAAATGCCCTATTACGTCTCCAATGTAATCATCTGGAGTAATAACTTCGACATCCATAATAGGTTCCAATAAAACTGGAGAAGCATTTTTCATACCTTCTCTAAACGCAGCTTTACCAGCTATTTCAAATGCTAATGCGCTAGAATCGACATCATGATAAGCTCCATCAATTAATGTAGCTTTAAAATCTATAAGTGGATACCCAGCTAGAACACCTGTCTTACTAATTTGCCCTATACCTTTTTCAATTGCAGGAATATATTCTTTAGGAATATTACCCCCAACAATTTTATTAACAAACTGATAACCTTCGCCCTGCTCAGCCTTCTCAAATAAAATCTTAACTCTAGCAAACTGACCAGCACCACCTGATTGTTTTTTGTGAGTATAATCAATTTGATAAGAGCCTTCTATTGTTTCTCTATAAGCAACCTGAGGAGCGCCTATATTAGCATCAACCTTAAACTCTCTCTTCATTCTATCAACTATGATTTCCAAATGAAGCTCACCCATACCGGCAAGTTTAGTTTGATTTGTCTCAGAATCAGTACTCACTCTTAAAGACGGATCTTCAGCAACTAATCTAGCTATCGCCACTGACATTTTCTCTTGATCCTGAGTTGTTTTTGGCTCTATTGCAACCTCTATAACAGGATCGGGAAATTCCATTTTTTCTAAAATGATATCACACCCCATTTCACAAAGAGTATCACCAGTAGATGTAGCTTTCAATCCAGCAATAGCAACTATATCACCAGAAAAACATTCTTTTACATCTTCTCTATTATTTGCATGCATCAACAGCATACGCCCAACACGCTCTTTTTTATCCTTAATAGTGTTATGAATCGTCATGCCAGATTTTAATACACCAGAATAAACTCTAACAAATGTTAGCGTACCCACAAAAGGATCATTCATAACTTTAAATGCAAGCGCACATAATTTTCCATTATCAGAGGGTTTAACCTCAACCTCTTCATCATTTGAAATTTTCAAGCCTTTTGTAGCATGAATATCTACAGGACTCGGAAGGTAATCAACCACAGCATCCAACAACGGTTGCACACCTTTGTTTTTAAAAGCAGAACCGCAAAAAACAGGAATAAACAAACCTTTTAAAACACCTTTACGAACACATCTTCTAATTTCTTCAGCGCTCAAGCTTTCACCTGATAGATACTTTTCCATCAATTCATCATCAGATTCAACCACAAGCTCAATCAAACTAGCTCTATATTCCTCAGCCTTATCTTTTAAATCTTCCGGAATTTCACCATATTTATACTCTGCACCCAACTTATCGTCTTTCCAAATTATAGATTGATTTGAAATCAAATCTATAACACCTAAAAAATCCTCTTCTGAGCCAATTGGCAATTGCATAACTGCAGGCTTAGCTCCTAGTCTATCAACAATCATATCAACGCATTTATAAAAATCAGCTCCCACCCTATCCATTTTATTAACAAAACACATCCTAGGTACGTTGTATTTATCCGCTTGCCTCCACACTGTCTCTGATTGTGGCTCAACTCCAGCAACTCCATCGAAAACAGCCACAGCACCATCAAGAACCCTTAGCGCTCTTTCCACTTCAATTGTAAAATCTACGTGACCGGGAGTATCAATAATATTAATCCTACATTCCTTACCACTTTTACTTTTCCAAAAACAGGTAGTAGCAGCAGAAGTTATAGTTATGCCACGCTCTTGCTCTTGTTCCATCCAGTCCATCGTAGCATTACCTTCATGAACCTCTCCTATTTTGTGAGATTTACCAGTATAATACAATATCCTTTCAGTGGCAGTGGTTTTTCCGGCGTCAATATGCGCCATTATTCCAATATTCCTATAATTCTCGATTTTCGTCTCTCTGTTACTCATAATTACCACCTGTAATGAGAAAATGCTTTATTAGACTCAGCCATCTTATGAGTATCTTCTTTTTTCTTGTACGCCAATCCCTTTTTGTTATAAGCATCAACAAGCTCTCCTGAAAGTCTATCAACCATAGTTTTTTCCGCCTTTCTTGATCTCGCAGCATTTGCCAACCACTTTAGCGCTAGAGATAAAGACCTAGCAGATCTAACCTCCATGGGAACCTGGTAAGTTGCACCACCAACTCTCCTTGATTTCACCTCTATCAAAGGCCTCAGATTATCAACAATTTCTTCAAAAGCTTCAATTGGCTCTTTTTTAACCTTATTAGAGAGGTTGCCAATAGCTTCATAAACAATCTTTTCTGCTTTTGACTTTTTACCATCAAACATCAGATAATTGATGAATTTCGCAATTACTATACTTTTGTAATTTGCATCGGGTGTAACACTCTTGATTTCTGCAGCTCTACGTCTTGACATATCATTTATGATTTAGGTTTTTTTGTTCCATATTTAGATCTACATTGCTTCCTATTTTGAACACCCTGCGTATCTAGAGCACCCCTAACAGTATGATACCTAACACCTGGTAAATCTTTTACTCTACCACCTCTAATCAAAATTACCGAATGCTCCTGAAGATTATGACCTTCACCAGGTATATAACTAGTTACTTCATATCCATTAGTAAGCTTTACTCTAGCAACCTTTCTCATAGCTGAATTCGGCTTTCTTGGGGTAGTAGTATATACCCTAGCACAAACACCTCTTTTTTGAGGACAACCTTGTAAAGCTGGAACCTTATTTTTCGGCACCTTAGATTTTCTAGGCTTTCTAACTAATTGACTTATCGTTGGCATTATAAATATTTATAAAAATTAAAACAATGTGGTTCGGAGATAATATTTATAACTTCCCATCTAGTCAAGTGATTTTTATGCTAAATCAATATTCATTTTGATTCGCATACCACTTTCAATAAAAACTTTCTTTTAACATTATTCATAATAAGGAAAATTATAATACTTAAAAAACTTACCAAAGCTCCTACATAGAAACTTTCTATATAAATTTCGGATTGAACAAAGTCACTCACCACCATAAATATGCAGGCTAATATTATAGACGCAATAAATTGCTTTTCACTTAAAAATTTGCCAAATGCAATTGTACACATCAATGGTATGGCTAAAGTGACCCCACAATAACTTCTAAGCAAAATATAAAATTTATCAATATCATCAACAAAATGACCAGCTAAAAAAAATGTAATGCCTCCTACTACTGCAAGACTTCCAATTTTATATATATTATTTTTGACAAATTTCTTATTGAATAAATCGTACATCAATGTATTGCTGCAAATAAATAAAAATGAATCAAGTGTAGATAATATTGTAGCAGCTATACCTGCAAGAAAAACGCCTTTCAAACCTATTGGCAAAATACTTAATGCATAATTAAAATAAGCTTCATGCGGCATTGAATTAGGTAAAACAGCACTAGCATACATAGAGCCAATCACTGTACAGAAATCACAAATCATCCAAAATATTAGAGAGATAAAAATTCCTCTTTTTGCAACTTTTGTATTTTTTGCAGCAAAGCACCTTTGATAAAATACAGGACTCATAAATGTCGTCATAATTGAAATAAAAAACCATATAAAAAGCCCTGACAAAGCTTCTTCTCCATTTATCGAAAAATAACTTCCATCCAAATTAATATCTAAAAAACCATACCCGCCATATTTAAAATAAGAAAACGCAACAACCATAATGACGGATGCATACATCAATATAAATTGAATTGCATCTGAATATATTATGCCACTAAATCCTCTAATACCAATATACGCAATAACAAAAACTAGACCCACCATCATAGAATAATACAAATCCAAACCAAATAATTTTTGAATTAGCAACCCAATCCCAATAAGATATGTAATGGGTAACGCCTTTACCAAAACCATCAATGAAACCAGCTTATATGCAGTTTTTCCATATTTTTTCTGAATTATCTCTGGTAATGTAAAAACATTCATTTTTCTTGCCTTCTCAACAAAAAATAACATAAAGAAAATCCCAGCAAAATAAAAGCCTAATCCATATATCGCAATGGTGTTGATTCCTCGCTTAAATGCTATTTGTGTAACACCAAAAATATCCCCATACCATGTTGAAACTAATGTTGTAACAAATAGAGGAAGGGTTAACTTGCGGCCAAAAAGCAAATAATCTGCCACACTTTTTTCACTGTGTCTTCTTGATAATAACAAAGTGTAAAATAACGTTAAAATCGTCAATATCACAAATACACTAAGATCAAATTTACTAAGACTCAGATCCATGTAATTTCCACTTATAAAAAATTAACAAGTTCAATTGCAATTATAAGCACCCCTAGTATCATTGATGTAATTATAGTTATTTTATTATTTTTCCCTAATTTTAGCGCTATTAATGCAGGAAATACAATTGCCAACATACTTAAGCTAATTGCAGCAAAAGCTAACGCATTTACAAAAATATTTTTCCAAAGCACTGCTACTAGCAAAGGCGGACAAAACGTTATTAACATGGCTTTTAACTGATCTTTAAATAATTTCCTTTCAAATTTAAATTTTTCTAAAATATAATCATATAAACCAACCCCTACGCCTAAAAAAGAGGTTATAATTGCCAACCAACTAAACACTGAAACAATAACATGTAATTTATTTTGCCCCGCTTTCTCAGCAAGCATCTTTATAAATGTATTTAGCTGATTATTACTATTATTTACAGTATCAAAGCTAATTAAACCATATTTTGGCAATACCGCTGAGGTAAAGAATATCCAAAGACAATATATGATCAGACTTAAAAAGCTCCCCCATAAAAACGCTTTTTTTATATCTTTTTCATTATTACCCAAATACTTCATAATGAAAGGTATACTGCCATGAAATCCAAATGATGTAAAAAAAACTGGAATAGCTTTTAATAAATTGTTGTTTTGCAATGAATACCCATCAAAACTTTTCAAATTACTAACTTCTAACTTTAAGCCCAAAAAATATAGCATCGTCACAAAAAGACCTATTTTCACAGCAAAAATGATCCTATTACTTATATCTAAAACTTTAAAATTGAAAATTATACAGAATACCAATAGCCCTATAATTAAATACCCTAAAATACCTTTACTAAATAAATAAGAGGTCTCTACTATATTCCCCATCATACTTATTTCAATAATGCCTGACATATAAGCCGCAAGGAGAGAATAAAATAATGTCATTATTGACAAGTCTGCAATAAGCCAAATTTTTAGCTTAAAACTTTTTTTGCATAATTCAGAAATTGAAAATGCCCCTTTATAAAATAGATTAATATTAAGAACCATCAAAGAAGCATAGTATCCCAACAACCAAATCAATACCAGTAATAATAAACTGCTAACTTCACCCATAGATGATGCAATCATTGGCAATGCCAACATACTAGCTCCAATACTAGTACCTGCCACAATCAATATTGAGCCAAACACTTTGCTATTTATTAGCATAACCTATTTTAGATGCATTTTTCTTGAGCAGAACTTAAAACTAAATATGATTTCTGTAAAGCTTTTTTTATCACGCCACTCTCTATGGCTTGTTCATAAAACATACGTAAAGTACCCGAATTTAATATTGAAAAATACTTCTTTCAGTTATACCATGATAATAGATAAAATAAATTAGGAGTTAGAACTATGACGTCAGTATCCGATATAGCACAAGGCTATTATGTTGCAATGGGAAATAAAAATGCCAAAGATTTAGAAAAATACTTACACCCCGATATTGAATTAATCGCTCCTATGGGTGAGATAACTGGTAAAGAGCGTGTTTTTGATGCAGCAAAAAATTTCATGAATATATTTGATTCTCTTGAAATACGCCAAACGTTTGAGAATAATACTAATTCTGTAATGATTGTATTCGATTTCTTCTGCCCCTCTCCTGTTGGAAAGTGTAGGACAGCAGCAATGGTATGCGTCAAAGATAATTTGATTGCTAGACTAGAAATATTTTATGATTCTGAACCATTGAGAGATAGAAGAAAAGAGATCTTCTCTTTATAATAAGAGTTAATACACAGGCGCTGAGCTTAGGCGCCACGCCTTTTTTAAGCAATATTGATTTTACCCTGATACTATAAATAACTAAGTAATGGAGCTATTGTTGAATTCTCTTATCTATAATTTTTGCAAGATCTATCAATAAACCCGGTGATTCATTATCAGTTAATATTTCATTTAATTTGGAAGAAACCTTATCTTTCTCACCTTTATTCATAAGCAATATTGACTCTCCTAAAATAGCAAGATTATTAAAATATTCTGCATTTTTATAAAAATCTTCATACATCGCCGCCCCGTTTTCTGAGTTAATCTTTCCTGATAGTATTTTTATTTTTATAATCATTAATTTCGCATAGTCTTGATAAATCTTGTCTGTATTTTTTGAACTTACAAGCAATTCATAATTATGTATGGCACGATTAGAATCTTTGTCGTTAAAATAGTATGCAGCTAATTGAAGTTTAGCCAAATCAGAATACACCGTTTTCTTAGTCTTGAGCTTTTCTAATTTAGAAACTTTATCCTTATCGTTAGAGTTCATTGCATCACCATATTCACTTGCCTCTTCGAGCAACACGTTACTTTTGTGATTATTCCACCAAAAATAGGTAATAAAGCCAATAAAGGCACACAAAACTAAGATTGCAACATACCTTCCATAATTTTGAAGAAAAGTTATAAACCTTTCTTTATTAATATCATCCCTGATTTCGTCTAAAACATCCATAAAAACCAAATAGTAATTGTGATTTATATTTTTTTATTTATATTATCTAGATAAATTGCATAACAACATCAATAGATTAAATGTTTGTAGAGTTTTTTGGAGAAATATTCAAGTTAATTTTAAATTTCGTCCAAACTTTTGGTTATATAGGTATCTTTATCATGACTTTTATAGAAAGCACTTTTATACCTATTCCTAGTGAGTTAACACTGATACCTGCAGGAATTTTAATTGCTAAAGGAGACATGCACTTAACCCCTGTCTTAATTTCTAGTTTAACAGGTACTTTATTAGGATCGTGTGTTAATTATTTTATAGCATACTATTTTGGTAGAAAATTGTTTATAAACTACGGAAAATATTTTTTCTTAAAACCAGGACAACTACTTTCATTAGAATTATTTTTTAATAAATACGGTGCTATATCAACATTTTTTGGAAGAATGCTACCAGGAATTAAGCATTTTATTTCATTCCCAGCTGGACTTGCCAGGATGAACTTGAAACTTTTTACTTTATATACTCTTTTAGGAAGTTTTATTTGGCTTTCTTTTCTTCTTTACCTTGGCCATATAATTAATGCCAATGAAGAATTAATATCCATCTATATTAGAAGATTTAATATAGCCATTATTTTTATTGTTATTTTTATTTCAATACTAATATATGCTACAAAAAAGTTCAAAAAACGGAATTGAACAATGTTTGACATATTAGTCATCGATGATGAGCAAGATATTGGAGAACTGATAAAGGATATAATTGAGGACGAGCTAAATTTAAAAACAGAATTTGTACTCAATTCATCTAGTGCATTGGAGATACTTAAAAAATCCGCACCAAAAATAATCATTCTTGATATTTGGCTAGAAGGCAGTGACATGGATGGATTAGGTCTTCTAAAAATTATAAAAAACTCTTATAAAGATATTCATGTTATTGTGATTAGTGGGCATGGAAACGTTGAAACTGCAGTAAAAGCCATAAAATTAGGTGCATATAACTTTATTGAAAAGCCATTTAAATCAGAAAAATTAGTCATAACAGTAAAGAGAACCTTAGAAAACATTGAGCTTCAGCAATATAATGCCCAACTAAACCAACAGAGTGATTTAGCATCCATAGTGGGTAAAAACAAACGGATTATCGAAATTAAAAATAAAATTGCGAATAATATTGGATCAAATGCCAGAACTATTATATTTGGAGAAATTGGAACGGGTAAAGAAAAAATTGCAAGACTGATCCATAATTACCAAAATTCCACAAATAAACCTTTTTACAAAGTAAATATCGAAAATTATCCCGAAAAAGAATTGGAGGATATTTTATTTGGAAATGCAAACTCTGCATCTATCTTTGAAAAAGCTAAAAGGTCGACTATATACATTAATGACCTTTCCAAATTATCTGGCCATTTACAGAAAAAATTACTTAATTATTTACATGACTCAAATCAAGCAAGCAAAATAATATGTGCCTCTACTATAAGCCAGGAACAATTAATTAATGATTTGAATTTTAATCAAGATTTGCTTCAAAGGTTATCATCGATAATATTGGAAATACCCCCCTTAAGAGAAAGAAAACAAGATATAAAACTCATTGTAGATTATTACATTACTAATTTCAAAAAAAATTACCCTGCTAAAAACTTAAAGCTTAATAATGAATTTTACACACAATTCTTAGAGTATGATTGGCCAGGAAATATCTTAGAATTAAAAAATTTTATTGAAAATTTGCTACTAAAATTGCTTTTAAACCCTAATGACTCATTAAAAATTACTGCTTTCCCACTTTCTCAAAACAATAAAAATACTTTTGAATCCTGTTTTGACAAATCATTAAAGAATGCCAAACAATTGTTCGAAAAAAAATATATAGAATTTAACCTACAAAAATTTGATGGCAATATCACCCATACAGCCAAACAAATTGGAATGGAAAGAACCGCTTTACATAAAAAAATCAAGGAACTACAAATAAAGTCACACAACTAATACTTGCATTAGTTGCTTTTAATTAGTACGCTTAACTAAGTGCTACCAAGGTGTGTGTGAAATCCGCCCTATTTCTATAGGGTGCTTGTACACAATCATGAGTATAGTAACAGAATAAGAATAATAATCAAGGAGGAAATTGATATGAAGGGGAAAAATATTTTATACACTACTTCAATTATATTTGGAGTTTCATTTGTCTTAGGTGCAAATTCAATTACAACCTGTGCAAATTGGCATGATAATCCTTTTTTTAAACTAAATGTTGGGTATGGCTTTCCTGAAAAATTAACTGATAACTATGATGGTCATAGGGAAAGTAAAAAACCATCTAATGCAATGTTATACAATATTGGCTGGGGTTATAAGTTAACACACAACCTATCAACATATTTAGACTATACAAATTTCAGAAATATGAATCACAGAGTGGTTCAACAAGATGCTACTATCAAGCACAATGTAAGAGCAGATTTGTTTAATTTAAATTTTCAATACCAATTTAATAATCAAAATTGCTTCCTGCCATATATCACTGCAGGAGCTGGTGTTTCACAAAATAAATTTGGTGATTATACTGTAAAAAACAATACTAACGACACAATTATTTACAATGAACCCGCGAATACACATAGCCAATTTGCTTGGAATGCTGGATTGGGAGTTGATTATAAGTTAAATAAAAAAGTTAGTGTTGGGACAAATTATAAATATGTAAGCTTAGGTCACGTTAAATCTACTGGAACCGGTCATGATCAAAATAACAATAAAGAAAATGATCCAAAAAAATCTAGATTTAACATACACACTGTTAATCTAGGATTAACATATCATTTTAACTAAAATAGAGGAGAAAATGGCAAAATCACCCAATCAATTTAGACAAAATGCTGCAGAAAAAGTTCAAAATTGTAGCAATTTGCAAAGTAACACCAGCACTGTAAATGAGTTAGCAACTAGAAAAGAGCAATTTCAGGATTTAGAAAAAAAACATGTATTGCTGGAGGAAAAATATAAAACTTTAAAAAATGACTATGAGAATTTAAAAATAAAATACTCAAATGATGATATAGAAGATACCACAGAAACTATTGATATCCCTATAAACACAGAAGATAAGGTGAAATTAAAAATTTTTAATAACACTGATTATAATTTATTTACTCCCTTCATCGAAAAAATAAAATCCGAATACTTAGTTTTAGATAATACTGGAGCTGAAATGGAAAAATGTAAAGCTACTTCTATAAGTCATAAAAATTTGAATACAAAATGCTTTGAAATAGATACTAACGCCTTAAAAAACATATACTCCACATCAAAAAATTGTGAAAAAACACACTCATTGCACACTTTTTTAGATTCAATTGGCATGGATAAGAACGATTCAAATCATACCGAATTTTTAAGTTTCATGAACGATGATACGAAATTGAAAGAGGATCTAGCTTCCAAATTTAATAACTTTATCGAACAATACTCTGGTGTTTGTGCAAAAGGAAGAAAAATAATACAACATACTGATGGTCAAGAATGCCTTAGAATGGAAAATGGAAAAATATCCACCTATGGAGAAAATTCATTCTCTGACAAATGTGCTCCATTGATTAATCTATACATGTTGTTGCAAACTGCAAAAGATGAAGAAATATATCATCACCGTGATTATACTCTTGAAAATCATAATGATTCAGAATTTCAAAAAATAACTGGTCTTGATTTAACTGGGTTTTCTGACCCTGATGCAACTGGAGCATTATAATAAATCTTGAATAAATATTTTAAATTGCAGGGATGTTGATGCATCCTTGCAATGCAATCACCACAACTAAGTTAAACTTGCATCTTGCTCTTTAAAATATACATCTTTATCAAATATTTCTAATAGAGTTGTGATTGAACCATCAAAAGATTGCTTTACAATATCACTTGCATATTCATCAGCAATAGGTACTAGTGATGCATTACTATATATATTAAAAAATCTAAAGCCAGATTCTCCACTTTGTCTAAAGCCTAAATAATCACCACTCCCCCTTATCTCCAAATCCTTTTCTGCAATTTCAAATCCATCACTAACACTGGTCAGTATGCTCAGTCTTTTTTTGGAATCCAGACTTAATTTTGTTCCATAAAGCAATACACAATATGACTTAAGAGTTCCTCTACCCACTCTACCTCTTAACTGATGCAATTGAGATAAACCAAATCTTTCTGCGTTTTCAATTACCATAACTGTAGCTTCTGGAACATCTACACCAACTTCAATCACAGTTGTTGAAACTAAAACTAACTTCTCTCCATTTTTGAATTTTTGCATTGTTTGATCTCTCTCTTCAACATTCATCTTGCCGTGTATCATAGCAACTTTATTCCCTAACTTTTCCTGCAAGATTTTAAAACTATTTTCAACATAGGATAATTGTAATTTTTCTGACTCTTCTATTAAAGGACACACCCAATAAACCCTCTCTCCTCTATTCATCACCACCTCTATCCTTTCCATTAAATCATTCATTTTAGATTTTGGTAACATACTAGTTACAATTGGAACATTTGATTTTGGCTTTTGTTTGATGATACTAACATCCATATCGCCATAATTTAGCATACTAATGGTCCTTGGTATAGGCGTTGCAGACAGCATTAATAAATCTACATCATCACCTTTTTGCATAAGATTTAACCTCTGTTTAACACCAAATCTATGCTGCTCATCAATTATTACCAATCCTAAATTCTTAAACACCACTTTTTCTTGGAATAAAGCATGAGTTCCAATAACTAAATCTATCCTATTATTTTCTAAATTCTCCAAAACCTCTTTTTTCTCTGAAGCCTTCAAGCTACCAACTAAAAACCCAATTTCAACGCCCATTTGCTTCGTATAGTTAATTACATTTCTATAATGTTGTTGTGCTAAAATTTCTGTTGGCACCATAAAAGCAACTTGCTTATTTGCCTCTATAGTATTTAACGCAGCACATATAGCCACGAAAGTTTTGCCACATCCAACATCTCCCATAAGCAATCTAAGCATTTTCTTTTTTGCTAATTGATCTTGTGAAATGGAATCAACTGCTAGCCGTTGCTCTTTGGTTAATTCAAACTCCAATTTATCTAAAAAATCTTTCACCAATTTACCAGAAAAATTTATAGGATTTTTTGATTCATTCTGAAGCTTTTTTCTTAAAATTTTAAGACATATTTGATTTGCTAATAATTCATCAAAAGCAATTCTTGATTTAGCATTTTTCAAATCTTCAGATTGAATATTTATTGGAAAATGTAAAATATTCAATGATTCCACAAGCCCATTCCACCCTTGTCTTTCTAATAAATTAGAAAGCAACCACTCTTTACATTCAGGCACATTACTTAAAATCTTTCTTACTAAGTATGAAATCAATTTTGATGTTAATCCCTGAACCTTTGGATAAATTGCCTCCAATTTAGGAATTTTATATCTCTCACTTGATTTAACCACTATATCAGGATGTACAATTACAAAATTACCATTTTGAATCGTCACTTTTCCACTAATGATAATATTGTTCCCAACAATAAAATGCTGTTTAATGTATGGTAGAATTTTATTGAAATAAACCAATTCGATAAAGCCAGATTCATTTTTACATAATATCTTGCTAGGTGATTTATATCGAAAACTATTTTTTATATTTACTTCAAAAATCTCTACTTCAAGTGTGACTAAATCCTCATTCTTAATTTCATAAATATTTGGTGAATAACCTCTATCAATATAGTCACTAGGCAAATGAAATAACAAATCTTTAAATTTTCGTATACCTAACTTAGCAAAAAGCTTAGCCCTTCCATCACCAACATCCATTAATTTAGATATATCTTGAGACAAATATCTTATAAAACCACTTTTCATATTTATGAAATAATTAATAAATTTTTTTGTAATTTATTTATTGTATTTCGTAATTTAGCAGCTTTTTCAAATTCTAAATTTTCAGCTGCTTCAAGCATCTGCTTTTTTAACTTTTCAATGTCATTTTCTATAATTTCCAAATCCAGTACTTTTTTATCATTATTTTTATCACTTAAATTTGTTGCCGCTAAATTTAAAGAATTCATTAATTGCTTTCTAATTGTAGTTGGAGTAATACCATTTTCTTCATTGTGTTTTTCTTGAATTTTTCTTCTTCTAGAAGTTTCTAAGATAGCTTTATTTATTGAGTTAGTTATTTTATCAGCATATAAAATTACCCTACCTTCACTATTTCTTGCTGCACGCCCAATTGTTTGAATTAGAGAGGTTTCCGAACGTAAAAACCCTTCTTTATCTGCATCTAAAATACAAACCAGTGAGCATTCTGGAATATCAAGACCTTCCCTAAGCAAATTCACACCCACCAAAACATCGTACTTACCTTCACGTAATTCTTGAATTATTTGCACTCTCTCTAATGTTTTAATATCTGAATGCATATATACTGCCTTAACATTCACTCCATTTAAATAATCAGTTAAATCTTCTGACATTCTTTTCGTTAACGTTGTAACCAATACTCTTTTATCATTTTTAGCTAAGGTTTTGCACTCCCCTATCAAATCATCCACTTGTGTCTCACAACTCCTTATTTCACATATTGGATCTAGTAATCCCGTTGGTCTAATAATTTGTTCAATATATTTACCATCTGTATACTGTAATTCTTTTGGGCCTGGAGTTGCTGATACAAAAATTGTTTGCGGACGCATTGAATCCCATTCTTCATATCTCAATGGTCGATTGTCAAGTGCAGAGGGCAATCTAAACCCATGCTCTACAAGAGTTTTTTTTCTACCTCTATCTCCATTATACATACCTCCAATTTGTGGCACTGAAACATGACTTTCATCAACAAAAAGTAATGCATCACTTGGTAAATATTCAAATAAAGTTGGTGGTGCTTCCCCTTCATTTCGTCCAGACAAATATCTTGAATAATTTTCTATACCCTTACAAGAACCTGCTTCCAAAATCATTTCTAAATCGAAATTAGTCCGCTGAGCAATTCTTTGTGACTCTACAATTTTATCTAGAGATTTGAGTTCTTCCACTCGCTCATCAAGCTCACTTTGGATTAAACCTATTGCCTGTTCAAGGGTTGGTCTAGGCGTTACATAATGACTATTTGCAAATATAGTGATTTCATCAAGCTTTTTGATTCTTTCCCCTGTCAAATAGTCAAATTCATAAATTTTTTCAACTTCATCATCCCCAAAAGTTACCCTCCAAGCTCTATCTTGATAATGAGATGGAAATATATCTACATTCTGCCCCCTAATTCTAAAACCACCCCTAGCAAAATCCAAATCCATTCGCTTATACTGCAGCTCTATCAACTTTTGCATAACATCCCTGCGGGAGTATTTTTTACCTTGTTCTAATTTAAAGGACATTTGCAAATATAGCTCAGGAGCACCCAAACCATAAATACAAGAAATTGAAGCAATCACTATTACATCCTTCCTTTCAAGCAATGCTCTGGTGGCAGAATGCCTAAGTAAATCAATTTGTTCATTTATCTGAGCATCCTTTTCTATATAACTATCTGACTGCGGTATATAGGCTTCTGGTTGGTAATAATCATAATATGAAACAAAATATTCTACAGCATTACTGGGGAAAAAACTTTTCATCTCATTATAAAGTTGTGCTGCTAATGTTTTATTATGAGCCATAATAAGTGCTGGCTTCTGACATCTTTGAATAATATTAGCCATTGAAAAAGTCTTGCCTGAACCTGTAACACCCAATAAAACTTGATTTCTACTACCTTTTTTTATACCATCTGTAAGCTTATCAACAGCTTGTATCTGATCGCCCCCCAGGCTATATTCACTTTCAATTTCAAATATTGTCATTTTAAAAAATTATTTGGTATAATTATTGCTGTTACTTAAGTAAACAGATGTATATTTTAAACTAATGTTAGATTCAGTCAATAGTATCAAGGACGTCTTCAATCCACAAGAAAATACTCATCAAGCAAAAGCTATAAAGGAAGCGGAAAAACCGCTAAAAAAAATACAGGATGAAATAAAGATTTCAAGCAATACAATTTCTGGCTTAGGGCAATGGCGCACACATCTTGAAAATTTTGAATCTGGCATTTCAAGTTTTACATATGACTTTTTAAGAAAAAATGGAGCTTTCGATAATAAAAAGGTTGTTGCTTCTAAAGAGTTAACAGAAAATTATGCAAATATAAAAGTTAAACCTGGCACAATCAACCAGCAAATTCCTTTTGAAATTCAGTCAATTGCAACAGGTCAAATACTGACAAGCAGGAAGTCATTTAACTCTGATGAAATATTTGCTAAGGAAATTTCCGATAATTCGTCCCCAACTAAGGGAACAATAACTCTTGAAGTTATCGATAATGGGTTAAAAAGTGCGAGTGATGCTACGTTTACACCAGGCAAATTTACAATTGGCAATAGTAAAGAAATAGAAATAAAAAATGGAGATACCCTTCAAGATATTGCTAAAAACATTAACAATATAACTAAACAAGCAGGCGAAGAAAAGAACCCGCATGTTATTGCAAGTGTAGAAAAAGATTCATCTGAAAAGGAGTATCTATGGATACGTTCTGATGAAAAACATCACGGCATACAAAATAAATTTACTATATCTGGTGATGCAGTAAAAAACGTTAGTTTTCAAACAAAAAATCAGGAAATAAAAGTTGATTTTGATGATAAAATTACGGTAAGTGATTTTGTTACAAAATTAAAAAATAATGCAAAAAAAGCTGATGTTGAAGTTTTATATAACCCTCAACTTGATGATTCTGGTAGTGGAAAAAAAGCAGGAACAATAGCTCTAAAATCACTACTTACTGGAACAGGTAACGAAATTAAAATTGATGGTTTCCTCGATAAATTAAAGCCTAATATTATTAATGCAGAGGATGCTAAAATAAAGATTGATGGACAAATAATTACATCAAAAACAAATAAAGTTGAAGCAGACAACCTTTTAATTAATTTACTTAATAAACCTTCTAAAGTTCATGGCAAGGATCAAACATTTAATCTTTCAATACAAAATGACACAGAAGGGCTAGTGGAAAAATTTGAAAGCTTAGCAAAAAGCTACAATGAACTTGCAAAATTTGTTGGAACCAATTCCCTTCAAGTAGACGGAGAAGATGTCCCCAAAGCAGCAGAAATTGCAGCATTATATAGTTATAAAGATCAGTTAAATTACATAAATGAACATATATATAACACCTTTAACAAACTTAATCAGTTTGATCGCTATGGAGACGGTGTATCCAAATTTGGAATTAACATAAAAAAAACAAACTATACACCACCTCCTGGAAAAACAGAAGATGGTGAAAAGCAGATTTATATGCCAATAGAGATATATGAAATGAGTGTTGATAAAAATAAATTACAAAATGCTCTTGATGAAAATTTTGATATATTTAAAGATATTGTTTCGTATAAATTTGATTCTACTGATGAGAATTTCAAATTACATGATAATCATAAAGACGTGGATTTTGAAAGAAACAAGGTTAAAAATTTAGATTACTCTGTAGATTATTCAAAAATAGAGTATTTTAACAATATTAGTAAAGGGGCTACCTCAGCTACTGATAAGATTAATGCTTCTCTATCTGAAAAAAAATCTTTCATATTAAATAATGTAAAGATAGATGTTAATAACAACACTAGCTACTCATCTCTTGTTGATGAAATTAACAAATATTCATCACAGACTAGCATCAAAGCTTATTTACTTGGAGATGATAAGATAACATCAACAAACAATCCAACTGGATCAAATTTCAAAATTGCTTTAAGCGAAGCTGATGATAAAGATGTAGACGCGACTGACCTAAAAAGAGTACAAGATTATCTGAGATACTCCCTCACTTTATCTGATCCTGAAAATGCCTTAGATGGCGTTTTCTCAAATACAAATGCACAGGGATTAGACGTTGACACCACACATCCTTTAATTGAGGAAAAAATTCCAACAGTTATTTTATATGATACATCAAAAGTAGCAACTGTGACTGCAAATTTAGAGGATAATACAGAGGTAAAATTACCATCATACTTTAAACTTGGTAACAATAGTGAACTTGAATCAGGAATAGTCAAAATACTTCCAAAAATTATTGACCCTGCTTCTGGTAAAAAACTGAACTTAGAAAATTTTGAAGTTTTTTACACATCAAAAAAGAATGGAAGTAGCACCATATTTGCAAGGCAAGGTATAGCAGATACAATTAATAATGTGGTAAATGGATATACAAAATTAAACGGATCAATTGACAGATTTACAAGAACTGAAGAGCGTGATAAAATTTATAAAAAGAGTCAACTTGATTCGGAAAAAGCAAGTTTTGCCAATAAGAAGCACACTATCGAAAAAGCGCTTAATGGTCTTAGGATTCAGGAAATGAAAACCAAAACCTATGAAGAATTTTTAAAGCATATGAATAACGCAGAAAAAGGAAGGAATAACTAATGAGCCATTCCTTATTTTTATTAAATGAAAAAAAAGTTACAAAGGCAAAATCTACTTATATCTCTTCGATAGCTAATGTAAAAAACAATACCTCTACTCAAGAGTATAAAAGTGATATTGATATAGTTACTACGTATAAAATATATATACAATCCATTGAGAAGGTTATGACTTTATTAAAAGATGTAATGCATCTTTTAGATCAGCAAAAAACTGATGAACCTAACTATAATCGAGACATAGAAATAAAAAACTCTATCCATAATAAGATTACCATCATCGACTCAATCATTAACGAATTTACAAAATTATTTAGTGTGATCAAGGATAGTGATCTAGAAAGTATATATAATCATCTTTTTATGAAATTTAGTGGAATAGAAATTCAATTAAAGCTATATTTTATCAAACAGGATATCAAATACGCTCAAAATTGCTTAAAACTATGCGAATATTTACTAAAAATATTTAAAACCCTTGAGCAACAAGCGATAAATAATGAGTCATCAAAAAAGGTTGATGCACAATATCCACAAGACTATAAAAATACTTAACCCTTAGAAACCAAATTTGCTATCAATTAAATGCTTTATGTAATAGGTATTGGAACTAATTTAGGCGATAAGCTTGCTAATATTGAAAGCGCTATAAAGCTTATTTCTGAAAAACTAGATGTAATTGAAATCTCTAATTTGTATAAATCTGATGCTTTATTAAAACCTGAACATCCTAAAGAGTGGGACAAATCATTTTTAAATCTAGCTTTATTAATAAAATTTGATGCTAAACCTGAGCAATTACTACAAACACTCCAATTAATTGAAGCAAAAATGGGTAGAAATAAAAATTCTCCTACTTGGGCACCTAGGATAATTGATTTAGATATACTAATTGCAGAAGATTTAACAATTAATACTCCAAATCTACAAATACCCCATGTAGATTTTTTCAATAGAGAGTTTGCCTTAATACCAGCAGCAGAAATTGCTCCCGATATTATATATCAACAAAACACTTTAAAAGAGCACTGCAAAAAATTTAAAAACCCAAAAATTAAATTAATAAATACTTGATGTTAATTCATTAAAGTTGGTAGAATTAAACATGCTTCACCAACACGTATTGAATCAGCATCATGAAAGAAATAATCAAAACAATTAATCCTACCACAGAGCAGATAATTCAAGAATATGAATATCATACAGCACCACAAATAAAAGCAATTATAGATTCTGTAGCTTTAGGATATGAAGATTGGAAACAACAAAGCTTAAAAACTAGATTAAATTTTATTTTGATATTATCTACTCAATTATCAAAAAGAAAAAATGAACTAGCTCTAATTATAACTGAAGAAATGGTAAGGCAATCTCTCAA
>Ga0209992_10001836_pt1 | contig 21016 bp, 9 predicted proteins | sample 2SBtaG_2_FD_182564 | JGI IMG/M metagenome (GOLD analysis project Ga0209992, IMG submission 182564) | Deep subsurface microbial communities from Kolumbo volcano to uncover new lineages of life (NeLLi) - 2SBTROV12_ACTIVE470 metaG (SPAdes)... | ecosystem: Environmental > Aquatic > Marine > Volcanic... | reverse complement strand
TTGGCTCGCTTCACGGCCTCGAAAAGCGATGTAGATGCTGTTCTTGTGGACGTCGAGGCCGACGTGTGCGTTGATTGTCGTCATGGACCGGCTTCCCTTGCGGCTCTGCGCCGCGGTTTGAGATTTGAAGCCTCTGGTGTAACCCGCGAAGTTCAGGGATCGCCGGTCCATCCATGCTCTAGTGAGTTTCCTCGTGAGTCGCCTTCAACACATGCCCCCCCTCTCGCTCGTTTGTGGGAGCCTCCCGACGCATGCGGCATCAATTCGTTGTCCCTCCCGCTGGTCTGTGGGAGTGTCGTGAGCCAATAGATGGACAGACCTGTACGAAGGCCGTCGAAGACGTTTGGGGCGGATGGGTACGTTGTCATGAGTTCTAGGGGCTACACCTATGGCCTGATTCTGCTCTTGGATAGCGCACTTGGCTCAGAGGGCGAGACCCTGGCTGCGCTCCATGCGCGTAAATGGGAGGCCCTTAGCTTCGCGCTCTTCCAACTCAAGGATGCGCATTGGCTTGATGGGGGAGTTGCCAAGAGCAAAGACCTGATTGGCCGGCGGGTTTCGTGCCGCATTCATCCGAACGAGAGAACGCGTGACGGAAGTCCAACCGTGGAGAAAGCTAGCGCGGTCGTCGTTGAGCATGAGCGACGGGTCAAGGTCTCCGTCCCCACCCAAGTTCAGCTTGAAATGAAGGGCTTCGTCCCTGTTCCTTGGAAACACCGCCCGAAGGGAAGCAAGCGCGGGAGGAAGCGTCCGCTGGGCATGCGCAGCGGATCCAAGTGGGCGAACCGCTCCAACTGGGCAAAGCCGGGGAACGTGTTCAAGCCGTTCCAGGGTGGTGGCGGTGGGTGAACGGAGCGACTCTGGGGAGAGGGTTACACTCACTTGCTGGACACGTCTGGTAGTCGCACTTTGCAGAAGGGCACTGGGCTACGAGTCTTCCACCGAGAGGTTGCACGCGGCTTGTAACGTCTTACTTGCAGAGCCGGGCGAGGACATTAGGGTTTTCGCTGTGGCCAGCGTGGAAAGAGAGCAGCCGATGGTCGGATTGAGCAAGGCATGACCACTCACAACGTCTATGTCGTGGAGTTGCGGCGCAATGTCTTGGAGGTCAAGAAGTTCGCGGACAAGAACCCCGATTGCGAGCCGGGGATGCGCTGCTACTACGTGGGAATGACGGGCTTGAGCCCGGAGCAACGGTTCGGGAACCACAAGAGGGGATACAAAGCGAATCGATTCGTGCGTGACTATGGCATCGGCCTTCGCAGGGACGAATATGAGAGCTACAACCCTATGTCGTATGAGGACGCATGCTTCATGGAGGTGTTTCTTGCCGAGATGCTCCGCGCGAAGGGCCATGCGGTTTGGCAGAATTAGGCCGCGTGGTCACTGAAACCTGGGCTCTTCGGTCTACCCCAGGTTGTCGGGGGACTAATGTGGGATAGGCCGATCAAACTAGACGCGAAGCAGCACGGAGCGCCAAGCGGACCATAACGACGGCTACTACGCACCTGCGTCCCGAAGCACGAGCTAGGGTCGGGGCATCCAATCCTTGCGAGCCGCACCTCGTAAGCTAGACTGGATTTCATGCGTGGCCCAGTATGTGGACAGGACTGGGGGCCCGAGTGGCGCCGCGGTGTTTGATGAATCTGGGGTTGCCACTACCCTGTAGCTACATCTGCTGGCGATCTCGCCCTGCCAGCTTGTTCCTTGTTGGTGCTTTGCCCTGGGCTTAACGGCCGGGACCATTCAGATGAACTTCTTCCTCCACTCGCTCGTCGAGCGGGTGCTCAAGACCCTCGATCGGGGCACCGCCGCGGCCATGCAGGAATGCCTGGATGGCTACAGCTCCATCGAGGCCGATCCGCGGGGAGCCGTCGTGGCCCACCTGAAGACCTTGCGGGAGGCGGGGCGCGAGAATGAATTCTTGGACTTGGTCCAGGCGGAGCGCTTGACCACTCGGAGTCTCGCGCTGCTGGATCGGTTGCAGGACGGCATGCCCGATGTGGAGCGCAAGCTGATCCTGGCTGCGGTGTACTACTTCATCGTCGGTGAGGACGGGGAGTCGGACACGGGGTCGATCTTAGGGCTTGATGATGATGAGCAGGTCCTCGAAGTGGTGGAGAAGGTGCTTGAGGAATCACGATGATTGAAATGCCGGCGGAATTGGCGATCGCACCCGGGGCACGGGTACAGGCGCGGGATGAGGAGTGGATTGTGCGCTCGGTTCGGCGGGAGTCTGCTGAAGCAGAGGCCGTGTACGTGATCGGAGTCTCCGAACTGGTGCGCGGGCGGGAGGCAATCTTCCTCACGGACCTGGACGTAGTCGAGGTGCTGCGGCCGGAGGAGACGCAGCTGGTGGAGGACGACAGCTCGACCTATCGGAAGTCGCGGCTGTATCTCGAAAGCCTTCTGCATCGCACGCCACCGACGGACAGTCGAATCCACATGGGGCATCTGGCTGCGGTGGACCAAATGGACTATCAGCTCGAACCGGCGGCTCACGCACTTTCGCAACTGCGACCGCGGATCCTGATGGCCGATGGCGTGGGCCTCGGCAAGACGGTGGAGGTGGGCATACTCTTGTCCGAGCTCATGTGCCGCGGGAAAGGGCGGCGCATTCTGGTTGTGGCCATGAAGTCCATCCTGGAGCAGTTTCAGGGGGAGCTCTGGGCGAGGTTTACGATTCCGCTCGTGAGGCTCGATTCCGTCGGCATCCAACGCGTTCAGTCGAGGATCCCTTCGAACATGAACCCGTTTCACTATTACGACCGGGTCATCATTTCGATCGATACGCTCAAGAACGCTGGCAAGTACCGGCAGTACCTCGAAGAGTGCCACTGGGACTGCATCGTGGTGGATGAATGCCAGCACGCGGCCATGCGCACCAAGACCAGGACCGGGAGCGGCTCCCAGCGGGCGGCCCTCGGTAACTTGCTCTCGCAGACTTGCGACTCCTTGATCCTGACCTCGGCCACACCCCACGATGGGAGCGCGGCCAGCTTCGCTAGTTTGATGCGCCTGCTCGATCCCACAGCGATCGCGGACGAAGAGAACTTCACCCGCGACGACGTGAAGCACCTCTTCCTGCGGCGCTTCAAGAAGGACGTGGCCTACCAGCTGAAAGATGTCTTTCCCAAGCGCCAGGGCGAGACCTTGCCCATCCAGGCTGGTGCCGAGGAGGACGCCTTCTTGGAAGCCATCCAGGGGGCGACCTTTGAAACCATCAGTAGCAAGCGCGGCGGGGGAGGCGTGCTCTTTCGGACGACCTTGCTCAAGGCGTTCCTGTCCTCGCCAGCTGCCTGCGTGGCCACGCTCGAGGAGCGACTGCGTCACAAGCGCCTTCAAGTGGACGACTTTGAGGGCGAGGAACGAAATGAAGCGCTTGCCGATCGTGCAACCCTGGAGTCCCTGCGCGACCTAGCCAGCACCGTCACCAAGCCCATCTACACCAAGTACCAGCGGCTCGTGAAGCTCCTGCGGGAGCATGGGGTCAAGGGCAACGTCCCCTCGGACCGCGTCGTCATCTTCAGTGAGCGCATCGACACCCTGCGCTTCCTTGAAGAGAACCTGCTGGTGGACCTCAAGCTCAAGCCGGCACAGATCGAAGTCTTCCACGGCACGCTCAACGACCAGAAGCAGATGGAGTTGGTTAAGGACTTCGGCACCGAGGCCAGCAAGGTGCGCATCCTGCTTGCTTCCGACGCGGCGGCCGAGGGCATCAACCTGCACCACAAGTGCCATCGCCTGATCCAGTTCGATCTGCCCTGGTCCCTGATCACCATGGTCCAGCGCAACGGCCGCATCGATCGCTACGGGCAGAAAGAAGTGCCCTACATCCACTACATGCTCCTGCACTCCGGCTCCGCCGAGGTGCAGGACGACCTCCGTATCCTGGAGCGCCTGATCGAGAAGGAAGCCCAGGTCACGAAGAACCTCGGGGATGCGGCCTGCCTGATGAACGTGCACGAGCAGGCCGAAAAGGAGGCCATCAGCTTGGAACGGGCTGAAGAGAATGAAATCGCCCTCGTCATCCAGGGCGATAGAGTCGCCGAGGACGTCTTGCCTGACGAGCCGCGGGCTACCGGCAGCGACGACAAGCCTGACTGGTTCCAGGACCTCTTCGGGGGCACGAAGGAGGAGTCCAGGCTGGACGTGACGCCCGTGCCCTCACTGAGCTTGTTCAAAGACGACCTGGCCTTCGCCAACGAGGCGTTCGCCGAGACGGTGGACACGGCCAGCACCCATGTCCGCCGCCTAGATGACTTGCAGGGCTTCGAAATTGCCCCACCCGAGGACCTGGTCCAGCGTTACGAATATCTGCCACGGGAGCTGCTCAAGGACCGCGACCGCTTTCGTCTGACAGTAGACCGCCAGCGTGTCATGGACGGCCTGGACAAGGCCCGCGAGGACGACTCCCAGTGGCCCGAGTGGGAACTCTTCTGGCCCCAACACCCCATCTGTCAGTGGCTCGACGATCACGTGCTGGCCGCCTTCGGCCGTCACGAGGCTCCCGTCTTGCGCATCAACGAGGGGCTCGAGCCGGGCTCTTCTGCCTTCCTCTTCCAGGGCCAGTACTCCAACAAGCGCAGCCGGCCCCTGATCGTGGATTGGTTCGCGATCGTCTTCCAGGGACAGAAGCCAGGCGAGATCCTGAGCTTCGAGGAGCTACGCGACCGCACCGGACTGGGGCGCGCACCCTCCAACCCAACGGGCAGCCTCTCCGAGGACCAGCGCCAGCACCTGGAAGCCCTACGAGGCCCAGCCGCAGCGGCCGCCGGCAAACACATGAACGACCTGCGCCTGCAGCGTGCGGCCGAGCTCTCCACCAAGCTGAAGGACAACATGCGCGCCCTCAAGACCTGGGGCGATGCCCGCATTGCTGTGCTGGAACGGTCCACATTGACCAAGCCTGCCGAAGGCCAAGCCAGCATCAACCCCAGGCGCGTCAAACAAGCCAACCGCGAGATCGAGCAGACCTTGCAGCTCCTAGAGGAACGCAAGGCGTGGGTCACCAAAGGCCTTACCACCAGCCCCGCGCCCTACCTGCGCCTCGCCGCCGTCTTCACCTCCACGGCACCCTAGGCCCGCACCTCTCACGCGCCATGGCACTCAATCTCACCAGTATTGAAAACGTCGAATTCTACTCGGGCCACTACCTCGACTCCGTCCTCGAGGGCGACCTCAAGGGCACCTTCAGCAAGTGGAAGCAGGCCGCCGAGGACTCCGGTACCAAACAGCCCCGCGAGCGCCTACGGGCCTTAGGCGGTTCCTTCCTGAAGGCTCGCAACCTCGCTAGCGGCGAAGGCCGCTCCGGCAACTCGGCGGCGGAACGCTGGCAGTGCGCCCGAAACTTCCACTCGGACCTGCTGGCTGCCCTCGGCTACGAACGCAACCCCGGCACCGAATCCCTGGGCAAGGACGACCTCTGTCCCGTCCTCGCCACCTACGGGTCCAAGGCCCAGACGGACCTCTGGATTGTCGAAGCCCCTTTTCGCCAGAGCGACGAAGACAGCTCCCTGGACGAGTGCCTCTTCCCCGAGCAGTACCCCAGCCTCACGGACGGCGCCACTGCCTCCCAGCCACCCGCCTCCCACGACACCGCCCGCAAGGGCCAGCCCGCCACCTGGCGCGAGCTCCTGGACTCCGTCATCTTCCAGACCGAGAACGCGCCGCGCTGGGTTCTGTTCCTAGCCGGGGACCAGATCTACCTAGCCGAGCGCAACAAGTGGATCGCCGGTCGCTACCTGCGCTTCAACCTGGCCGACCTCTTCACCCGCCTAGAGAACGACGCCCTCAAGGCCGTCTGCGGCTTGCTGCACCGGGACGTGCTTGTCCCCGCGGACGGTGCCTGCCTGCACGACACTCTTGAGGAGAAGTCCCACAAGCACGCCTTTGCCGTCACCGGTGACCTCAAGCACGGCGTACGCCGCTCCGTCGAGCTGCTGGCCAACGAGGCCATCTGGTATCTGAAGGAATCCAAGCGCGCCGTCTACGCCAACGAGCAAATCGCCGGGCAACTCAAAGATGACTGCGTCACCTGGCTTTACCGCTTGCTGTTCCTCTTCTACGTAGAGGCCCGCGGCTCCGAGCTGGACGTAGTCCCGATGAAGTCCACCGCCTACCGCAAGGGCTACAGCCTGGAAGGCTTGCGCGACCTAGAGCTTGTGGCCCTGACCACCGAGAAGGCCCGCAACGGCTACTACCTAGACGCCAGCCTGGCCCAGCTCTTCAAGATCGTGAACCAGGGCTATGCCGGCCAAGAGGAGGACAAGCACGCCACCGGCTCCTTCAGTGCCTTCGGCAGCGAACCTAGCCTCGAGGTCCACGCCCTGGCCTCGCCGCTCTTCGACGACGATCGCCTACAGATCCTGAAGGGCATCAAGTTCCGCAACTCCGTCCTGCAGCAGATCCTGCAGAATCTCTCCCTCTCGGCCGAGAAGGGCGGCAAGAAGCGCGGCCGCATCTCCTACGCTCAACTTGGCATCAGCCAGCTCGGATCGGTCTACGAGTCCCTGCTCTCCTACACCGGCTTCTTCGCCCAGGAGGCCGACGGCCTCTACGAAGTCGCCGCCAAGGCCGACGTCGAGGCCATCAACAAATCTCACGCCGGCAAGGGCCGTAGCCGCGAAGACGTGGCTACCTACTTCATCCCCGCCAGCCAAGCCGACCAGTACAAGGAAGAGGAGTTCGTGCGCAACGAGCACGGGCAGAAGGTCGTGCACCCCAAGGGCAGCTACATCTACACCCTGGCCGGCCGCAGCCGGGAAAAGTCCGCCAGCTTCTACACCCCCGAGGTCCTGACCCAGTGCGTGGTCAAGTATTCGCTCAAGGAGCTGCTCTGGGAACAACCAAGCGCATCCGGCGCCCAGCCCAAAATCAAGCTCAGCGCCGCCGAGATCCTCGACCTGACCATCTGCGAGCCTGCCATGGGCAGTGGCGCCTTCCTGATCGAGGCCATCGATCAACTAGCCGACGCTTACTTAGGCGCGATCCAGTCCGAGCGCCACAAGCAGATCCCCTCCGACGAGTACCAGCGCGAGAAGCGCCGCGTCAAAGCCCGCCTAGCCACCAACAACTGTTACGGCGTCGACCTCAACACCATGGCCGTGCGCCTGGCCCAGGTCTCCCTCTGGCTGGGCTCCATGTACGAGGGCGGCAAGTGCCCCTGGTTCGGTTTGCGCCTAGCCAACGGCAACAGCCTGGTGGGGGCCAGGCGCGAAGTGTTCCAAACCGCGTCTGTCGTGCGCAGGGGCGGCAAGAAGGACCCCAACTGGCTCGGCCTCGTACCCGAGGCCGTCAGCCTGCACCACGGCCCTGACGGTCCCGCCGTGGACGGCAACTGGAAGGCTCGCAAGCGGCCCAAGGGCACCATCTATCACTTCCTACTCCCTGCCGACGGCATGGCGGCCTTCGATAAGGACAAGGTCGTCAAGGATGTCGCTCCCGAGGACGCCGCACGGATCACGACCTGGCACAAGGACTTCATCAAGCCCTTCAGCAATCCCGACGCCGCCCGCCTAGAGCGCATGAGCGACGCCGTCGACCAACTCTGGACCGAAGTCGTCCGCGAACGCCAGCTGGCCATCAGCGAGACCACGGACCGAGTGCCGGTCTGGGGGGAGGACCGCGCAGCCGGTAGCCCCGCCTCCAGCACGGACGACATCCTGATCCAGGACCAGGAAGCCATGGCCCAGGCCCTAGAAGACTCCAGCTCCGCCTACCGCAGGCTCAAGCTGGTCATGGATGCCTGGTGCGCGCTCTGGTTCTGGCCCATCGAGCAATCGGCGCAGCTGCCCTCACGGCAGGAGTGGCTGGCGTCCTTGGAGTTGGTGCTGCTGGGCAAAGCGGATGTGCCGGTCATCAAGACTCAAGGCCAGCTCTTTGAGAAGCTGATGGTTCAAGCGGAACTGCCCCTCACCGGCTCCTCCGCAGCTTCCAACGTATCTCAGCCAGAGTTCGAGACCGCTGGTGGAGCGACCGCCGTGCTGGACGAGACGACGACACGGTCGAGGATCCAGCGCCTGCGTTCCCTGTCGGAGACGTTCCGGAATCGGCGGCTCGACTACTCGGAGTCCTGCGGCCTTGCGGACACGGAGGCTATCGTCAAGGACTCGCCCTGGCTGCAGACCGTTGAGGATGTGCAGGGCATCTTGCACTTCCATCACTGGGAGCTCCGCTTTGCCGAGATTTTCGCGAACAAGGGAGGATTCGATCTAACCGTAGGAAACCCACCATGGGTCCCGGTCTACTTTGACGAGGCTGGGTTGCTGGCTGACTTTGAACCCACGATCAAGGTTCGCGGGATGAGTGCCAGCTCAGTCCGGGACCTTCGACCAAGGCTGTTGTCGCGGAATGGCATCCGGGATTGCTATCTGGTTGAGAGCGTCAACCAGACAGGTCTCCAGTCCTACCTAGGCTATCGCGCGAATGATCCGGTTCTGGAAGGAGGAAAAACCAACCTCTACAAGAACTTTATTACCCATTCGTGGAGGCGGGGGGCCACATCCGGGATAGTCGGCCTTGTACATCCCGAAGGGGTTTATGCCGACTCGAGGGGAGCTCGGTTGCGATCCGAAGTCTATCCCCGGCTAAGATTACATGCTGGGTTCAGAAACGTATTCTCGTTGTTCGACGCCAATGACCATGGTGTTCTTCGTTTTGGCGTTAATGTCTATTCAGTTCGGCCAGGGGTAGAGCCGCGTTTCCGGTCAATTACTAACCTCTTCCACCCAAGCACCCTTGACTGCTCGTTTCGGCATGACGGCATTGGCCCCGTGCCTGGGATCAAGAACTGCGCAAACGAATGGGATGTAACAGGTCATCGAGACCGGTTGGTCCTAGTTGACTCAAGTCTCTTGAGTGTTTTCTCCCAACTCTTCGAGGAGGGTGGCGGGGGGGCTCTTGAGGCTCGGCTTCCTGCCCTTCACTCGAAGGGGGAGGGCCGGATTCTCCATCGGTTTGTTGTGCAGCCGTCCAAGCTTGCAGACGCACTTGGTCGTCACGTCTCTACGCTCGGTTGGGCCGAGCACGTCGCCCAGGCCGATGGCCGGCTGGAGGCGGAGGTTTTTACCCCAAGGTCCCCCTGGGAGCTTGTGTATCAAGGGGCGCATATCCATGTCGCCAATCCCCTTGGAGGGAATCCACGATTGGGAGTGCGCAGCCGAGGGGCCTACGATGGTGCGGATCTGTTGTCCATTGGCCGTGATTACCTGCCTAGGTCGAAGTTTCGGAGAACCAACGTGGATGGAAAGGGCATTCCCTTGTACTCGGGGGTATTGATTACTGACCTGTATCGATTGGCTGCCCGGACCATGGTGGTTGCGACAAACGAGAGGACATTGCTCTCCGCGGTGATTCCACCCGGTCCTATCCATATTGACACCTGCATTACGTTTGCGTGTGGTGAGGGAGAGCTGCTGCGCGCGGCCTCCCTTCTTGCATCTTTGCCAATTGATTATCTTGTCCGGATCCTAGGCAAGAGGCACTTCCGCAGTGAGGTGGCGCGAATTCTGCCCTCACCGGAACTGGGTTCTCTTGGGGCTTTTGCGGATATGCGAATCATCGCTCTTAATTGTCTGAATTCAACTTATTCCGACCTGTGGTCAAGGTCATTCAGGCTTGACTTCCAAGCTGATCGGCTGTGCCGCATTGACCGGAGAATGCCTAGGTTCTCCTCGCTTTCGGCCGAGTGGGCATGGGCCACGCCCTTGCGCGGTGACCTGGAGAGGCGGCAGGCCCTACTAGAGATTGATGTAATCATCTCCATGGCTCTCGGCCTGACCCTTGGAGACCTAGTGGACATGTATCGTGTGCACTTTCCGGTACTTCGGAACTATGAACGTACGAGATTCTTCGATCAGAATGGTCGGCGCGTCCCCAACGCACAAACTGTGGCTGGCAATCATGCTGTTTCCCTCGTCAAGCTTGGCGAGGCGTTGAGTGAGCAGGCCGGCTACGAAATTGCACGTGAGTATTCTCCGCGTAATTCCGTGACTGTCGAGCTGCTCGATCGGTCAATAAAGCTGGGTGAGAAGGACTCGGCAGTTCTTGGCGTCCCCGAGCGCTGCACTGTAGGTGACATCATGACCACGACCACGGTTACCTACTACGACGAGGAGCGCCCTGAGGGTTACGAGGTCGAGTTGGTTGGCATCCGCTACGCTGACCCCGGCCTCGAGCCGCGCATGGAGCGCGTGTATCCGACGCCGTGGACGCGTTGTGATCGCGAGGAAGACTACCGCGTGGCCTGGGCCGAGTTTGAGCGGCGCTCGGGCCGGACAACGGACGCCGGGGCCCAGGCATGATCCCCTCGGTCATTGCGCGGCTCGCGCGGGAAAATCTCTTCGACTACCTGCAGACGACCTACAGCCTGCGGGATGAGGCGCTGGAGATGGCGCTGTTTGAGTTCCTGCAGGGCGACGCGGGCTTCTTCCGCGGGCCCTACTTGGATGTGAAGCTACCCTTTCGCAGGGCGGAGAGCGTTGATGACATTCCCATGGAGGTCCGGCCGGACTTCCTGCCCTACCAGCACCAGCTGAGGGCCTTCGAGCGGCTCTACAGCCGGGGCGGGCACCAGCCGCAGCAGACCTTGGTGACGACGGGCACGGGGTCAGGCAAGACCGAGTGTTTCCTGTACCCGATCCTGGATCACTGTCTGCGAGAGCGGGCAGCCGGCCGCCAGGGGATCAAGGCCATCATCCTCTACCCCATGAACGCGCTGGCCAGCGACCAGGCCAAGCGCTTGGCGCAGATCATCTGGGATGATGAGCGACTCAAAGGCACGGTGAGCGCGGGGCTCTACGTGGGCGGGGAAGCTAGCCATGGGGTGCCGGACCGGAATCACTTGGTGGACAAACGCGAGCAGTTGCGTCAATCGCCGCCGGACATCTTGCTGACCAACTACAAGATGCTCGACTACCTGCTGATGCGGCCCGAGGACCGGGCTCTGTGGGAGGCCAACGGTCCGGAGACGCTCAGATATCTGGTGCTGGATGAGTTGCACACCTACGACGGGGCGCAGGGCAGTGATGTGGCTTGCTTGATCCGGCGGCTCAAGGCACGGCTGGAGATCGGGCCGGGGACGCTGTGCTGCGTGGGGACCTCGGCGACGATCGGGGAGGGCGGCCATGAGAGCAAGCGCCTGCTGCGCGAGTTCGCCGGCAAGGTCTTCGAGGAGGACTTCCTGCAGAGCTCGATCATCACCGAGGATCGCTTGAGCGTAGAGGAGGACCTGGGGCGCGTGCGCGAGCTGAGTGGGCACCCCGGCGCTGATGATCTCGCGGCTATGGATCCGAGCGAGTACGAGAAGACCGAGGACTGGGTGCAGGCCCAGCAGGTGCTCTGGTTCGGGGCGGGTGTGGCGCAGGACGGAGCGCTTGAGTTGGGCGCGAAGCTCAAGCGGAATGAATTCCTGCACGAGCTGCTGCGGGCCCTGGGGGATAAGGCCAAGGACTATGCTGCCTTGCGCGGGGACCTGGGCTCAAGGGTTGCCTGGTTTGGGGAGTTGGACGCGACCTGTCAGACGGTTGTGTTGGACTCGCTTGTGGGTTTGATTGCGGTGGCTCGGCGGGAGTCGATCGCCATCGGTGGTGGGAAGGGCCGGATCGAGCCCTTCCTGTCGGTGCAGGTGCAGCTTTGGTTGCGCGAGGTGCGGCACTTGCTGCGGGCCGTGGACTCGGAGCCGAGCTTCCGGTGGAGGAGCGATCTAGGCGGCAGGGCGGCTATCGAGCAGGAGGAGCGTTGGCTGCCGGTGATCCGCTGTCGGGACTGCGGTGACGCTGGCTGGGCGGCCATCCAGAAGGACGGTACGGCCTACCTGGAAGAGGACTCGGATGAGATCACCATCGGGCGGGCCTGGATGGATCGTTCGCCGAATGCGCGTTACGTGGCCTTTGGCCATGGGGCGAAGAAGGTCGATCACTTGCTGGGGCCGGAGTACCTGTGCCCGGAGTGTCTGCGGCTTGGAGACAAGAACACTTGTGACTGTACCGGGAGTCAGCCGCGCGAGTGCCTGCCGGTGCGCGTGGGACGCGAGCTGACCACGGGCACGGTTCAGCTCTTCAAGCCGGTGTGCATGGAGTGTGGCTCTGATGATGGGCTCATGTACTTGGCCTCGCGGGGCTCGAGTCTGCTCTCGGTAAGTATCAGCCACCTGTACCAGACGCCGTACAACCGGGACAAGAAGTTGCTGGCCTTCACGGACTCGGTGCAGGATGCGTCGCATCGGGCTGGGTTCTTTGGCTCGCGGACCTACCGGTTCAATTTCCGGACCATGATTCAGGATCTGCTCGCCGCGGAGGGCGGGCAGGTGCCGCTTAAGAACCTGGGGCAGCGGCTCTTGTGGCATGCCATCCAGAAGCACGGCATGGAGCAGGCTGTGCCGGACTTGATGCCCCATGACTTGCGGGATCATCCGGAGTTCCAGCAGTTCCTGGAGCAAGGCGGGAAGCGCATGCTGCCCGACCTGGAGCGCTGGCTGGGGGAACGGCTGTCCTTGGAGGCGACGTTTGAGTACGGCTTGAGCGTGCGTCAGGGACGCAGCCTGCAGAAGGTGGGTTGCTCCACGGTGGAGTTGGATGCGGATGGTCTGGCGACGGCGGCGGATGAGCTGGCGCTGTTGGCCACGGAGGACGGCTTCCTGCAGTCCCTGCTTGGGGGCCTGACCGCGGGGCAAGCGCAGTACTTCCTGGCTGGGCTCATATCGCGGACGCGTCACCGGGGCGGAGTCTTCCACGGCTGGATGGAGGCCTATGCGCGCAGCCGTGGCAACTCCTACCTGTTGTCGAAGAGACAGAACCCCTGCGTGTCGGTGTTCGGGCCCTCGTCGGTCTACCCGCGCTTCTTGTTGGCCAAGAAGCCTCAGGCTGGCAAGCGCTCGGCTTGCGATGCGTTCGGTAGTGAGAGCCAGAACCTGACCTGGTACAAGGACTGGGCTGCCAGGACCCTGGGAGTGGTGCCGGACGACCCGGGCATAGAGCAGCTCTACCGAGAGGCCGTGCGCGTGCTGTGCCGTGCGGAGCTCTTCCAGGAGCTGCCCACGGAGACCAACGGGGAGGATGTCTGGGGCGTGAACCCGGCTGCCCTGACTCTGGTGGCTGAGGTGCGCGAGCTGCGCTGCTCGGAATGCAAGGACGCTCACCGGGTGTCCCCGGGCGAGGTCGAGCAGTGGGAGGGCCAGCCCTGTACCAAGTACCGTTGCGCAGGTGTCTGGGGCCCGGCGGAGGTCATGGCCGATACCTTCTACACACGCATCTACCGGTCCGGTCGGATTGCGCGCGTGTTCTCCGAGGAGCACACGGGCTTGCTGGATCGAGTTCCTCGGGAGAGGCTCGAGGAACGCTTCAAAGCGGGTAGTGCGCCTGCTGCGCCGAACCTGCTCGTGTGCACGCCGACGCTCGAAATGGGTATCGACATCGGAAACCTGTCGAGCGTTTTGCTGTGCTCGGTGCCGCCGACGACGTCGATGTACCTGCAGCGAGTGGGGCGGGCCGGGCGCAAGGATGGCAATGCCTTCTGTATGACTCTGGCGGTGTCGCGGCCCCATGATCTGTACTTTCATTCGGAGCCCAGCTTGATGCTGGAAGGGGCTGTGGACCCGCCCGGGTGCTTCCTCGACGCACCGGAGATGCTGAAACGCCAGCTGGTGGCGCACGCCATGGATGCCTGGGCCTATGCGGACAAGCAGGCCACCCAATTGCCCAGGCAGGTTTCGAGCATCTTGACGGGTACCTCCGCGGAGGAGTTCCCGGGGCGCTTCCTGACCTATTACGAGGAGCACAAGATCAGCCTGTGTGAGTCCTTCTTGACGCGCTTCCCGGAGAAGGATCTTGGCGTGGATAACCGCGAAGCCGTGCGCCAGTACGGTCACTCCGACAACGTGAAGGATGACGTCTGGAAGGCCTTCGATGAGGTGCGGAAGGAGCGTCAGGCGCTGTCGCGTGATGCGGACAAGGCTCGCGAGCGGGCGAAGCTGGTGGAGGCTCATCCGGAGCGCTTCGACAATCCGGACGAGACCAAGACGGAGCTCGAAGAATCACGGCGCATGCTCAGCCGGCTGAACCGGGCTTTGGGGAAGAAGTACCCACTCAACCTGCTGACCGATGCGGGGGTGCTACCGAACTACGCCTTCCCGGAGCCTGGGGTGATCCTGGAGTCGGTGGTCAGCCACGAGAGCGACGGCAAGCGACACTACGAGGCCTACGAGTACATGCGGCCGGCGAGTGTTGCAATTCGCGAGTTGGCCCCATTCAACACCTTCTACGCGGAGGGGCGACGGGTGCAAATCGACGAAGTGGATCTCGGGAGTCGGACCGCGCCTCTGGTCGAGTCCTGGCGCTTGTGTGCGGCCTGCAACCACACCGAGCGGGTGACGGCTGGCGGCAAGGGGCCCGAGGCTTGTCCTTCGTGCGGCGACAAGACCTGGGCGGATACCGGGCGCGTGCGTCAGATGTTGCACTTCCGGCGTTCGCGGTCCTTGGCAGCTAAGCTCGAAGTGGCCACGGCAGACCTGGGCGACGATCGCCAGCAGTCGCATTATCAGACGGCGGACCTGATCGATGTGCGCAGGGAGAACTGCAACGGGGCACGGTTGATTGAGGAGGCGCCGTTCGGCTACGAGCTGCTCAGTAACCTGCTCTTGCGCGAAGTGAACTTCGGGCCGGAGAAGCGCAGCGACTTTCTGGTCGCTGGCGAGGCGGTCAATGAGGACGGGTTCAAGGTCTGCACCGAGTGCGGCCGGGTGAAGAACCCGGGTCCCAAGGGGGAGGTCCGTCATGCCGCCACGTGCAAGGGGCGGCAGAACCAGCAGACCCAGGTGGATTCGCTCTACCTGTACCGTGAGATACGCTCGGAGGCGATCCGCCTGCTGTTGCCATTTGCCGAGGTGAACCAGGGGTCGGAGTTGGCTTCCTTCAAGGCAGCCTTGGCCTTCGGCCTGCGGCAGCGGTATGGGGGACGCGCGGATCACCTGCAGATCAAGACGGCGCGTGAGCCCTTGGAGGGCACCGGGCACCGCCACTTCCTGGTGATCTTTGACTCGGTGCCGGGAGGGACCGGATATCTGGCGGACCTTTGGCGGGACGATGGGATTTTGGACCTGCTGACGGAGGCCTTGGTCGGGCTGCGGGGATGCTCGTGCTTGGAGCACGGAGAGGATGGCTGCTATCGGTGCCTCTACGCCTTTCAGGGGCAGCGCGAGCTGGAGCAGACTTCGAGTCGTATTGCGCAGGACCTCTTGAGTGGAATTCTGGACAAGCGGTCCGAAGTCGAGGACGTCGAGACACTTTCAAAAGTCACTCTGGATGCGACCGTAGAGAGCGAGCTGGAGGCCCGTTTCGTACGGGCGCTTCAGGGGAGGGTTGGGAAATCCGACTGGCGCACGGTGATCAAGAGCGGCAAGAAGCGCTGGGACCTCAAGGTGGGCGCCATCCAGTGGGAACTGACCGCTCAGGTGGACTTGGGGTACGGCGCTGGCGTGCAGAAGCCAAGTCGGCCGGACTTCCTGCTGAAGGCACTCACCATCGATGCCGACCACAAGCCGATCGCGGTCTTCTGTGATGGCCATGCCTACCACGTGTGCCCACAGGACAAGGTCTCGCGACTGGGAGACGACGTGGCCAAGCGTCGGTCCATTCTGGAGAGCGGCGGCTATCGGGTTTGGTCCGTGACGTGGCAGGACGTCCTGGACTTTGAGGATGGCAAGCGCCTCGTGTCTGGTGCACTCCTGAAGCACATGGTCGAGATTCCGCTCACCAAGCCGGACTCGCCGGCGGGGCAGATTCATGAGCGTTGGGGGCTGCAGTCGCGCTTGGGCCTAGCGGGCCTGGGGAGTATGGAGCTGCTCTGGGAGTGGATGGGGAGCCCGAACGAGGCCGCCTGGCGAGCGGACTTAGCCCGTACGGGGGTGGAGTGGACTGTGCGTAAGTCTACCTATGCTGGTGACGCGGCCTTGGCCTACGCGGGTAGCCTCGAGCGCTCGGACACGATTAGTGCTTTGCCCGCAGAAATCCCCCTCGACCCAAGCCTGCCCCTGTTGGCGCGAGGCGGGGTGCAGGCGCACTTGGGCATACTAGCCCACATGCCGCTCGCGGCCATGCAGGCAGGTGTCGTGACGCAGGCCCAGTGGACCTTGCGTCTTGAAGACTCCTGGGATGCGCGTAAGGCAGATGACTTCCTGAGTGCATGGTGCCTCTTCCTGCAGGCATGGAACCTGTTGCAGTTTGTCGAAGGCAGCGTGGTGACTTGCACGGAGGACGTGATCGCCATGCGTGAGCTGGACGGGGACTACGATCTGGGAGCCCATAGCAATGTTGAGTCCAAGGCTGCAGAACCCGGCGGTACAGCGACCCTTGAGCAGGGAACGCAGGCGTCAGGCTCTTCACGCTGGACGGACGAGGGGGCTACCTGGGAGGAGGCGGAGTTGCTCGAGTCGGTGTTCCGGGTGCACGGCCTGGCTGGCATTCCGGGGTACGAGCTTGAGGGCGCTTCAGGCCGCTGTGCCGCTGCTTCCTTGCTCGGCTGGGAGGAGGCCAGAGTGGCACTGGTGGACGGCAAATACCCAGAGGACGAGCAGGCCTTCATCGCAGTCGGCTGGGCGGTGTTGGCCGATGGTGCCAGCGCGGAAGATGTGAATGACTTGATCGAGAAACAAGGCACCAAAATACAGGAGAGCCGCTAGTGGTTACCGCCAACCTTGCCTTCGCTCGGACCTTCTTGGAGTCCTTCGCGAAGCTGCCAAAGAAGCAGCAGAAGAAAGTCCGGGAGATGACCGAGCGCTTCCAGGACGACCCGACTCGCCGGGGGCAGAACTTCGAGCCCATCAAGCAGGCCCGGGATCCCAAGGTGCGCAGTGTTCGCATCGATCAGACCTACCGCATGATCTTAGTGCAGCCGGACCGCGGGGATACCTTGATCTGCGTCTGGGCGGATCACCATGACGACGCCTATGACTGGGTCAAGAACAGGGTCTTCGAGGTCAACCCGAAGTCCGGCGTGCTGCAGGTCTATTCCGTGGAGGAGTGCGAGGCCCCTGAACCGGCGCAGGCGAAGAAGGCCCAAGCCGTCAAGGTCCCGCATCTCTTCGCGGGTTTCGATGACGAGGAGCTGCTGCTAGCCGGTGTTCCGATCCCACTCCTGGCCACCGTGCGCGCCCTCGTCAATGACATTGATCTGGACGACCTCGCTCCTCACTTACCTGAGGACGCGTGCGAGCTCCTGTACCTATTTGCCGCGGGCTACAGCTTCCTGGATGCCCTGGACGAGACCTCCAGGAAGCCAGAGTCGAAGCCGGTGGACGTTCACGACTTCGAGGCCGCCCTCGAGCACCCCGAGACTCAGCGTCTGTTCCACTTGGTAGAAGGCGAGGCCGAGTTGGAGGCCATCCTGGATGCACCCTTGGCGAAGTGGCGGGTGTTTCTTCACCCCAGCCAGCGCCGGCTGGTGCAGATGAACGCCCAGGGGCCCATCCGCGTGCTCGGTGGGGCGGGTACCGGCAAGACCGTGGTGCTCATGCACCGCGCGAAGTACTTGCTCGAGTCCAAGTTCACGGCCCCCGAAGACCGGCTCCTGGTGACCACTTACACCAAGACCCTAGCCGAGGACCTACGCAAGCAGCTGGATGAGTTGTGTGGCGGACATGCGCAGCGAATCGAGGTCAAGCACCTGCACTCGTGGGCGTCTCAGTACTACGAGCGCCTGGTAGGCCGGCGTCTGCGGATTGCCAGCGACACGGAGCGGCGCGAGGCGATGCAGTCGGCCATCGACGAGGCCGGCGACACGGACTACTCCCTGTCGTTCTTCCAGGAGGAGTGGGACCAGGTTGTGCAGTTGCAAGACGTCCTCACCTCGGAGGCCTACTTCAAAGCCCGACGCGTGGGCCGCGGGACCCGCCTTGGACGCAAGCAGCGCATGCAGGTCTGGAAAGTCCTTGAGCGCTACCGCGAGCATCTCGGCCTTGCCAATCTGGCCGAGTGGCAGGACGTGATCAGAGAGGTGCGCCTCTATCTAGAAGATGAGGACCGCAAGCTCGGTTACTGTGCCGTGCTGGCTGACGAAGTTCAGGATCTCACACCTAACGAACTACGCCTCCTACGCGCCATCGTGCCTAAGGGGCCCGCCGACATGTTCTTGGTGGGGGATGCCCACCAGCGCATCTACGGAGGCGTGACGCGCATGGGCGCCTGCGGCATTAAGATCCGAGGTCGCTCCAAGCGCCTCAAGCTCAACTACCGCACCACGGACGAAATCCGCACGCAGGCTGTCGCCGTGCTCGAGGGCCTCGACATCGACGACCTAGACGGCGGCTCCGACAGTCTCAAGGGCTACCGCTCCCTGCGCTCCGGTCCCGTGCCCGAGCTCCTGCACTTCGACACCTCCGGAGAAGAAGAGGCCGCCATCATCGACCACCTGCGGCGTTGGATCGAGGACATCCCCCCGGGGGAGATTTGCCTCGCCGCCCGCACCAACGACCTGGTCGAGTCTCGCTACGCCCAGCTCCTAACCCGAGCAGGGATCGAATTCACCCTCCTGAGCAGCGGGCAGACCTCGGGCAAGGGAGTCCGGCTCGCGACAATGCACCGCCTCAAGGGCCTCGAGTTCCGACGCGTGCTCTTGGCCTCCGTCCAGGACGGCGAGATGCCCAAGAGGCTCCCGCAGGGGACTCACGCGGATCAAGCCAGCATCGAAGACCACGAGAAGCGCGAGCGGTGCCTGCTGTACGTAGCGGCGACTAGGGCGCGCGATCAGCTGACGATCACGGGGTATGGGAAGCGGAGCGGCTTGCTGGGCTGAATGTAAGTGCCGACGACTCACCGGTGACGTCACGCCTGTGCCTGGTCCGAGACTAAGATGGGTATTGTCGAGGGAAGAGGCCCTCAGCCCCGGGAGCTTCTTGGTCACCGCTACCGCAACGGCGTGGGGTCCAAAGTCTCGGCCGCGTCCATGCGCCCGTACTTGGGTCTATACTGGAGTTATCGGTATCGAGTGCAGGGAACGACTCGGCGGCCTTCTCCAGCGCTACCGCCGAGCAGCCTGCGGAGGGAATCGGGCCGTAAACACCAGGGGGCAGGTGAGGGATGTACGCCCGCCCGGGAAGGTTACGGATCGCGTGCTTAAGGGCCGGCCGAGAATCGGGACCTTTGCATTCCGCAGATCCTGGTCTACGCTCTCCTTAGTGCGCGGCTCAATTTCTGGACACCACGGGCAGAGGAGTCCCCCGCACTACCATCGGGCTGCCCCGGCCTTCTGAGGGGACTGGACCGACGACCATGACCGATCAATCGAGCCATAACGAGCACGACAGCCCTCGCCACGACTCTGACGTGCGCGACGGGAAGACCGCGCTTTGGCAAGTGGGGCGTGAGGTAGCCGGTTTTGTGCCATTTATTGGCGATATAGTCAGAGTTGCAGAAGTCTCAAGTTCCGTTCGGGACATCTTGTTTCAGAAGAAAGTTGAGCGACTCCTTCGGGGTCTGGGCAAGGCGCAAGACAGGGAACGAGAGGCGTGGCATATTGACCAGGACCCGGACTATGCCAACAGAGTAGGCGTGTTCGTCATGCTGCAACTCGATAAGTATGAGGACATGGAGAAGGCAGACCTTCTGGCCACGGCATTGAGAGCCCACCTCTGCAAGAGGCTGAGTTTTGAGCAACTGAGACAGGCTGCCCATGCGATCGGAACCTGTTTTCCGGTAGACCTGCTTCGGCTCCACCAGTTCCAGAAACTGAGAACAGGCTCCCAGGAAGGTGTGCAATACCCGCAGCTACGACTTGGTTCATCGGAAGGGAGTAGGCTCTCAGGTGCCGGCCTCGTTGAGCCTTGGGTCCTCGGGGGTGGCGGCACCCTAGGACCGGGCAACAATCTCGCGCAGTATCGATTGACTTCGACTGGGCAGATGATGCTCGACAATGTGCTGGGCGAGTCACCATAGCCGGCCCATGAAAGTACTGACGTTCATTGGGGCTGTCGTCACTGGTATTGGAAGACACAAAGAACTTGGTGTTCCAGGCAGGGATTCGCTGGCAAGTGCCCCGAGTGACTGGCCACGCGTTCTGCAGCCAGGCTCGCTAAACGTGCGAGTTCAGGATGACGGTTACCCTCCTGAGTTCTCCAGAATGAGAATGCCTCTGACCGTGGAGAGTCTAGACCTTGGTTTCTTTTTACCCGCATTCAAGATCAGCCAAGCCGAGTTCACCAACAACAGAATCGGAAGCGCCGGCGTTGCGGACGGCGACGGATCAGCTCAGGTGTGGCGTGCGCGGCTAAACGCAAACAAGGACCGGATCCGGTGCTGGGTACTCCGCAGATTCGGCTCGACGCTGAGGCATCAGCTCGAAATAGTCTCTCACGAGCACATTCGCGACACTTACGGCCTGGCGGATGAGAGGAGGTGGCCTGGGACCCTCGAGGTGTTCGGTTCGTGGCGGGCAGTTTAGCTGCAAGCGTCTTCGACCCAGTGTGGTCCACATACTCGGCCGCGTCAAATCGCCCGTGATCACAGCGGATGCGAGGCACGCACCCCAGATCGGATGTCAGATACTGCACCAAATCGGACCTTTCGCGGTTCGCCAAGAGTTCCCCGTTGGTACACCGAATTCGGGAGTTTTGCGGGCGTTCGCGCACGGTGAATCGCCACTGGGGATGTCGCGCGGCGTGATTTGTTGCTCCCATGCGGTGAACTTCGCCAGGCACCCGTGCACTTGCGGTGAACCACGCCTCCAAGTTCCCCGTTGGTTCACCGCTAGTTCCCCGGAGGAAAACGCACGCGCAGTAGGAGGGACGAGCGCCGTTGTGTTTCGCCCACCCGTGCGCTACAAGTTAAGCACCGCGGCCTGAGCCAACTCCAAGCTCAATTCCAAGTCAGGCCCTTCCTCCTCACCAGGAGTCTGTCTTGGAATATGCATCGACAACTGCCCCGGATGGGGCTCGGCTGGAGATTCAGAGAGTTGCGCTGGATGCACTGCACCTCGATCCCGCAAACGCGCGGGCGCACGACGAGGTCAACCTCGCGTCTATCCGCGC
>Ga0209992_10001835_pt1 | contig 21017 bp, 28 predicted proteins | sample 2SBtaG_2_FD_182564 | JGI IMG/M metagenome (GOLD analysis project Ga0209992, IMG submission 182564) | Deep subsurface microbial communities from Kolumbo volcano to uncover new lineages of life (NeLLi) - 2SBTROV12_ACTIVE470 metaG (SPAdes)... | ecosystem: Environmental > Aquatic > Marine >... | reverse complement strand
GTCGTTTTTTTAGTTAAAATGTCGATACCCGACCCAGTAAATTAACATTGCTCCTTAAGGGAGATAGAACTTAAAAATTAATTCTGAAATAAGCTTGACATGTTGAATAAACATGTTATACTTAACACACTTTCAACGTAAACGAGGAATTTAAACATGGCTACTAATTTATTTGAACAGGCAAAGAAAACATCTACTGTCAAATCTACAAAGAAACCTGCGAAACAAGAGATATCCATGGATCAACTAGAACAGTTGGCCGAACTTGATTACCTTATTAAAACAATGACAGCAATGCAAAAAACTATTGCTGCCGATGTAAAAACAGATATGCATGACGTTTTCCTTAATGCAGGTATGTCACAAGGTCGTAGACCAGAAAATTATACTGGCATTGATGGTAATGCTATCGCTTCATGTGAATTGCGTAAACGGTCAACACGATCAATGTTAACCGAAACGGAAATTGAATTGTTGAATAAACACGACATCCCGACACAAACAGCGGTATCCGTAGCTGAGGCGTATGTTATTAATCCTGATTATTCGAAGGATAGTAAATTGCTAAAGCGTGTTTCTAAAGCTATCTCCGGCGTTAAAAATGTCCCAGAGGATTTTATTCAACTACAAGAGGAAGTCTCTGCTACTGTAGTCTCTGATGATGCAATGCACGATATCTTTAAAATCAAGGATCATGATTCAGTTCAGGAATTGTTGTCTATTGTTGGTGTCATGGCGATTAAACCAAAATTACAAAACGCTAATGTCGATTCTATTATCGAACATGTTAAAAATATGTTGATTTAATGCGTTGAAAGGCTGATATAGCAGTGCATTACGTTTGAGGCAGGTTCCTATATGAATCTGCCTTTTTTTTGTCTTATGATGATTCTACGTGACTTGACATGTTTATTCAACATGTTATACTACACTTTCAACGTAAACGAGGAATTTAAACATGGGAACTTTTCAAGATTGGTTAAATATTAGTCAATGTCAAAAATTAAGTGAAGAATTTATCCGGGAACATAAGGATTTGGATTGGAATAATATTAGTGAATATCATGGATATGCCTTTTTTTGGGCTTAAACAAGCTTAAATTCATTTAATATTAATTTCATATTTAACTTGACATGTTGAATGTTTGTGTTATACTTAACACACTTTCAACGACAGGAATTAAACATGGCTTATATGATAAATCAGATTGTTAAAGGAAAAACAGCAGGAACATTCGTAATAGTAGGATTCTTTAGTCGCAATGTCGAATCCTATGTATACCTTAAAGAAATAAATCCAGTAGATTTTTCAAATTTAACACCAGTGAAAATAATAGTAATGCCAATATCTGAAATTATACCGGATTTAGGTTCCAAATAAGCCTTTTTAGACCAATAGCAAAGATTTTCCTTCTTATATGGATCTGCCTTTTTTTGGCTTAAACAGGCTTAAATTCATTATATTTAACTTGACATGTTGAATCTTTGTGTTATACTTAACTCACTTTCAACGTAAACGAGGACTTAAACATGGCTTACATATCCGCTAATGAAGTTAAGGCAATTCGTACTGAATTGAAAGCAGAGTTTGGTAAAGACATTAAATTTTCTGTTACTAAGCAACATGATATGAAGGTAAACGTTTGTATTATGTCAAGCACTAATATCGATTTTACCAATGCAAATACACAGGAATATAGCATAGATAATAATCCTAATTCAGTTAAAACAATTATTTCCAAGATTTATGACATAATCATAACCGCTCCAGCTAAACATGGCGGTAGAGCATGGTTTGATAAATCCGACATGATGTCAGATTATTTTCATACTGCGTATTATTATGATTTGAGTATCGGCAAATGTGATAAACCTTATGTCTTTGCTGCCTAAGTTAGAACGGCAATGCTGCCTTTAACATGCATGTTGACTTAATAGCAAAGATTTTACTATTGAGGCATGTCCTTATATGGATATGCCTTTTTTTTGGCTTAAACAAGCTTAAATTCATTTAATATTAATTTCATATTTAACTTGACATGTTGAATAAACATGTTATACTTAACTCACTTTCAACGTAAATGAGGAATTCATATGTTAGTTACTAATCAAGAAATTTCAATGACCTTTCGGGGATATTCTATTACTATTCCTAAAGGTACGGTTACAACACATGATACAGCATGTGGCATGGATAAAAACTATAATTTTATCAACGACTTTTCATGGATGGTTTATCCTGATGGTTCGAAAATGAGCGGGTTAATTCATGATGCAAAATATTATGGTATTAATATTTCATTAGAGTTCTTAACAGAGATTTAAACCAATTGGGGAATTCATATTAAACATGTCGGAATACAACCGGCATGTCGAACTGGATTCCCCAAATAAGCCAGACTCTTGGCAGGCTTAAATTAAATTAATATTAATTTCATATTTAACTTGACATGTTGAATCTTTGTGTTATACTTAACTCACTTTCAACGTAAACGAGGAAATTATAATGAATATTCTTACATATGGTAATGTGACAATGGGTATCTTTTTAAAGGGGGGTGTTTAATGAAAGTTGAATACAAAACTGGTTGGTATAAAATATCACACCATATTGGGAAAAGAATGCATATTATTGTTTTCAATGGTACATGACTTTATTCCTGCCAAAAGGTTTAAAAGATGTAGAAAATTGTAGGCCGCTTTGTAAAAACCATGCCCCAAAAATTGCTTTTCCGGGACAAGACAGTAATGCACTTTATAGTCAGATAATTAATGATAAATCTTTTTCGAAAAAACTAAATATTTCTAAGATAGAAACTAATAGGAGTTAAAAATTATGTTGTTAGGCAATTTATCGATAAATGAAATACAAGAAAGGGCTGGGATTATTTTTCCTGATGAATTAATTGAATACATGTCTACACGCAGACAAGATAAAGCAGAAAAAATAGCTCCAGGACACTGGCACTGTTTTGATATTCCATTTAACCTAGTATGTGGTGATAGGGAAACTGCTACAATTATCTATGAACATTTAAAACCACTTACAAAAGACTTTAAAGAGCAACTACAAATATCATTGAGTGCACAATGAAAAACGAATTGCAAAGTTTAAACGAAAGAATTGCGGAACGTATTAGAAGTGAGCTTATTGATTTTATTCCGCAAGACGAATGGCAATCTATAGTTAATACTGAAATTAACAAATTTAGAACAGTAACAATCCCTGAGATTATAGAAGAACTTTTGAGGGAGGCTTATATGTATAAAATAAAAGTTGAAATTGGTGGGTTAATTACAAGCCACGAGTGGGACACTGTAACAGGGAGCTTGTCTATAGAGATTTAGAAAAGTTTATTGCAGCTTCAGCGGGTGTTTTCTAACTTGTCAAATTCCGTAAATCCTGCTAAGGCTGCTTTGATCTTAGAGCCTGCACCAAAACAAGCCATTTTTAATAGTAAAGGGTCTACAGTTTCTTGTTCACAGGTTTTAGTGTATTGTGTATTCAATTCATTAAGTTAAATTCTACAAATAGAGCCGATAAATACACAATGTCGGTAAACTATTGTATTTCTAAATTTAAATGAAATCGTTATTGATTTTGTAAAACCCAGTATTCAGTTCCATCTAAGCCTGTCCTCAACCAAGGATATAATACAATCTTAAACATGTTGGAATACATCACCATCCTTTGACATACCGGCATGTTCCGGCATTCCGGCATGTTTATTCATCCTTTGACATACCGAAATTAAACATGTCGAAATGGATTCGAAATAAGCCGGACTCTTGGCATGTTGACTAGCATATACTGTGCCAAGAGTTCGCGGGTAGGACTATGTAAAAGTGTGAAAGGGAACCCATAGCAGGGGTCATGGCGGAAACATGTTTAATGTTTATTTCAAATAAAAAAATTTTAGAAAAAATTTTAGAAAAAATTTTAACATGTTTAATTGTATAAAAGTTCGTTGTTATTAACCTCTTTATTTCAAATAAAAAAATTTTAGAAAAAATTTTAGAAAAAATTTTAACATGTTTAATTGTATAAAAGTTCGTTGTTATTAACCTCTTTATTTCAAATAAAAATTTTAGAAAAAATTTTGAAAAAATTTAAACATGTTTAATTTAATGATAAACGAAAAAGCCATCAATAATGTGATGGCTTTTTCTCGATTTGGGTAAGAAGGATCGTACTCCCCCTTGATTCTTACGCAGCTAGTGCGAACCCCACGTTTTCGAAGTTATCTTCTACAACGTAGTCATCAAAGCTAATTTGAATATCAGCGATTATTTTACTTTGCTATTAACGGTAGTCAACTGCCGAGCGAACATATATATTTCTCACCATGTCGAATCCAATTCATCCCCCCTAAAAGAACTGTTAAAATACTTTTAGGTGGAGATGTCGGCGTCGAAGCCGAGTCCACAATGCGTCCAACATATATTTTATATAACCAAAGTGGTTAATTACGCTGTTAAAGGATATTTATAAGATTGGTAAATTATGATTAAAAAGTAAAAGAAGTATCATTATGATCATAATCGATATCGTCATCATAATCATCGTGTAGTTGTTCTTTTTTTATTCTTAAGTTTCTCTCTGAATTTAGTTCGAATTCATAAGTTTGAACAAGGGCGGCATTAGCAATAGAAGCGGCCCATTCATGAATTGGGCCATAATCATTATAATTACCATTAGCAATAATTTGCAAAGCCTGTTTATATCCTTCGGTAGCATTCAAAATTGTCACCTATAAAGAGGTAAGAAGCAGAATAGAATTGTGAATTAGTCATAAGTTTTCTTTTTAGCTTCTGGATTAAAATTATTATTTAAGGGATTAAAATATTCTTCGTTAACAAAAAGGCGACCGATATTTTTAACATGTGGCAAATCATTTAGATTAAAATTTTTATTAATTTTATAAGCGAGTGTAACATGTGGTTTATAGGTTCCGAAATCACTAACGACCTTATATTTATGCATAAGTTGAATATTTCTATTAACGAGTTGAATATTTTTCAAACGAAGTACGACCATATTTTGATTATTTTCATTAGGTTCGAAAAGGTCTAATTTATGAATATCGATAGGAATTAAGGAATTAAATTTTCCGTGAGGAATTAAATTAGGACAATTATTTCTACTATAAAGGACAGTAATATGTAAACTAGAAGGTTTAGCAGGATATTGGAATTTACATAAATGCAAATAGTTACAAATACGATTAATACTTTCTTGATTAAATTTCCAGCCTATAAAAGCACCTGAATTTTTTTTATTTAACTCAAACAACTTCATTAACAGCGATCCTATTTTTGTTTAAAAGTTGTTGAACGGAGTGTTTATCTAAAAGTTTAGCCTTATGTAACATGTTAAGTGTATGTTGTGTAGGATTGAAGGCACCTAAAAGTTGTCCATCATTAAATTTTCCCAATTTAATTTTCCAAAGGGGTTGGTGTCCGAAGCCTGAGCTTGAAATATTAAGGAAATCGTTTTTGATAGGCAAGATGAAGACATTTCTACGAAAAGGTTTAGCCCCTAATTTTTGCAAATTATCTCTAAAGATATCATGATTAGAAGTATTATGATTTTGTTGTGGTTTAAAGGAATTATTTTGTAAAAGATCTCGTGCCTGATTTAATTTAGAAGCGAGTTGTGAATTTCCTCCTCTATCTGGATGATATTTGAGCATTAAGCGTCGATGATTCTGTATGATATCATCATGTGAAAAGTCTGGTGGTAGTTGAAGAATATCTAAAGCCTGATTTCTATTAATAGTTCCTTCGAAAAAATCCTTTAATAACATGTTAATCCTTTATAATATTTTTTTAAAAGTTTCAAATCTTTTTTTACATTTTTTTGTATTTCTTTTTTTTGCAATTTTCTTAAAGCAATTTTAGTTATTTGATCTGGTATGATGCCTAAATGTATAATCATTATATTACTCTTTGATAATCCAAGAAAGCATAATTATGTTGTACATCATGATCAGAATTAGATAGTTTAAAATTTTTATGTAAAGTATTTATAGGAAAGAACTTATCACATTGATAATTTCCTTTAACGACGGTGAAATAGATTTTATTAGTCCATGTTAAAGCTTCGATAAAGAGATTTTCGCCTCCGATAACGAAAGAATGTTTATTATTGAATGAAAGCATTGTTTTATTAAAGAAGTCTCTAAGTGAGGAACAGAGTGTGACACCTGTCATAAGATCTGGTGAACTCTGTGAAATGACATAAGATTCTCGGCCTGGCAAGAAATCATTTTGCTGATAATTATTAGCAATATCTTGATATGTTTTCCGTCCCATAACGACGATATGACCATTTGTTATTTTTTTAAAGTGGTGTCTATCTTCTGGAATATCCCATGGAATTTTTCCATTAGCCCCGAAGCCCCCGATGATATCGGTAGCCAAAATTATAGAAAGGGGTCTATTAGAAGCCATAGCGTTGTAGCCTGTTTTATGTTGATGATGTTGATGATGTTGATGAATATTTTCCCCTATATTTACAAATCTAGCCTGTGCCATTATAATATCCTCAAATATATTTAGTGTTTATTTTTCTTACAATGTTTTATATGTAGATTATAAAGGTGTGTAACAATATTTTTGCCACATGAATCACAAGGATAACAACAAGAGCCTATATGAATTTGTTTAGTATCTTGATGACATTTACAATAACATGTTTCATTAGTAGGTGCAGATAATTGTGAAAGTGATTTAACGGCATTATAATTATTTTTGTTTAAATTTTGTATTTGTTTTTCGCGACCGGATAAATCTTTTTGATTGACTGGTTTAGGTTGTTTTAATTTAACCTTGGCGTATTTTTGATTTTGATCACGCCTTTGTTTTTTTAGATCGGCTAATTTACCCATTATTTTATTTTTGTGTTTATAATATAATTCAATTGTGTTTTATTAATACAATGATTTTGTCTAAAGATGATATCAAAATTATAAACTAGTGTATTAATATCGAAGACATTATTGCGTTCATCACATATAACTTTAAAATTAATAATTTCGTTTCGCTCTATGTATTCATTTAAAAAAAGTTCAGTAGACATACTCATAGCATATCGATGTTCTTTATTGTGCCATTTTACGTTGAATTCGTTAACTGCTTCAAACATACTGTCATTAATTTCATTAAATATTCTATTAGAAACAACACCGGTAGTTTTTACTGTCATTAAATATTTGGTACTCATATTTATATTTATATTTATATTTATACTGCAATAGGTGCAGGAATATGTGGATGTGGATTATAATTTACTAATTCAATATCATTGAACTTAAAATCATCAATATTTTTAATATTAGGATTTAACTTAATTTTTGGTGATGGCAAAGGTATTCTATTCAATTGTTGATGAACCTGATTAATATGATTAGAATAAATATGTGTATCACCGCCATTCCATATAAACTCGGCAGGTTTTAAATTAGTTATTTGTCCGATCATGTATAACAATAAAGAATATGAAGCAATATTATAACTACAGCCTAAAAAAGTATCGACGGATCTTTGATTCATGATTAACGAAATTTCGCCACGATGATATGTTTGTTTTTCTTTTGGGTATAAAACTGCTCCGAATTGGAAAGAATAATGACAAGGTTCTAAAGCCATATTAGGTAGATCTGCTGGATTCCATGCAGAAACTATAATTCTTCTACTTTCTGGGTTAGTGTTTAAAGTATTAATAGCATATTGCAATTGATCTATGAATAATTCTTGTCTAAAGACATATCCATTAGGTGGAAATATTTTTTCTACATGATAAGAATTTATATTATGTTTTATATGTTCATTGCACCATTTTTTTATAGTAGTTTCAAAAGCAATGCCAGTATTTTTATGTGTAGCCACATATTTAACATCAGACAATTTATAATTATGTGGTAAAAACAAACAAGCATATTTATTATAAGAATCGCTATTAAAATAAGAAATATTTAGATCATATAAGTTAGGTGATTCGGTCCAATTATTAAAATTTACTAATGTATGAATATCTCTCAAGAAGTTAGCAAAACATCTCCAATTTTGATCTACAAAAATACCTTTTCCGCCATAATTTTTGTAATCTGGTGAAGTTACATCATAACATTTACACATCATATTATACCATATCAGTTGTGCTGCTTGTGTATAAGGATGTTTTTCATTATAAACACCTAAGCACCCTTGATTGAAGACTGTTTTTTCGTAAGGATTATCATTATAAATACCTAAGTAACCTTCACCAAAAAATGTATTTTCGGAATTATCTATATATTTTTCATTAAGGTTAGGTGAAAGGAAAGGTTGATTAACGCCTTTATTAGATTTTTCTGGTATTTTTATTACGGAACGTTTCCAATTATAATTTTCCCATTTTCTCCATTGATAGCCATAGACATTATTTAAATGCCCTTCTTTAGAACTCCATTCATTCCAAATAGAAACGCCATTATCGTTTAAATATTTAGTATTAGTATTCCCAGAAATGAACCATAATAGTTCATGTAAGATGCTTTTAAAGTGGACATTTTTAGTAGTTAATAATGGTAAGGACCCATCACTCAAATCGAAACGCATTTGTCTTCCGAAGACACTTATTGTACCAGTCCCGGTACGATCACCTTTTACGGTTCCATTATCTAATATATCTTGTAATAATTCCAAATATGGAATATCATGAAAAGTGTCACTCATGTTTTATCCTAATCTATAGTAAAAAGTACATCAAGGTCAACCCATTTTTTCCATTCGCCGATATCTGTATCAGCAGGTGTTATCTCGTGTAATAATTTTTTATTTATTTCTATATCTGTTGTTTTCGTCAAACTGCGACGTTTTATTTTTGAAGTTTTTGAAGCAGTTCTTCCTGTTAATTTAACTTCAACATTGTCATAAATGTAAGTTGTCATGCTAAACTATACTTATTTAATTTTTTCATAAATTTAATTTCCCAATCATTATAGGAATATTGTACTGGCTGCATACCTTCCATAGGAATTGTCATAGTTTTAAATGAATTTAACTCATCATATAATGAAAGTTCTTTTTCATGAAAAAACTTTGCCAGACCTGTATGTTGTGGAATAAATTTTTTGCGTAATTTACTTGCACCTATATAAATTTTTTCTGGCAATAAGATACCGAAACATGTTAAAGCCCCATAATTTTCCACACCTAAAGCTACTGGTTCTTCATAAAATGTAGAAAATGGATAGACACATGCATTACGGGCATCCATACACATAGTATTTAATGATTTAAGTTCAGAAGACCCGCCCCCATTCAAAACTATCATAGTTTTGTCAGATTCCATCCATTTTATTAAAAAATCAAATTTCGCACTTGTTGACTCGGGAACAAAATCATTAAATTGCTTATTGTATTTAACAATCATATCAGTAATACAATGTGCTGATTGTATACCTTTTTGTATAGGTGATAGATACATGTTAGTAAAAGTATACATTCTTTGTTTCATAAGTGATCTTTATTTTTTCGTTCTTTAAGAAATTGTTTTACTGCAAAAATTCCAGGTATTATAGAAATTAATAATACTGTACAAAGTATACTAAACATATTTAATCTCCTCTTTAAAATAATTATAAACAGCCATTTTAACCTTCTTCTTTATGTATATTTTTATTATTAATATGTTTTTTTACCATTTTCGATATGCGTCTAACTTGTTTAGCTATAAAGATTACACAACCAAATATAGCAATTGATAGACAAAAATAAAAGAACTGATATATAAACGTAATAATTAATGGAATAGTTGCAATAATTAATGCTGGCATAAATATTGCCCAAGCACCATCATTATGCGTATCATTTTTATTATAATAAAAATTAAATGAATAAGAATGTGATGACTTGTCGTATCCACGCATTTTCATTATTTTTGCAATTAAATAATTATGATCAACATATTCCTTTTCATCAATATATTTCCATATATATGCACCAATCTGTACAATAATAAGTAATACAATCCAGAATATAACCAGAAGAATCGCACTAACAATAGCATGGTGCCAAGTAAAATAATTTTCAAACAATTCAAACATGATTAATGCTCCTATAAACAATTAAAGGATATTATACATGATTATAGCACAGAAGTCAATAATTAATTACATAAATTCTTCGGAAGCAACAATCCATTTACTAACAAAATTACTACGAACAATATCAGTATGAGTAAATGCAGTACAACCAAAATGTCTCATATTTCCAATAATTTCGAGCATATTTTTCATACCTGTCATATCTTTACCTGCTTTAGGTAAATCTGTTTGTATTAAATCGCCACAAATGATCATTCTGGAATTTTCTCCCATTCTTGTCATTATGGTATTAATTTCGGACATATTCATATTTTCGCATTCATCAACAATAACCACTGCATTATGCCATGTAACGCCTCGTAAAAAAGATGTAGGCATAAAAGTAATTAGTCCTGCTCGCTTCATATCTTCATATGTAGAAGGTCTTCCGACAAGTTCTTCGCAAATATCCATATAAGGAAGTTCATATGCTGACATTTTTTCCTCTAATGTTCCGGGAAGGAACCCAACTTCTCTTGTTGGTACGTTAGAACGAACAATAATGAGATGATCGCAATAGAATCGGCCATCTAATATTTCTTGTAATGCTAAATATATTGCTAAGAATGTTTTACCAGTTCCAGCGGAACCATATGCACAAAGATGTAGATCGTTATGCCAAGCATGAATCATATCTTCTTGTCCTGGCGTAAGTGCTTTAATATTTTTTAAATCTAATTTGTTCCATTTTTTCTTTATTTTTTCTTCCTCCATTGCCATTCTATTGTTTCGTAATTGATCGCTTAAAAACGTAATATTTTCTTGGGTTTTATTTTTTGCTTTTCTTCTTCTTGACATAACATCTCCTTTTAGTCAAATTTTAGATATAGAAATAGATCAGGGCGTCTAGTGGTAGATAACCTCCTTATAGTTATTATGCAGGATAGTCCCCAACGGGGAATTGATAGGTGACAAAAATTTGTCTCTCATACATGTATATATTAAATTTAGAACGATTATATATAAATACTTTATTATATATAAATACTTTATTATGAAAATACATGAAATAATTTTATCAGAATCGGATTATGAAATGTTTCTTATTGAGAAACAAGATTATTCTATGTTATTTCCCCCTACATTGTTAAGTTTACATCCGAAAGCTGACCAAATTGTTAATAATGCTATAAGTTGGTCACAAACATTAGTAAAAAATCATAGAATAGTTTGGTATTTGCGTTTATTTAGACTAACACTAGTAAAAGATATGGTAAAAACTATATCGGATCCAAGTAAAAAAGCAGAAGCAGAAAAATACTTAACAAAATATGTTAATGATTACAACAAAAAATCTAAAGGTACTAAATTAAATCCTGATTTATCAAACTTATCTACACTGAACATACGCAATGAATTACAACATTTTATGAGTATGTCTACACGTATACGTCAAATTGCACAATATCCTTTTACATGGCAATTACCTGATGAGTTAATTAATAATTTAACGAATATAGAAGAAGAACATAGGGATGATTCTTCAAAGTCACGTCATATATTACATAATGAACATATAGAGATATTTTTAAAAGTAGATGATCAATTTACTTGGTTTAATTTAGAAACCGGATATTGTGATAAAGAAGCAGAAGCAATGGGACATTGTGGTGATGCAGATAATGATGATATGTTGTTATCTTTAAGAAAACGTATTAAAAAAACACAAGATGGTGAATTATGGAAGCCGGTATTAACATTTTCTATGACTTCTGATGGACATTTAAGACAAATGAAAGGCTATGCAAATAGCAAACCTCAAGAAAGATATCATAAGTATATTCTTGCATTATTAAAAGATCCACGTATAAAAGGTATTGTAAGTGGTGGTTATAAGCCTGAAAACAATTTTCATGTGAATGATTTAGGTGAAAAAGGTAAAGATGAATTATTTGCCACACATCCACACTTAAAAACACTTATTGATACAGTAAAAGAACATAAAAAAGAAATTGAACAAAATGGACTTTCTAAAGATATTCAAAAGAAATTATCAGAATCGTTCTACCAAATAAAATTCTATAAAGGTCAAATTCAATACGATTATTTTAAAGATGTAGAAACTATGATAGAAAATCGTGGTGATGATAATGCAAAATACATATTAAAAGTATTAGCAGGTGAAGAACGAAATGAAGGACATTTTCCACAAAGTGCTGATGAATTTTATTATTTAAACTCTGATGAACACAAGATATTAGATGATTATGCTGAACGAAAATATCCTAATACATATGAAGATACATATGAAGATTGGTTTGAAACATTAGAACAAGAAGAACCTGATATATTATATGAAATCAAAAATATAAGTTTACAAGCTCACGAATCAGGAATACAAACAGAATTATATAATAGATTAAAAAACGCTATTGAAGATCATAATGTTTTTGATATTACATTTGAAGTAGATAAATTTTGGGATACTCCAGTAAAAATGTTACTTAAAAATGAACATGTAATACGTTTTATAGAAAACAGTGATTTAGATGAAGAACCTTCTGCTGATGATGTTATTGACGAAATGTTTGAAGATGAAGTTGACATTAAGGTTGATTTGGATAATATATACGAATTTGATGAAAAACATTTCCATGAAGAATTAACTCTTATTTTAAATAACATGAAAACTGAATTATAATTAAGGTGTTTCTTTTATCGTTTTGCCATCAACGGAATAAATTCTATCTTCAGTAATCAATTCAACATCATAATCCCATAATAATTGTATAGCTTTCATAGTTTCTAAAGTATGTTCTTCATCTAAATGCCTATCAGACCGATAATGTGTTAAGGTTAATCTTCTATCACCCCATACATTTACATTTGTAACTTTTATATCAGGTTGTAGAGAATTTAAACGATACATGTTTGATAAAGTTTCTCTTATATGTTTATAGCCTTCCATATCATGTATATCAGTAACTTCTAGCATATCATCTCTGGAGTCATCCATTAATGAAAACATACTAAAATCCCGCATTAACTTAGGGCTTAAATATTGTAATATTATACTTTCATCTTTAAAATTGGAAACGGCATATTTTACGTTTTCCATCCATTTACCATTACCGACCCAATCTTGATCACGAAACCAATCTTTATCTTCTTCGGTTGGATCTATACTAATACGTTTAATATCCATTAATAGTTTGAATCCTAATTTATATGGATTTATTTCATGAAAATCGCCTTGTGCAATAACACTAGTATGCAATTCAAGTAATTCAAGCATAAATCCTTCATCAATTAATCCTTTATCAAATAAAGCATAACAAATATGATAATGAGTAAAACACGCAAATCCTTCATTTAAGACTTGTGTAAACATTTGTGGATAGAAATATTGACCTAAATTACGTATTATATTTATAATCTCCCTTTTCCAATTTGGTATGTTAGGTGCATGTTGTTCTATGAATTTAAGAATATTTTCTTCTGGATGATCAGGGAACTGAAAATTATTAACTTCTTCTGTTTTTGGTTCACTAGGTATGGTATCCCAAATGCTATTATAGTTTAATTCATCATCAATTCTACGTTTAGTATCATATTGTTTTTGTTTCTTTTTAGATAATTTAACAGGTTTTTTATATCGATCTACATATTTATTTAAACAATGACATGCATCGATAACATCTTCAACCTCATCAATACCCCATAATTCCTCTTGCTGTGCAATAAATTTTTTTGCATATCCTAAAAATCTTAGAATTTCATCAGGATTTGTCCATTCTCTAAACAAATAATTATTCATATTAATCCAATGATGTCCAAAACAATTCCCTGTAACAAAAACCTTACCCTTTGACCTAGCAATAAACATACCACTAGGCACCGTAAAACAATATGACTTTTTATCTAGTGGGACGAATTCTTTTATTTCTGCTGGAGCTGACCGGCCACCAGAAATACTTGTGGTTTTTTCATTTACCCTGGCTACAACGTATAATGGTTTTTTATTATGACGTTTATCTATATAACATTTTAGTGGTGCTCTAAATCCATCAGCAGAAAATGCGTATTGAACAAAATCTGCTGATGCTTTTGAAGTCGAACAAAACATATTACGATTTTGTGTTGTTGAACCATCCCATAGCAATACTTCATTACTTATTATGGATAATTGTTTAGCTGATGCCCTATAATATTTTTCGTCGAATTCTTTATCTATCAATCCATTGTGATAAAAAGAAATTAATACGGTACCATCTTTTTCTTTTCTGGTATTATATTCACGATTTAATGCTTTTAGAAGACTATATAATCTTAGTATTTTTCGTTCTTTCTTTAAATGAAATTTTGCTTTGTTAGAAACTATACTACCATCTGCTATAATAGCAATTTGCAATCTTAATTCATCATCTGTTAAAAATAGTTCTGTATCTATTGAAGTTTTAAATGTAGTTAAAAACCTACCCTGAAAGCCACGCGTTTTTCTTTCATGTTGTTCTTTTACTTCATTAAAAGTTTTTACTTTTAAATTATCACTAACATGTGATTTGTACACGACCCTATGATCTCCGGTCAAACGCTGATGAATGTTTGAATTTTCAAATTCAAACATTTTTTCACAAGGATTTACGATGTACTTACTAGGATGTACAAATTCCATATATCCATCTTTAGTATATTGTCCAACTCTACCACCATTATATTCTGATAATTTCTTCCATCCAGTAGGAGACAAATATTCTGTTTCACCATCATGACAAGCATGAGCCATAACCAATATTTGTTGAGCCATGGTATTGTCTTCCATTAAATATGCGATTACTGGACTACTATTGATTACAACTTCATATGCCAAACCACTTTTACCGGATTTATATTCATTCATCTGGTACATATAATTAAGACCCATGGTCCAATGTTCATAATATAATGGCATGGCGTGGCTCGTGTATGCAGAAATCATTTGTTCTGCTGTAATAACCTCAATTTGATTTGTACCCACTTCGATGCCAAATTGTTCTTTAGCAATTTTAGCAATTTCGTAATAATAATCTTCAAGTAGTGGAAATGTCCATTCCACATCTTTTGTCAATGGTTTTTTCATTAAACAGCCTCTTTTTTATCTGAAAACAATTCTAAAAATACAGGATAAATATCTATTTCTTCTGTAATATGTTTCATTTGAAAATGTTTATAATGATTTAAACTATTATAAACATCCATTAATTCACTATCTAATCCCATGTCAAACTCAAATTGATTATCTTTAATTTCAATATATGCAAAATATTGTGTTGCGGGTAATAACTTATCAACCATTAATGTTTTAACTGTTTCACGTTCTTCCATTAAAGATGAATTATCACCATCTGAAACTTGTGCAATATATACATTCCAACTATCTAGGGGAAATTTACGACCATCTTTAGTACCATGTTCAAGCACTTCAATTATTTTTTTAAGACCGCTAGAAACAATTGTGCCACCAGTATTACGTCCATAAAAGAATTCTTCTTCGTTTACTTCATGTGCTACGGTAGTATGCCCGATAAACACTAATTCAATTTTGTTATATTCACCTTCAAGAAACATATATAACATCATATAGAAGCGTTTAGCCATTTCTTTTTCCCATTCACCCATAGACCATGAAGTATCCATAAGCATAATTACTACGGCTTGTGAAATGGGTACTGGAATTTCTTGATATTGATTATATCGTAAATCTTTTTCTATAATAAATGGAATCTTTTTAATTCGGTTTTTCAATTTAAGAATTTCAGCATGAAGTTCATCAATACGTTCTTGTTGTTTTTTATTTAAAACATTTAAGTTTAATAAAGTAGTTAATTCAACTTCTAATGCTTCTATTTTTTTCTTTTTTCGTCCACGAATACCTCCCTTTCTTGATTTAGCATATTTAATAGAACGCGACAAATTTAATTGACTAGGATTTCCATCTACGGTATATCCTGCACGAATTCGTTTTAGAGTTTCAGATCTTGCAATTTTTTGTTTTTCCAAGTATGGCAATTTGCAATTTTTAAAGAAATATTCCCTATATTCTTCTTTGGTTAAAATAAATCGAAAATCGTCATTTTCACCATCACCCTCATTAGAACCACCACCTTTACCGTTGCCGCCACTGCATTTAGGTCGTATTAATCTATCACCTTTTCTAAATTTTTGGTTTCCAAATATAACAGTTTCTTTTTTTCCTGTTTTTCCATATTTGAATGAATATTGTTTCAATTTTTTAGCAGGAACAGTAATAACTGCATCCTTTTTTTCTACTAAATCACGTATTTCACCATCAGCAACCTGCTGTTTTATTTGTTTATTGATAGTTTTTTGAATTCGACGTAATGCTTTTAGACGTATCCCAGGCGATTTTTTAGAATTTAATCTTCTATCAATTATTATAACACTATTATTAGAATTCATACTTATTTTCCCAAATTGTTATTAAATTATAATCTAAATTTATCAGTTCTTGTTCGCGATTCATAGTTTTTATATATAAGCTACCGGCAGATTCCTTAGTAAAGGGATGACATTGTTCATTTTCGTTATATATTTCAAGATTGCCATGCCAACAATCACCATAAAATTCGTAAATTGTATTATTAGCTTTACAATACCCATCGACTCTATAATTAGTACTTGGTATCTTATATTCACCGCCATTCTCTGCATGTTGAATAAAAATATTTTCATTTTTTGCTATTTTATCTAACCAAGATATAGCTTTTTGTGAATAATTAAGTTTAAAACATAGTGGACAGCCCGTTTTTTTATTTAAATGATCGCCCGGTCGTTGATAAAACTTGCCATGTTTATTACATATAATTCCTATTTTAGTTTTAGAGGTAACATATTCATCAGGATATTCATATTTGTTATCATGAACCTTATTTGCAAGTTTTAAAAATTTATTATTTGACAAAAGATTTTTTGATATTATAATCTTTCTAGCACACGGAAAACATCCAGATTTTTTACTAATATGATTGTTTGGTGTTTGCCAAAATTCGCCGTGTAAGGGACAAATAATTTTTATTTTAGTAGATGAATTAACATATTCATCAGGATACTCATATTTGTTATCATGAACCTTATTTGCTTTGTTAATAAACTCTGATATTGTTGATTTTTTGTTTTGTTTACATATAGCACATCCAGATTTTTTACTAATATGATTGTTTGGTGTTTGCCAAAATTCGCCGTGTAAGGGACAAATAATTCTTATTTTAGTAGATGAATTGACATATTCATCAGGATACTCATATTTGTTATCATGAACCTTATTTGCTTTGTTAATAAACTCTGATATTGTTGATTTTTTAGAACCGCCACAAATTGAACAACCTTTTTTATTAACATGGTCACTAGTATTTTGCCAAAATTCGCCGTGTAAGGGACAAATAATTCTTATTTTAGTAGATGAATTGACATATTCATCAGGATACTCATATTTGTTATCATGAACCTTATTTGCGTTATAAATAAATTGTTCAGTAGTTAGAACTTTCATTTTTAATGATTTTGTTTATACCTAATATGCCATTCCACTAATAATTTAACAGTTCTTTCAGTATATTCGTACCCATCCTTACCTTTCATCATACGCTTAACAAATTTATCATGTTTTTTCTGATCTTCTTCATTTGCTTTCTTAGTAAAAGAAATTACAGGTAATAATTCATCAGTATTTGAGAACATTTTCTTTTCAATAACACTTCTCATTTTTTCATATGAAGTCCATTTAGGATTTTTACCACCACTTTTTGCACGTGCACGAAGTACAAACTTTACAACTTCTTCACGAAATTCTTCTGGATTTTTAATTTGTGCTGGTTCTTCAATCATTAATAATTCTTTATCAAGATATTCACGATTCATCATAACACCAGTATCAGGATCTTTCCATTCTTCATCTTGTGACCAGAAATCAGCAAACTGTATATAACGGTCAAAAATATTCTGACCATATTCACCATATGATTCAAGATAGGCTCGCTGTATTTCGTCTTCTAAGTATTGTGCGTATTTAGGTGCTAAAATCCCTTTAATGAAATTAATATAAATTTCTTCAGTCGCCAAAGGATATTGTTCTTCCTTTACACGTTCTTCTAATACTGATAACATTTGGACTGGGTTAGCCGAAATTTCATGAGGGTCAAAGTTAAACACTCTTGACAATACTTTAAAACCATCCCGTGTTGGGAAACCATCCATGCCTTCATTCAATGATGACATATCACGATATTCAACCAATGTTTTAGCATTTTTATCATGTTCTTTCATGGTTTTACCATTATAAACTTCAAGTTTAGAAAAATAACTTGAATTTTCTGGTTCTTCTAGTCGGGTCAAACATGAAAATTTGCCTAACATTTCTAGTACACCAGGGGCACATGGCTTATCTGATAATTCAGAATTATTAAGAATTTTTTGATAAATTTTAATTTCTTCATCATACCGAAGATTATATTTTACCTTGACAATTTCACAACGATTTACCATTGCTTCATTCTTTTTATTGTTCTTAAATTCTTCCCACTCTGTCACATTTGAATGAGCTAATATATGTCCTTCATGTGGAATTGCCCCCATGGATTCCGTACCATTATAATTATGTTCTTGAGTACATGTTAATAATGGGTGAAGCATTTTAAATGGGGCTTTGAACATTTCAACGAATTCCATCATTCCTTGTGTAGTAATATTCAAACCACCCTTCCATGCATAAGCATCAGGATCAGATTGTGTAAAATCTTCAACTTTACTGATATCAGTTTTACCTACTAAAGTACTAATATCATAATTGTTATCATCACCTGGTTCAACCTTAGTAATATTAACTTGTTCTAATATACTAGGCCACATTTTAACTATTTTAAATTTAGTAATATCACCATTTGCTTCTGTTAATCGTTTAACTAACCATGGAGACATCACGGTACGAACTACACGTTCTGGGATATTATATTCTTCTAATAAATTTTGTTTTAGTTCTTGTGTATTAAACAGCCCCAATGGATTTTCATATAAAGGTGAAATTTCCCATTTATTATTTTTAGATTTATTTTGTGCCATAATGGTATAGAATGGTTGCATTTCACATAATTGCTTCAACCGTTCAGCAATACTTGATTTTGCACTACCAACGGGACCAAGTAAATAAAGAATTTGGTTGGCTTCTTCCATTCCTTGTGCAGCTTGCCTATAAAAAGATACAATTTTATCAACAGTATCTTCAATCCCATAAAACATGCCAAAAGAATCATATCTACGGATAGTTCGCCCAGAAAAGATTCGTGCTATATCTTCACCTTCTTTAGCGGTATCAATATAAGTTGGCTCCCCAATAGATTTTACCATTTTTTGTGCTACATTAGCATAAGTAAATGGTTCTTCTTTACATTTATCTAAATATTCTGATATTGTAAATTCAATGGGTTTATGTTCAATATAATTCTTTTTATAATTATCAAAAATACTCATTCAGTGTCTCCTATTAATGCCACATATATTCTCTAATTTTCATTAAACGTATTAGGTTATTTTCATCATCTATTTGAAACTGTTCTTCTGCTTTATTATGTAAATTACATATTAAACGCCATTGACGATATTCATCAGTTTCTTTATAATCTTCATTAAACTGCCACATACTTCCCCATTCTTCAGGGACATCTATATGTAAATCAGGCAATTTTTCTTCACGTGTCGGACGTTCATATTTCCACCAATTATACAGTGAATTCATTTCATACCATGCTATTGCATGATATTTACTACTACTTTGCCAATCAACATGTCCATATTTCTTTTCAAATTCGACAAATTCTGAAAGAAAATGAAAATTTGTATGCATTATTAATCTTCTAGGATCATGATAACCGGGTTTAATTGTTTTAGGTTTAATGATATGATTTCTATTAGTAGTTCTATATCGTATACCCCAATATAAACCATCATAAAAAAATCTAGTTATAGGCCACCAAATATTACAATGCCACCAATCAGGTATTGTATCCTGTATAAACCATCGTATTGGATATTTTTCAGAACGTTCTTTTTTAAAAATTTTCCAGCCCTTAGTAGTATAAGCTTCCCATGGTTTTGCTATAATAAACCAATCGTCTATTAACTTTCTCAAACCAGTATATACTGGTGGTGAATCTTTATATTTAAGTAATTTTTGTAGTTTCATCATGTTTATTCGACTTTAGTTACAGGCAATATATCAGCTTCTAAAATCGCACGTTCTGCATTTAAATCACGATTAATAGCATTATTACTATTGAATTTATTAGGATATCTTGCTTTTAACTTAGATATAACCTTAATTAATATATCTTCAAAATTGCCATTAAGTTCATCAATACCAATAGCTTCATACCAACTAATATCACCTAATTCTTCCAAGAAATTTACAGTATCAATATCTTCACCATAAAACTTTAATGTTTCAAGAATTTCTGTAGCTTCAGTTGCAATACCAATAGCAGAATGAAAAATACGTGGATTTATATTAATATCTTTCCGTGTTTCTAATAAAACAGAATCCATATTTTTGAGATTAGCATTTAAATATCCTATTTCATTTACGTAAGTTTCAAAAGCACGTTTATCTATAGGTTTATCATAAAAAATATTCTTTTTTAGCATGTCAAGAAGATTTCCGACACTTATTGCTGTTTTTATTACATCACGTAAGATTGATGGATTGGTTCTTACGGTATCTATTTTTGATTCTGTATGAATTGCATCTTTTACAAATGCATTTAAATCAGTCATGTAGTATTTTTCCTTTGTGATGATCCATCCTAGAATTGCTGTTTGTTCCTTGAGCGGGTGGCCGGATTCGAACCGGCGACATCTTCGTTGGCAACGAAGAACTCTACCGCTGAGTTACACCCGCTT
>Ga0209992_10001834_pt1 | contig 21029 bp, 12 predicted proteins | sample 2SBtaG_2_FD_182564 | JGI IMG/M metagenome (GOLD analysis project Ga0209992, IMG submission 182564) | Deep subsurface microbial communities from Kolumbo volcano to uncover new lineages of life (NeLLi) - 2SBTROV12_ACTIVE470 metaG (SPAdes)... | ecosystem: Environmental > Aquatic > Marine >... | reverse complement strand
ACCGCTGCCGTCCAGTCGCACGGTCGCGGCCCGCATTGCCAGCCCGAATCCGGCGTGGGTCGCAAACCGAACGGTGACGGATTCGCCGGGTTTGACCATCGACACCAGCCTGCGCCGGGCGGTCGAGCCGGGTTTGCCCCAGCAGCCCTCGTAGTGCATCGAAACCGTCACGTCGGGCCACATCGCTTTGGTGTCGTTGCGCAGCGTCACGGCGATTTCAGGTCCGGCTCGTTTCACCACGATCCCGCGGTAGGGCATCACGGCCGAGGTGGCGATCGCGGCGACCGGGGCGATTCCGCGCTGGATCCGCACGCCGTTCATGCCGATCGTCCAGTCGCTGCGCATCTGGAAGGGACCTGGACAGCGCCCTTTGTGGACAACCTTGGGCGGTCGTGGGCGCCTCACTTTCCGTCCGCGCGCCATCGCGACCTGGCCCTTGATGGATGCCGCCCCGTGCGCTTTGCCCACAAGCCGTACCCAGCCGAGCTCGAAGTGCCGGTCCACCCACTCCGATTTCGGTTTGCCCGTACAGCGCCTCGTGCCTTGCTCGCTGAGCGTTCCGATGACCAGGACCGGGGCGTCCGTCGTGCGGCGTGCTGGAGTTCCGGCCCTCACCGTGCGACCGGGTGCCTTGCTCGCGCGTTTGCCGGCCCCTTTCGACCATGCGCTGGTCGGCGCGCTCACCCAACTCAGGGTGGCCGCAAGCGCCGCCGCAATCGCTATCCAACGCATCGTTTGTCCTGTCTTGTGGCTTCAGCAGCCGCTCTGAACTCGGGAAACGTCCGCGATGTCGGGAAGCTTCAACGGCGCCGCCATCTTCGGGTACGCCCACCCCAGCAGCCACGTTCCGCAGACCACGCCAGCCAGGGCCGCGATGGCGTACAGCTTGCCCTCGCCGATGTTGACCAGCACGGGACCGGGACACATGCCCGTGATCGACCAGCCGACTCCGAACAGCGCACCGCCGATCCAATTGCCGCGGTGCAGCGGCTTGCGTGGAATCTGCAGCGGTTGCCCCGACGCCGTCTTGCCGAAGCGCCGCAGGAGCCACAGGCCCGGAGCCGTCACTGCAACCGCAGCACCAATGATCCCATAAAGTTGCGGGTTTTCGAGCAAGAACATCCCCTGCACGAACTCGTAGTCCGCCGCCCCGCTGCGCGACAGGACGAAACCGAAAAACACCGCGAGCCCGAAGATAAGCGCGCCCATTATCAGCCCCCCGCCATGGGCCCAAAAGCGCCCAGCAAGTATGTGATCAGGTGGGTCACGAGCACACCGACCCCCATAAACGTCAGCATCGTCCGCCAGCTCGCCCACTCGAAGTTGGCGACGCCGAAGATCCCGTGCCCGCTCGTGCAGCCGCCAGCCAGCCGCGTGCCAAACCCGATCGCGAGCCCGCCAACGAACATCCACGCCGATTTTGCGACCGGCCCCACGTCATTGAGGCCGTTTTCGGTCCCAAACTCCCATGTCAGAGACCAGGTGCCGGTTGAAAGGGCCGAGAGCGCGCCGCCAACCAGCAAGCCCGCCAGGAACAGCAGCCGCCAATTGGTCCGCTGGCCCTCGTCGCGTCGGAAATACGGCAGCTCGCTCACCAGCGAACACACGTCATCGAACCCGCTGGACACGCCCAGTCGCCGGTTCGCCACAAAAAGAAGCGTCAACGTGACCGCGCCGATGCCAATACCGGCCACCGACCAATGCCACGCCTCCGCGCCAGATAGCAGTTTCATAGTCTCAGCCCACCCGTGTCATCACGGGCTAGCATAGGCGCGTCGCGCGAAATTGCGTGAAAAACGCCGGAGCGAAGCGGTCAGGGGCAGGCGACCTTGGCGTCGACGATCACAAAATGCAGGTCCGAATAGGCAACGACCTTGCCGTTGGCTCGAAGCCGGCCCTTGATGTGCACCTTGCCCGACTTGGCGAGGCAGGCAGACGTCAACGTGTGCCAGACAGTTCCCGGCTTGACCGTCAACGAAGACCCGGGCAGCGGGGTCCATCCTTTCGGATCGGTGGCGCTCAGCTTGGCGTCCTTGGTGACCAGGTCGAGCACGGCGGGTTTGTCGCTGTACACCAGCAGCTTGGCTTTGACCGGGTTCACGTGGTCTTTGAGGTTGTTGAGGTACAGGAACGCCGCCGGATTCTGGGCCATGCGCGCCACGGTCTCCGACAGCCGTATCACCGCGGTTTTCGTTGCCGACTTGGTCGAGATGCTCGTCGTGTAGTGCACACCGCTTGCCTTGTCGAAGACGCCGTGCGCGGTGAGCGCGTAGGTGCTGATCTTGCCGCCCTTGTGCAGGTAGTGCGCGCCTGGAAAGACCTTCTTGACCCCGGCCCAGACGGCGCTGCAGTTCTTGTTGCTCATCGTCTTGGCTTTCTTGTCGCCAAATCGGAGCCAGTCGAGGTCGGCCTTGCGCACATCGAAGCGGTCGGCAGCGGGCAGCGATTCGTGCCAATGAATGCGCCGCACGTGCTCGGCCATGTCGTGTGTCGAGCTGCAGTTGGCGGCGCCCACCGAGCTATAGGAGACCCCACATTTGACCTTCTTGGAGTGCATGACGCCCGACCAGCTGTGCACGCGTTCGTGTGTCTTGCCGCCGTCGGTCAGCACGATGCGCTGCTGTTCGGATCGGTAGTAGACCCAGGGCCGCGAGGTGACGTAGCCGACCATCAACGCCGACTCCGCAAAGCCCTTGGCCGCGACGAGCAGCTTCGTGTTGATCCAGTCGACGCCAGCGAGACGCAGCAGCAACGTGTAGTCGCTATTGGACGAGCAGTTGAACGTCCCGTGAATCATCTGCCGCACGGTGCGCGTCGTGTCCTTGATCCACGCGCCTTTGCCCTTGCGCCGGTAAAACGTCGCCTTGGCATCCAGCGAAACGCCGGCCTGCTTGACCAGGATCAGCGCCGCGACGACCGGGTAGATCTTGATGACGCTGGCCGGCCAGAAATCGAGCTTGTGGCCGCTGTCCTTGTAGCCGACCTCGCGGAATTTCCAGCCCGCGGGCGCCTTGACCCCATGAATGAACGACGCCCAGGTCGGTGCCGAGCCGCGCGCCGCGTCGATGACCGCGTTGAAATGCGGGAATTTCGGGTCGTAGACGGCTCCCGCGTCGGATTCGGTCGTATCCGCTCCGCCAGCATCTGTTCCGCCAGCATCTGTTCCGCCAGCGTCGGTTCCATCAGCGTCTGTTCCGCCAGCGTCTGTTCCGTCAGCGTCTGTTCCGTCAGCGTCTGTTCCGCCGGCATCGGTTCCGCTGGCGTCGGTTCCGCTCGCGTCGGTTCCGGGCGTGTCTGCTTCGGATTCACCGGCATCTGCCACGCTCGTATGTGCATCCTGGACTTGCTGCTGCGTGGAAGAGTCGACGGCGTTGCGAGTCCCCGCATCCCCGACGTAGCCATCCGCCGCTGAACCGTCCGTGGAACCGGCGTCAAACCCGTTCGCATCGGGCAACGCCCAACCGCCCTGATCGGCACCATGATCGCTTGCGCACCCGCCAAAGATCGCGGCGACGAGCAGCGCGACAACCAGGCCGATTCGGCCCTGAACACCCATGATTTCCGTCCTCTCGGCTCCCCACCGGTCGCGGATAAAGACCGATGTCCGCGTGGAAATCAAGCATTGGTATGACCAATCTTGCCCGATGGGGGGCATGCACACCGCAGTCTGGTAGGCTCTGCCAACCGCTAACCCTCACCTGGAGCACCCCGATGGAGCACGAGCAATTCGTCCAGCGCGTCCTCAGCCGCCTGCCCGCCCGCGTCACGCGGTTCGAGTTCTTCCACTGGAAACACGCCGGCCGCCCCACAGACGAAGGCTTTGGCATCATGCCGATCGTCGGCGTGGACCCGCAGCGGGTCATGGACGCGGTGATGGACGTCGACAACTACGTCGGCAACATCGCCCACGTCGCCGCCAACCGCGCCATCACGGACGCGCGCTTCACCCCGCCCGAAGCCGTCCGCTTCTACCAAAAGGTGCAGATCCCCATCATCGGCGCCGTGCAACACGAGCTGGTCCTGCATCGACTCGGCGAACGCGACGGCTACCACGTCGCCGCATGGAGCATCCTCGGCTCCGAAACCAACAAGCTGAGCAAACGCGACGGCATCCGCAGCGACTACAACCACGGCGCATGGATCGCGGCACCCGGCGTGCTCGGCTACGCGCTCAGCTCCGCACCGCGCCGAGACGACGTCGGTTTCCTGAAATTCAAGGCGCTCACCAAAGGCGCTGACGCCGGCGCCGCCCGCGTGCTCCAGGCCAACATCGAAGGCATGGCCCGCTGGGCAGCCCGCCGGTAGCAGAGTGTGCGGGAAGCCAGGCACCCGCACACGCTCACCCTCAGATTACCATTTGGTCAACACACCAGGAGACCGGGCTAACGATGAGTTCCGCTGCGTGGGGGCCCACACCAGATAATCTTTTTTGAGCCCGATCGGCGATTCGTACTAGAATTCCGGTGGTGGTAAGAAGAATGACAACGACGATGGACGACGCTTGGGTGGCCCCTTACAGTCAGCCCCAAGGTTGCGATCCGGTTGGCTATGCTTGGCTGGTACGTGCGTTTCATCTGCCCGTGGCATTTCATTGGCGCTGGTCCTTCACTGGACCGACCGAGCGGCAGCTCCACGGCAGGACCCTGATCGAGGTTCGCCCGCCGAGTCGCCGCCCGAAGAGCGAACGGCCGATCGACCACTGGCTCTGGGCTCTCAAGAACGAGGGCGTCAGCATGAGCGTCAACACTTTGTTGTTGCGGCGCATCTCCAAAACTCAGCGCGACGAGTTGGCCGACCAGCTCACACAGGAATTGCGCTCCAAGCCGTTCAGTAGCTATCGGCGCCGCGCGTGGTTCTTGTTGGAGAACCTGTCGCCGGTGCAATTGCCCGTCGAGGACCTGTCGTCAGGCAACTACATGCCGCTGCTCAACCCCAAGCTCCAAGTGACAGGTCCGATTCGTAAGATCCGCCGCTACCGACTCGACATCAATCTGCTTGGCACCATCAACTACGCGCCGGCCATCCGCCGAACACCCACGATCGACCAAGTCGACGCCGCACACTTGCGCGAGCGAATTCGAAACGTGGTGGGCGCGTACAACGAAGAATCGTTGCGCCGCGCCATCAACTACCTGTACGCCAAGGAAACGCGCGCCAGTTTCGCGATTGAAAGAGAGACGCCCTCGCCCGATCGCGCCGAACGCTTTGTAGTGCGGCTCAAAGACGCCCCAAAGGTCAAGCGGCTCTGGAAGGCGCTACTAGTGCGCCTGCAAAACACGCTCGTCGACTCGCGATACGCAGACGTCGGCTGGAGGCACGAGCAGAACTACATCGGGTCAGGGCGCGTGCTGGGGATGGCGCCGTCGATCCACGCTGTCTTCCCCAAACCGGATGATATTCCAGCGCTGATGGTGGACTTCTTGGAAGCCGCGAGCGTTCTACAGCATGGCGTCGGCGACGGTCTGGACGACCGTGCTGTGCTTGACCCCGTGCTCGCCGCCGCCGCTTTGGCTTTCGGCTTCGTTCTCTTGCACCCTTTCTCCGACGGAAACGGGCGCATTCACAGGTGGTTGATCCACTGGATGTTGGTTCGCGCGCACGTCACCCCAGAGGACATGATTATTCCAGTGTCTGCCGTGATGCTCAGTCATCGAGCGGAGTACGAGGCGGTGCTGGAAGGCTTTTCGACGCCGCTGCTCGAACTCATCGACTACACAGTGCGCGAAGACCACCACATGGAAGTCCACAGCGACACGATCGACTACTACCGATACCCCGACGTCACCGAAATGGCGGCAAAACTTTGGGGATGGCTCAGCGCGGCCATCGACAATGGGCTGGCCAAGGAACTAGATTTTCTCGAACGATTCGATGAAGCACGTCGCCGGCTCCACGACGTCATCGACATCCCCAACCGGAAAGCCCACCTGTTTATCAAGTTGGTGGCGGAGCATGGCTCCATCAGCAAGACGAAGCGGCGCCGGCATTTCCCTGAACTGACCAATGAAGAACTCGCCGAGATGCAAGAAGCGGTGCGCACCGCCTACACAGGTCGCTGATGACCGCTGACGAGGCGACCAGACTCGGCTACAGCCGCTCCTACTTCGGCGCAGCTTCGACGACGCAATCGGACCGCAAGCCCTCACACAGCTTGTCGTCGTCTCCGACACAGATATCGCACCGCGCCACGACGACCCGAGGCTCCTCGCCGACCGTCATCTTCACCTGCGCCTGGTAGCCGCCCGCCTCGTGAAAAGCCACCTCAACGGGGTGCTCGCCGACCTCTTGCCGCGTGCGGCTCATCGCTGGCGTCGCGCCTTCCACCCCCCGGACGAGCTTGGTAATAAGCTCGAAACTGCCGATCGGCAGCGACGCGTCGCCTTGTTTCAGCGCCACGTGAAACGCAACCGCTTCGCCAGGCTGAGGACGTGCCGGCCGATGGGTCATCTCAAACCGCACGCCAGCGCCCTCGGCTGAGAGGTTTCGCTCCGGCCCCGCCACCAGCGGTGAACTTGTCGCACCAGCCGCTGCGCCCGGCTCGCCGACACCGGCATCAGGTGCCTGCCCTGGCTGTCCGGCGCTTTCCGAGCCCGGTTTGGCTTCGTCACCCTTGTCGCCCGTGGTGGTGGCCCCTCGTTCAGCCTTCGCCTCGACCGCGTCGGGATGCAGCCACAGCTTGGCGAAGCCGCCCCCTTGCAGCACCCAGAACACAAACCCGACCGCAGCCAGCAGCCCCAACAGCATCAGCGTTCGGCCGCGACGGGGAGGCGCCGGGATCGGCTCGAGCGGAAACTCTTCGCTCAGTGTCGGCTTGCGAAACGCGTTTGACTTCACCGGCTCCGTCGGTCGAACCGGCGCGGGCTGGACGTTGATCGACGCAAACCCGCCCGATGCGGTGCGGCCAGCCTCGGGTGGCAATGTCGCCGGCGCTTCGTGCGTCGGGTTGTTCGTCGCGGGGTTGTTGCCTTGGGGTCTGCTCTTGTCGGCGTCGTTGGCCTGGGCGCGAAGCGGCCGTGGGTCCACGCGCTCGGTCGTTTCGAACCGCGGTTCTTCGAGGTCCCCGGGTGCGCGCGCGACCTTGGCGTCTCCTTTCTCCGCGCCGCCCACTGGCTCGTAGCCGTACGGGGTGCTGCCGAGCTTGGACAGTTCCTTGGTTGGAGGCGCGAGCACACCGCCCGACTCGCCCTTCGAAAAAATCGACTGCGCTTGCGACTCATTGCTCGCAAACCGCTTCTGGGCCACGGTCGCGTCCAGCTCGCGGCGGCCGCTCTTGGGGCGCAGCGAAGGCGTGCTCTGCTCGGTCGTGCGATCCCAGTTCGGGTCCACTTCAACCGGGGGCAGCTTACGGCTCTCGCTCAGCGGTACGCGCACACTCGCCATGTCGATCGGTACGTCGGCGAGCTCCGCCAGCAGCTTCTCCGCGCTGCCAGTTCGCTTCTCCGGCTCTTTGCGCAACAGCCTTTCGATGACGCCGTACAGCGGCTCAGGAAGCTCCGGCGGCGGCCGATGCACCCGCAGTGAGATCGGCGAGTCGTGGATGTGTTTGACGATCAGCGCCATCGGCGTCGCCGCTTCAAACATCGGCCGATCAGCCAGCAGCTCCCACGCGATGACCCCAAGCGCGTAGAGATCGGCCCGCCCGTCCAGGTCGCGGGCACCGGACGCCTGCTCCGGGCTCATGTAGCCGGGCGATCCGTGCACCATCCCCGTTCGAGTCAGGCGCGCGGTCTGGTTGTTGTCGATGAGCGACGCGATGCCAAAGTCGGTCAACTTGACGTGCACACCCCGCTTGGTGGGCGCGATCAGGATGTTCTCCGGCTTGATGTCGCGATGCACCGTGCCCTGCTCGTGCGCCTCCTCGAGCGCCGTCGCGATGTGCTTGACCATCGTCACCACAAACGCCGTCGACGGATGCCCGTGCAGGTCCACCCAATCGCTCAGGTTGTGGCCGGGTACGTACTCCATCACCAGGTACAGGTCGTCGTTGGGCAGCTCGCCAAAGTCGACAACTTGCACCGCATGCGGGTTGCGCAACGACGCGGCGACCCGGGCTTCTCGCTTGAACCGCTTCTTGTGGACCGGTGTGGTCAGGTCGCGATGGAGGAACTTGACGGCGAAGTCGGTGCCGAGATCGGTGTGCTCGGCCCGGTAGACGTACCCCATTCCGCCGCTGCCAAGGCGCTCTTCGAGGCGATAACGACCCGCAACCACCGTCCCAAGAAGCAGGTCCGGCCCCCACCCACTGGTCGGCTTGTCGGCCCCGCACTTGTCGCAAAACGGCTGCGCCTCCTCCATCTCGGCATGGCACTGGTCGCAGAACATCGCGGCTCTCGAACCGGGGGACAGCAGCTTCAACAAGTCAACGCGCGATGGAGAGTAGCCCACTTTCTCGACCTCCGCTTCTCCAACGCTTCGCGCGGTCACGGCCTTCAGAAGCGGCCCGTCGTCATCGTTGAATTCGCGGCGCTACAGCCTTGCATGGTCCCGAACAGGCGCCCAGCCAAAGCTGACCGGCTACACGATCACAACCCTTCGAGAATCGCCCATGCACCTGTCCGATTTGCGCTGCATCGTCACCGGCGCCGCCCGCGGGATGGGCGCCCATTTCGCGATTCGTCTGCACGAGGCCGGCGCACGTGTTGCCGCCGGTGACATCGATCTCGACGGCCTCGCCGCGTTGCCCGACGGAATCCTCCGCCTCCCCCTCGACGTCACCGATCCCGCCAGCCGCGAAAGCTTCATCACCCGCGCCGGCGAGGAGATGGGCGGCGTCAACTCGCTCATCAACAACGCGGGAATCATCCGCGACGGCCTGCTCATCAAGCGCAGCCGCAAGTCGGGCGAGCTGGTGCGCCTCTCGATCAACGACTGGGACGCGGTGCTCGCCGTCAACCTCACCGGCGCCACGATGATGGTCCAGGACACGGTCGCCCAGATGTTGTGGCGCGGCACCAGCCCGGGCGTCATCGTCAACATCTCGTCGGTCAGCCGCCACGGCAACTACGGGCAGAGCAACTACACCGCCGCCAAGGCCGCGCTCGCCGCCAACACGGTCACCTGGTCGCGCGAACTGGCCCGGCATCACATCCGCGTCACCTGCGTCGCCCCCGGGTTTGTTCGCTCCCCGATGACCCAGGGCATGAACCAGGCCGCGCTCGACAAGGCCGCGGCGAAGATCCTCGTCGGCCGCATCGGCGAGCCCGAAGACATCTGGCAGGCGGTGCGATTCGCGCTGGTTTGCGACTACTTCAACGGCGCCACAATCGACGTACACGGCGGCCGCTGACATCCCGACGGCGCTTGGGCCGTCCCCGAACGGAGACTCCACATGAACACCATCGAACTGCTGATGGCCGAACATCGCCGCATCGAGCGCGGGCTGGATGCCCTGCAGGCCTGGGCCCAACTCGTCGCCTCCGGAGACACCAGCGCGCAGGACGACGCCGGCCGCTTTGTCGACTTCATCGGCCGCTACGCCGACGCCCACCACCACGGCAAAGAAGAGAAGCTGCTGTTCGAAGCGCTCGCCGAGGCCGGGCTGCCGTGGGAAGCCGGACCGCTCGCCGTCATGATGCTTGAACACGACGAGGGGCGCGCATTGATGGCCGTGATTCGCGACGCGATGGCGACCCATACCCCGTGGCCGGCCGACCTCGCCCACCAGGCAGCTCAAGCCGGTCAGTCTTTCGCCGCGTTGCTCCGCAACCACATCTTCAAGGAAGACAACGTCCTGTACCCGATGGCGCTCGAGGCCCTCGACGACGAGGTGTGGGCCGAGCTCGACGCGGCTTGCAACGAACACGAAGACGACAATGGCGCCGAGCGTGCTCGCCTTGAACACCTCGGCGAAGAGCTTGCCCGCCGCTACCTGGAGCCCGGTGTCGGGTCACGCCCGGTTTCGGTCGCCTGAACCGCTCGCAATCCGCCCGACTCGAGAGCCCGGCATTCAGGGCCTGGCATTCAGGGCCCGGCGTTCAGGGCCCGGCGTTCAGGGCCCGGCGATAATCTGCTTGGCGGCGTGGGTCGAGAACCGGAGCGCCACGCTGGTGGCGTCCTTCTTGCCGTCTTTGTCGCGATCGATGTCCGGGGCCAACGCCGCCGTGAGCAGCGACTTGAGCGTCGCCTTGTGAAGCCCGACGGCGGCGACGTCCTTGTTGGGCAGGAGATCGATCGCGTTTTGCAGCGCGGCCGGCGTCACGGCGCCACAGATTCGACCTTTCGTTGTGCTCTTCCAGCTCGACTTGTCGGCGGTTGTCCCGAAGATCTCGACGCCGGACAGCTCCAGCTCAAGGGCCAGCCCCAGCATCGGAAGACGGATCGGCAAGGTCGTGTTGGGCCCGCCTGCCGAGAGCGCATTTGCCTTCACCAACGCGTTGGTCGACCAGCGCGCCTCACACTGCTGGCCCTTGGTGCCGGGCACAACCCACGACTTCTTATCGGCCGCGACGCTGCATCCGGCGTCCTTGCTGACGTCGCACTTCTTGCCGTCGTTGGTGCGGTGTCCTTGCAGGATCGTCATCGCCAACTTGGACGCATCGGTCTTCCAGGGGTGGATCGACAGCAGGTGCAGGTGCTTGCCCGACGCGATTTGGTTGGTCATCCCGGCGGTGATTTGCGCCCCGTAGACGCTCAGCGCTTTGCCCATCGCGTTGTCGGCCTTTCCGTCGCCGTCCTGGTCGCAGGCTCCGGCGGTGTCAAAAGCCAGCTGCAGCTCGCGAATGACGTGCGTGACGGTCGCCGCTGGTGGCAAGTCACACAGCAACTTCGTGCAGGGACCGGCGGTGCAGGCGCCCTTGACGCAGATATCCGGCTCGGTGCACGCGTCGCCGTCGCTGCAGGGCGATGAATCGAGCGCGGTCTTGTATTGGCACGCGCCGGTCTTCGGATCGCAGCTGTCGACCGTGCAGTCGTTGCCGTCGTCGCAGCCAGCGCCCTTGCCCGCGTGACAGACCGATGTGTCACACCAGTCCCCGGTGGTGCACGGATTGCCGTCGCTGCACATGCCTCCGATGCCGACGAACGCGTTGCGGCAGCCGCCGGCTTTGCACGAATCGAGCGTGCAGACGTTGCCGTCGTTGCATTCGGTCACCGTCGCACACAGCGGCGCGGCTTTGAGCGTCGCCGGGGTCGCGGAAGCGGGCAGGCCGGTGCCCTTGATAGGCGAATTGTCGGTGGTGCCCCAGCAGGCCAGGCTGTCGTCGAGCAGCAACGCGCAGCTCGTTGCGAATGCCGGCTTGGTGCGGTGTGCGGTCGCGACGAAGGTTGCGGTCACGGCCAAGGGCACGGGAACCGGCGCGATGGCGTTGGTGATGGAGCCGATGATCTTGTCGCCCACAGCGCCGTGTTTCCGGGCGCCCCAGCAGTGCACGCGGCCTTTCATGATGGCGCACGCGTGGTCGCGGCTCGGGGCGATGATCGACGCGTTCTTGAGCTGCGTGACGGTCACCGGGGTCGCCTCGAACGCCAGCCCCGCCGGGTAGCTCGCCGCGTTCTTGCCGTTGAGCAGCGTGTTGTTCGTGTTGATTCCCCAGCAGCGGAGCTGTCCGTTGGGTCGCGACATGCAGGCCGAGTCGGCCCCTGCCCAGGTCGCGGACATCTTGCCGTCGCCGAGCACGCGGACTGGAATTGCCGAAAACGCCGTTGAATTGCCCGGATGCCTGCCGTCGCCGAGCGCACCGTGGGCCCGATCGCCCCAACACCAGACGGCGCCAGCCATTGTCCGCACGCACGAAGAACGCGCGCCAGCTGCGATCGTGTCGACGTCGTGAACACCTGTGACACCGGCGGGCATCAACACCGCGTCCTTCGCAGCGACCCCGTGCACCCATTGCCCCGCCTCACCGCGGCCGTTTTCACCCCAACAGCGCACCGCGCCGCTCTTCATCACCGCGCACGTGCCGTTGTCGGTCGCGCCAATATCGACGGCGGGCCCGATCCCTGCGACGCGGACCGGCGTCACTTCGACCGCGAGCTTGGCCGCTTTTTCGAGCGCGATGGGCGTCACGCCGGCCGGCGTGTTCACGTAGTCGTGGGGTCGCTTGCCGTTGCCGACCTGGCCGCGGTCGTTCGCGCCCCAACACCAGACGCTGCCGTCGGTCTTCAGCGCGCAACGATGGGCCTGCCCAGCGGTCACGGCGCGCACCTTCGAGAAGCCCGCGATCGTGCGAATCGTCCCGTCATCGTCATACCGGTCGCCGATCCCGAGCTGCCCCCAGTGGTTGCGTCCCCAGCAGCGCACGCTCCCGGTCTTGGTCACCATGCAGCCGCCCGACGGGCTGATGGCCAGGCGCGTACAGGTCTTGGTCCCCTCGTTGCCGCATTCGGTCGGCAGCGTGCAGGCCTTCGTCGCGTCCTTGCAGCAATCGCCCCAGAACGCACATTGGGTGTCGCACTGGCAGGTATGCGCGCTGTCGTAGCCAAAGCCGCAGCGTCCCTCGCACGAGTTGGGTTTGCAGTCCTCGGCACACGTCTTGGGGACCTCGCCCGGATCGCAGACGCCGTCGCCGCAGCTCGCGAGCAGAACACACTTGGGCGGCGCACCCTTGGCGCCCGGCATACACGTCTGGCCCACGCCGCACGCCGATCCGATCTTCTTATGCGTGAACGTGCAGAGCCCCGTTTTCGCGTCGCAAACGTCCGCCGTACATGGGTTGCCGTCCTCGCACGTGCCCGGTTTGCAGGGCGCGCTGGACGCCGATGCGACGGCCCGCGTCGTGAACGTAAACGCCACCGAAAGCGCCTCGTTCTTGCCGTCTCCGTCCAGGTCGACGTCCGGGTTGAGCGCCGTGGCCAGCGTCTTCTTGAAGGCCTCGAGCCCGCCGAACTTGGTGAACGCCGCCGCGGGTAGCTTCGAGAAGCCGGCGAGCAGCTCGTCAAACCGCACAGCCCCACACAACAGCCCCTTGTTCGATGTCTTCCAGCTGGTCTTGTCGGCCACGTCCGCTTCGAGGCGCCCGCCGCGCAGCGCCAGGTCCACCCAGTCCTTGTCGCCAAACGGGGTCGGAACAACCGTCTGCGGCGAGACCACCGTTGCTGTGAGCTCTTTGCCGAGCCGTACCGACGCGCTTATCCGCGTCCGCGCCGGGCAGTGAAGCGTCGACGCCTTGGTGTCATAGCTGTCCTTGTCGATACGGAACGCGCACGCCTCGGTCGTCTGGTCGCATCCCGTCGCGGGGTTGCCGAGCAGCCGATGGATCGCAAACGGCTTGCCCGCCGTGTTGTAGCCCTTCGCCGCCAGCAAAAACGCCCAGGATCCAGCCTTGAGCACCTGCGAATAAGCCGTCGCATTGCCCGGGCCGTAGATCTTACCCAGCGCGTTATCCGGTTGCTTGTCATTGCCCACGAGGTCACAGCCCACGCCGGCCGCCGCGATCGCAAACTTCGTCACCTGCTGAACGCCCTTTTCCCAGGTGCCGGGCGGCTGGCAGATGGTCGTGCACGCGTCGTGGTAGTCGGGGCAACACGTGCCGTTGGCGACACATCCGGGGCCGCAAGCGCAGCTGCCGCCATGCCCGCCACAGCGGCCCGCGCAGGAGTTGCCGCGGCCCACACATTCGGTGCCCAAACAAACCAGCGACGGCCCGCAGGGTGTTCCCGTGGTCGCGGTTGCATGAACACAGAGGCCGGTCGCGTCGTCGCACGAGTCAACGGTGCACGGGTTGGTGTCGTGGCACGTCGTCGAAGTCGTCGGCGTGCAGGATCCAGCGAGGCACACGTCGCCAAACGTGCACTTGCTCTGGTCGTCGCACCCAGCGCCATCGACCGCCTTGCTGTGCGCGCACTTGCCATCCTTGGGATCGCAGATGTCGGCCGTACAGCTCTCGTTGTCGTCGCAGTCGGTCTTGGCGCCGGCCACACAAACGCCGTCTTTGCAGCCGTCACCGACCGTACACCCGTCACCATCTGAACAGGCCGTGGCGCTCAGCTTGATGGTCTTGCACGTGTAGTCGGCACAACCCTGCACCGTGCAAGCGTTGCCGTCCGCGGGGCAGTGCTTGTCGGTCAGGCACGGGCACAGCGGCTTGCCGTCCTTTGCCTTCGCCTGGGTATGCACGCACTTGCCATCGAGCGGGTTGCAGGCGTCCGCTGTACACGGCTCCTTGTCATCGCACGAGACGGCCGTGGCCGCTTTGCACAATCCTGCGGCGCACGCGTCTCCGGTCGAGCACTTTTTGCCGTCATCGCAAGCCGTCCCGTCCAGCTTGTTGGTGATGATGCAGCCGCCGCCGATGCACTTGGCGACCTTGCACGGGTTGTCGGTCGCGCAGCCGGTCGCGTCGCACGGTGCCCCCGCGTCTTCGTCAACGTCGGTCATAGCCGCGTCAACGGGTGCTACATCATCCAGCCCGGCGTCCAACGGCCCCGAATCGACCGCAGAACCGCTGTCGACCCCCGCGTCGGTTTCGGACACATCGAGCGAGCTGCCATCGCCGACTTTGACGTCCGTGGCCACGTCACCGTCGTCCTTGGTGGGCTCCGAGTCGTCCGAACATGCGGCGCTGAATGTCATCAACAGCCCGCACAGCAGAGCTGCAAACAAACGGGGTCGGAGGCGCGATCGTCGTGCCGGGCAAGTCATATTCGGTCGCAGTTGCAGGGCGTTGGGAAGGGCGTTGGGAAGGGCGCTGGGAAGGGCGTGGGGAAGGGGCGTCGAGGCAGGCAGGGACGCGTTCGTACGATAGCTGTGGCCGCGGCCGGTCACAAGCTCGCGCGCTTGGTAGACGCTGCACCAATCGGGTTGAGCCGCGCGATCGTTGCAACGTTCCTTGAGCCGTCAGCGGCGCAACGCTACCATCCCGGCCGCCGATCGTGGCAGCCGGAGCTTTGCGGCGCCCTTTGCGATTGGCGACTTCCCTCTCGTTGGAGTCGGTGTTGGCTGCGTTTCAATGGCAATCCTTGCCGGCCGCGCTCTTCGCGATCGGCGTGTTCGCGTTCGCCGGCTGCGGTGACCAGGCGTCGTCTCACGATTGGGCCGTGGCAGGCGCCGCCGGTCCCAATGGCAAGAAGCTGTGCAGCGGCGACTGGGTGGATCTCAAGGTCAACCCGTCTCATTGCGGCGCGTGCGGCCTGCAATGCCAAACCGACGAGGTGTGCAGCAACGGCAAGTGCGCCCTGTTTTGCGAGGAGCCCCTGGTCGACTGCGGTGGCGTCTGCGCCAACTTGCAAAGCGACACGGCCCACTGCGGCTCCTGTTCGGGGGCCTGTCGCAACGACCAGCAGTGCATCTCGGGCAGCTGCAAGCTCAACTGCACCGACGACTATGTCGGCTGCGGCGACCGCTGCGTCGATCTGAAGGCCGATCCCAAAGCTTGCGGAAAATGCGGCACCACGTGCGCCACCGGCCAGGTCTGCAAGGACGGTGAGTGCAAGCTGCCGTGCATCGGCGGCACCGACGACTGCGACGGCAAGTGCGTCGATCTTTTTAGCGACAAGACCAACTGCGGCGGCTGCGGCACGACCTGTAAGCCCGGCTGGGTGTGCTCCAAGGGTCAGTGCGCCGTCCAATGCACGCTGGGCATGACCCCGTGCGGTGGCGGTTGCGCGGACATGCAGGCCGATGAAAAGAACTGCGGCAAGTGCGGCAAGACGTGCCCCAACGGCCAGGTCTGCAGCGCCGGAAAGTGCGCGTTGTCATGCGCCGACACCCTCACGGCGTGCGACGGCGGCTGCCACGACGTCAAGCAGAGCGTGTTTCACTGCGGCGGCTGCGGCAAAGCCTGTTCGGTCGGTGAAAGCTGCGTCGACGGCGCCTGCAAGGTCGATTGCAAGGTCGGTTTGTCCGGCTGCGACGGCGCCTGTGTCGACCCGAAGAAAGACGCCAACCATTGCGGCGGCTGCGGCAAGGCGTGCGCCCCGGGCAAGCTCTGCGTCGATGGCGCGTGCACGGTCTCGTGCACCAAGGACAAGACGGCTTGCGGCGGCGGCTGCGTCGACATCAAGGCGGACGCCAAGCACTGCGGCGGCTGCGGCAAGTCATGCCCGGCGGGTCAGTCCTGCGTGGCGGGCGCCTGCAAACTCGCGTGCTCGGCTTCGCAAACCCCCTGTGGCGGTGCGTGTGTCGACCTCAAGACCGACGAGTCGTCGTGCGGCAAGTGCGGCACCAAGTGCAAAGCCGGTCACGTGTGCGTCGACGGCGCCTGCAGCCCCGCGTGCCCCGACAAGGCGACCAACTGCGGCGGCACCTGCGCCGATCTCGACAAGGATGCTCAACACTGCGGCAAGTGCGGCGTCGCGTGCGGCCTCGGCGAGTCCTGCCAGCTCGGTGCCTGCAAACCCACGTGCAAGTGGCCCCTGTTCCCGTGCGGCGGCATCTGCGTGGATATGGCTCACCACCCGGCCCATTGCGGCGGTTGTGGCAAGTCCTGCGTGCTCGACAAGGGCACCGCGGCGTGCGTCGGCGGCGTCTGCCAGGTGGTTTCGTGCGCCAAGGGATTCGCCAACTGCGACGGCAACGCGGCCAATGGGTGCGAGTCCGAGTTGCTCAAGAGCGGCGCCAACTGCGGCGCTTGTGGCAAGACATGCAACCTGCACAAAGCCATCCCGTCGTGCGTCGCTGGCAAGTGCGTGGTGACCAAGTGTGAGCCCGGATACGGCGACTGCAACGGCGACCCCAAGGACGGCTGCGAGGTTCACCTCGGCACCTCTTCGGCCCACTGCGGCAAGTGCGGCAGCGCTGTGAAGAGCACCCAGTTGTGTTGCGGCGGCAAGCCCATCGCGGCGAGCTCGTTTGCCAAGGACGTCAACAACTGCGGCGGCTGCGGCAACGCGTGCAAGGCCGGTCAGACGTGCTGCGGCGGCTTCTGCTACACGCCCAGCGCGACCAAGATCTGCCCTGAGTGCGGTAAGATCTGCAACGTTCGCATCGTCAACGGCAACAAGTTCATCACGACCGGCGCGGTGTCCCGGCTCGAGGCATCGGGCGCCGGCATCTCGACCGTCAGCAACCTCGGCGGCAAGAACAAGGTCAAGACCCCGCGCATCTGGATCGCCGCCCACGACTCCAACCTCGTCAACCGGCTCGACACCGGCTCGGGCAAGCTGATGAGCGTCTTCCCGAGCTTTGGCAGCAACCCGTCGCGCGGCGCCGTGGCGCTCGACGACACCTTCTGGATCGGCAACCGCTGCCCGAACGACCCCAACAACAGCGCGTGCAGCAACGTCGCGCAGCTCAACAACGATGGCACCCAGGGCTGCCTCGTGGGCAAGGCCGCTGACGGCAAACCGTTACCTTTCGTGCGCGCCATCGCCGTCGATGAGGAGGGCTTTATCTGGATCGGCACCTGGAACGACAACCGCGTGCACAAGATCGACCCGCTCGCGTGCAAAGCCATCAAGTCGTACGGCCTGCCCAGCGGCGCCAACCCCTACGGTTTCGCCATCGATAACAAGGGTCTGTTGTGGATCAGCAGCCCGACCGGCGCCGGCAACCCGCTGCGCTCCTTCGACACGAAGAGCGGCAAGATCAAGGACTCGGTCAAGCGCCCGTACAACACCTACGGCGTGGTCATGGATGGCGACAACAACGTCTGGTACGCGGGCTGGTGCACCAATCACCTGATGATGATCAACGGCAAGACCAAGAAGCTCAAAGACATCACCTTCCCCGGCTTCAACGACCAGTGGTCGGCCCGCGGCATGGCGGTCGACAGCGACGGCAACATCTGGGCGGGCGTTGGCCACTTCTGCAAGGGCAACGCCTGTTCGCATCCCGGCTACGTTCTCAAGTACCAAAAGGGCACCGGCAAGCACCTGGGCACGTGGAAGATCGGCAAGGGCTTTGGCGGTGGCGCGCTCGGTGTGTCCATGGACGCCAACGGCCGCATCTGGGCGACCAGCGTGTGTTCGAGTAAGGTCGCGCGAATCAGCAAGGACACTGGCGCCACCGAGCTGGTCGCCAACCTCTACGGCAAGAACCCCTACACCTACTCGGATTGGGCGGGCGCGATGCTCAAGAACGTGACCACCAACAACGGCCAGATGGGCGTGTGGACCGCCAACTTCGACGGCACCGCGGCGTCCTCGCGCTGGCAGTGGGTGAGCTACGACAAGAAGACGCCCAAGGGCACCCGCGTCCGCCTGCGTTTCCGCGCGTCATCGGCGATCGAAGCGATCGAAGGCGCCCCCTGGTGCGTGCCCCCCGAGGCGTCGCCGATCGACCTCAAGAAGTGCAACTTCGGCAAGAAGCGTTACCTGCAGGTGCAGGTCTACCTGATCACGCGCGATGTCGATGTGCGGCCCAGCGTCGATAACTTCAAGGTCTATTGGCAGAACTGACCCGGCCTCTCGCCCAATGCCGGTCAGTTCGGTCACTTTGGGCGGAACATCTTGAAAACATGAATGAACGGCAGAGCAAGAGGAGGCCCGGCGCTTTGGTGCTCGTCTGCAGCGCCATGCTCATCGTGTCTGCGTGCGGCAAGAAGTCGCCATCACCCAGCACCGGCATGGCGTCTTCTTCGCCATCAGCTGCTGTACATCCGGTCGACCTGCCGTCGGACGCAACCGTCTGCGAGGTCGAGATGTCCGGCCGCGTTGGACAGGTCGTGTCGGGCAACCGCGCCATCATCGTCTACACCGGCGTTGACGACTGCATGGCGCCGCAAGCGCGCATTCTCGACCGCACCGAGGCGCTTGGTGACGGCGAATTCTTCGCCGAGGTGTTCGTCCCCTGCGGCACGAAGCTGAGCCTCTGCGCCACGATCGAAAAGAAGGTCAACCCCGACGCCAGGTCGCTGCCGACGACCCGCTACGGAAAGCTCCATGAGACGTTGCTCGCGGAGGGTGTCGGCGAGATCGAGTTCGCCAACCTTGGCATCGCGCTCAAAGACGGCCCCGAACGCACCTTCCCGACCGCTCGAAAAGCCATGGATCGCCCCGCGGACCGCCCGATGCGCGCCGATCATCCTCAGCGAACACGTTGAACTCGAGTCCAGTGCTACTTGCTACTTGCTACTTGCGCCTGCGTCGCGCCTTGTCCGGGCACCCGTCCTTGTCGCGGTAGCCGTTCTTCGTCTCGGGTTTGGTCGGGCACTTGTCCTTGTCGTCGGGGATGCCGTCGAGGTCGCTGTCGCCCGCATCCGGGCAGCCGTCGTCGTCTTGGAAGCCGTTCTTGGTCTCTTTTTCCTTCGGGCATTTATCGACGTTGTCGCCGACGCCGTCCTTGTCGCTGTCGAAGTCGTCGGGGCAGCCGTCTTTGTCGTCGAGTCCGTTCTTGGTCTCGGCCTTGTTGGGGCACTTATCGCTCTTATCGGGGATGCCGTCCTTGTCGTTGTCGGGGTCGGGGCAGCCGTCGCCGTCTTCGAAGCCGTCGTTGTCTTCTGCCTCGTTGGGGCACTTGTCGTTGGCGTCGAGCTTGCCGTCCTTGTCGTTGTCGGGGTCGGGGCAGCCGTCGAAGTCTTCGAACCCGTCCTTGTCTTCGGGGCCCCGCGGGCACTTGTCGTCGCGATCGGGGATGCCGTCGTTGTCCGCATCCGCACCGTCGATGGCCCGATAGACGGGGCCGATCGCGATCTCGAAGTTGTGCGCCAACCCGCCGCTGCCGCTCGGTCCGGGCAGCCAGGTCGCATCGAGCCGCAGCCCTGCGTAGCCGTTGAGCCACGCCACGACGCCAAGGCCGACGAGTCCAGCGGTATCGGTGTCCGACTCGGCGCCCGCGATGGTGGACGGCAAGGAAAACGACGCGACGCCGATTCGCACAAGCGGTGAGACCGTGCTGCCCGCCATCGGCTGCAGAACGCCGGCGAGCTGTCCGCCTATGACCTGCGCGTTGTCGCCGGTTCGGGCGAGCGAGGACATCGTGAGGCTCAGGCCAACCTCGGCGGAGATCTGGTCGCTGAGCCACGCGCTGGCCCGCAAACCGACTGTTGGACCGCTCTTGGGGACGTCGTCGGGCAGCGCGATGTGGACGGCGTTGCCGAGCTCGCCATTGGGATCGAGCACCGTCCAGCCACCGAGCAGGGCAGCATCGACCTTGAGATCGGCCGCTTGGCATGTGACGCCGATCAGCATCACCGCGACGAAAGACCATGTGGCCGCAACGCAGCGATGCCCGCGCAAAACTCGCTGAAGTGAGCGACGGACAGCCATGGCGCGTTCCCGGACGTCTGTATCTCGTTGCCGCCGACGGAGCGTTTCTGTTGCAACCGGCTCGCACGTTTACCGCATCAAGGCATCGTCCACAAAGGCGCGCAGTCGGAACACGTGTTCAGCGCCAAGCCCCTGGCCGACAAACGCAGCGCCGGCGGCGAAAGCGTGCAGCACGAGCGCGGCTGGTATCGCCCAAAGCCCGACGGGTGGGGCGTCGATGAGCCACTGGCTGAAGCCGAAGATAGCGCCGCCGATGCCGCTCAGCGCGATCGCGAGGTGCAGGCCGATAAACAGCATCCAGACCTGCGGGTGTGGCCCAATCCTGCCGCGAATTCGTGCCTTCCCGTCCACTTCATCGAGCTTGATGTCGAGCTGTGGCGACCAGAAATGGGCCTCGTCCGCCGGGACGTTGACCTGGGCAGACGCGTCGCGCGCGAACCCTTCGACTCCGGTGTCGGGCGCATCGAGCGCGCGCTGCATGCTCTCGGCGGCGGCCTTGGCGCTCATGGCGGCGGTGACCTCGAACTTGGGGCGCAGCGACGGGCCTTCGAAGTGCACGCTTGGCCGGGACAACCACCGCGCAGAGCTGCCGCGAAACCCAAACTCCACGGCCAACCTGGGCGCGCCCCAACCCCGCTTGAGCGCGCGCAGCCACCGCGGCTTGAGCAAGATCGTGTCGACCTGCAGCAGCAGCCGAACCTCGCGGTCGTTCAGCCCTGGTTCGGTTCCCAGGAGTGAACACGCGAAGACCTGCTCGGCCTCTTCGACCACGGGCACCGAATCGATCTCGTCGAGGGTGAAGATCGACCTGGTGCGGCGCTCTGCGCTCGTCGCCGGCTTGCTGAGCGCGACGCAGTTGGCCATCAAGTGCGGCTCTTCGGTCAGGAAACACAGCGACGCTTTGCCGGTCGCCTCGACGTTGCGCGCCGTCTTCGAGTCCGCTTTGC
>Ga0209992_10001832_pt1 | contig 21034 bp, 13 predicted proteins | sample 2SBtaG_2_FD_182564 | JGI IMG/M metagenome (GOLD analysis project Ga0209992, IMG submission 182564) | Deep subsurface microbial communities from Kolumbo volcano to uncover new lineages of life (NeLLi) - 2SBTROV12_ACTIVE470 metaG (SPAdes)... | ecosystem: Environmental > Aquatic > Marine >... | reverse complement strand
GTCGGGCAGGGACTGGGACCCGGCCTACCTGACGATCGAAGAGGAGGCCAAGGTCTGCCTGTGGGGCGGCGAGCAGCCCTACTACGTCGTGGTGCAGGTCCGGGCGGACGCCACCATCGAAGGCGATGGAGAGGCCCGCCTGGCGGGCGGCGACGAGTCGGGCTCGATCATCGACATCGCCGGGGACCACGACGTCGTGGTGCGCGGTGTCGTGCTCGAAGAGGCCACGTCCGGCCACCTAGAACTGAATTCTACCGGCGGCGGCGTGGTCTGCAACGGCGCGACCACCCTGCTCGTGGAGAATGTTCACTTCGACAAGAACACAGCCGACTCAGGCGCGGGCATCGGACTCCTGCAGAGCTGCCAGGCGACCGTGCGCGACAGCGAGTTCACCGACAACGCCGCGGTGTACTCCGGGGGCGGCATCTACGTGGGCCAGGACAGCAGCCTGGTCGTAGAGCGGTCCACCCTTGCCGGTGGAAGTGCGGTCGAGGGCGGCGGGGTGTACGTCGAGGACGGCAACTCGGTGGTCGTCACCGACGTCGAGTTCAACACCAACCTCGGCTGGGAGGCCGGCGGCGGCATGATGACGTGGGGGGGCACCGGGGAGCTCACCCGGGTGGTCTTCACCGCCAACGAGATCAGCGACGTGGACGACTGGGGCTCCGGTGGCGCCGGCCTCTTCGTGGGCGGCGGCACGATGACGCTCACAGATGCCCACTTCACGCTCAACAAGGGCGAGGCCGCGCTGCGTGTGTACGGCGGGAGCGCCACGGTCCGTGGAAGCGCCGACGGCACGGCGACCTTTACCAGCAACGAGGTCCAGGCCGCCGTGGTGGAGGGAGGAGGCTCCCTGATCCTGGACACGGTCTCGCTCAGCAGCAACGCGACCGGCGTCGTGGCCCTGGACGACGCCACCCTGGAGCTGCACTCGACCCGCCTCACGGAGAACGGGAGTGAGGGCACCGTGTACCCGGGCACGGCCGTCTACGCCGAGGGCAGCAAGACCCTGACCCTGAACGACGTCACCCTCGACGGCAACAAGAGCCTGGCCGGAGGGGCCATCTGCCTGATCAGGGCCGGCCAGGTGGGTCTCGAAGACGTGGCGTTCCAGGACAGCGCCGCCGCCACCGACGGCGGTGCCCTCTACATCAAGAACACCACTGTGACCATGACGTCGGGCTCGTTCTACAAGAACGGGGCCGTGGGCTCCGAAGAGAGCCGCGGCGGGGCGGTCTACGCCGAGCTGGACGAAAATTCAAAGATCACCTTCAACGACGTCTTCTTCGACGAGAACAAGTCCGCGAGCCACGGGGGTGGGATCTACGTGACTGGCGGTGAGCTCGCGCTCGGAGCCCCGGTGCTCGCGGCGAACTACACACTCGTCCAGGGCCGTGGTGGCGGTCTCTACTGCAGGGAGGCCACCGTCAGCGGATCGGTCGAGCTGGTGGAGAACAGGGGCCATGAGGGCGGCGGTGCCTACCTCGAAGACTGCCCGACGACCCTGACGGACAGCGAGTTCACCGACAACCAAGCCGACCAGGCCGGTGGGGGCCTGGCCAGCGCGACCTTCGGCACCGCCAACCTCAAGCTCACCGACACGAGCTTCACCGGCAACTCCGCAGACACCCAGGGCGGGGGTGCGCACCTGCAGGGCGCCAGTGCCACCCTCGACGAGGTCAGCTTCAGCGAGAACAAGGCCAAGGGCAGCGACGGCAGCGGCGGGTCCCTGAGTCTGACCGGCAACACCACTCTGACCATGACCGGCGGGGGCATCAGCGACGGAACCGCCGAGCTCTCCGGGGGCGGGCTCTATGTCGAGAGCTCCTTCGCGTCACTCTATGGCGTGACCATCCACGACAACGAGGCCCAGGGCTCCGAGGGCCGCGGCGGCGGCGTGCACGCCACCCTGGGCGCCACGTTCGGGGCGAGCGATCTGACCCTGACCGAGAACTCCGCCAGCGAGAACGGCGGTGGCCTCTACCTGAACGACACCCAGGCCACGTTCACCGGGACCACGACGATCTCGGCGAACACCTCCGACAACGACGGCGGCGGCCTCTACATGACCGACGGCTGCACGGTCACGTTCTCGGACACGGCGACTGTCGAGGACAACGAAGCGAGCGACGACGGCGGCGGCATCGTGTCCCGGGAGAGCGAGCTCAACCTGAGCGGCGTCACCCTGACCGACAACCAGGCCGCAGACGACGGCGGCGGCCTGTACCTGGCAGACGACACCGTGGCGACTGTGAACGGCGGCACTCTGCTGGGCAACAGCGCCGGCGACATCGGCGGCGGCCTGTGCCTCAAGGAGTCCACCGCCACCGTCGAGTCGGGCACGGTGATCCAGGAGAACGACGCAGACGGGGGCGGCGGCGCCTATGTCTCAGAGTCGGTGCTGACGGCCACGTCGGTCACGTTCACGGGGAACACAGCCAGCCACGGCGGCGGCCTGATGGTCGAGGAGCAAGGCCAGGCGTACCTCACCGAGGTCAACCTCGAGGACAGCCACGCGTCCAACTACGGCGGCGGCATCACCACGGACTACGGCCACGTCGAGCTCACCAGCTGCACCCTCCAGAACAACACGACGGACGGCGACACGGGCGGCGGCGTGCTCATCTACCACAGCTCCATGGACGTCTACAGCACGAGCTTCGCCGGCAACAGCCCCCAGGACACGTCGCTCTACTACTACATCGGGTACTTCGACGACGACGGCGTCTGGATCGACGCCCACTACGTCGACCAGGACTGGGGCGCCAACGCGTCGTTCTCGTGTTCGGGTGTCACCTGTCAGTAGGAACGGGGTTCGAGACTAGTACCGGCAGGCGAACCGGCTCTCCCCTCCGCCCGCCCCCAGGGTCGCGAGGAGCCAGGCGTCCGATTCGTCCCACAGGTCGTCAAAGGGCGCCGGATCCGGGTCTTCCAGCGGCAGCTCCGGGACCTCGATCTCCCGCGTGTCCTCGGGGGGCAGGTCCTCTGAGAGCTCGCGGCCGGTGACCTCCTCGATCCAGTCGACGACCGCGTCTGCGCGCACGTAGATGCCACCGCCTCCGCAGGGCGGGCCGAAGTCCGAGTAGCCCCGTGACGTGACCCCGACGAGGTAGTAGCCGGCATCGGTGACCAGGAAGAGCGGTCCCCCGGAGTCGCCGAAGCAGGAGTCCACGCCAGCTCCTCCGGCGCCCAGCTCCCCGCCAGGTCTGAGCGAGGGGTCGAAGCCGCGCCCGGGTTCCGAGCCGTCGTGGTCCGTGATCACGGAGACGGCCTCCATCAGGACCGAGTCGTACTCGCTGCCCCAGCGGTCGGTCGCGCCATAGCCGACGATGTAGACCGGTGCGCCGTCCGCGAGGTGTTCCTGGACCACGTCGGGCGGGGCGATCGGGCGTGGGGTCACGGTCGCCGGCTGGGCGAGCACGAGCACGGCCACGTCGTAGGGCCCCACGTCTGCGGGCGGCAGGTGGGTGGCCGTGACGGCGATGGTCTCGCCGCCTTCGGTGTGGTCCGTGGTGCCCAGCGTCACCGCGGTGATGTTGCCGGCGCAGTGGGCGGCCGTCAGCACCAGATCCGGGGCGATGAGGGTGCCTGTGCAGGAGACCTCGTCCCCGATCCAGACCGCAGCGACGTCGGGCCAGCGACCCTCCGTGACCGGCTGGCCTCCGACCACACGCGGGAAGCCCGCAGGGGCCGCGAGGCCCGGGGGAAGCAGAGACAACAAGAGCATGTCCGAACTTGGGTGCGCGGCCTGATTCTCCGCGCGGGCGAACTGGCCGGCCGCCATCGCGACACGGGCTTGGCAGCCCCTTGGCGTTCCCCTGACATCCCCGTGACTTCCGGGCCGGGCGCCACGGGCCCGTTCCGTGGGCTCCGGCACCACGGCACGGCCCCACTGGGGCAAGCACTGGTGGGATGCAGCCCGGGTCCGCCAGGCCTGGCAGGCGGGTCCGGACAGGCTGGCACGCTTCGAGGCCGCGCGGCGAGAGCCTGGGACCCCGACGGGCGCTTCCTGGACCGCTTCCTGCGGGAGCAGGTCGGGCTGGGCCGGTCCCGGCCGGTCTTGCGACAGCCTGCGACATTGTCGCCAGCGCCTGCTGCCTACGGTGAGGATCCCCATCGGAGGCCCACATGCTCATCCTCGCCACCCTGACCCTGGCCCACGCGGGCGACCTCGACGAGACCTGGACCGGCTGGGCGCCGGTCTGGCTGGACTCGGCCTCCCCGGAGGGCCCGGCCCACGAACTCGATGACATGGACTTCGAGCACGGCAGCGTGGGCAGTGTCCCGCCGCCCCAGCCGACGCCCGTGCCGGACGACGAGGACTTCCGGGACCCCAACCTCGCCAGTCTCCCACCCCCAACGCCCACGGCGGTCGCAGACGACGACGACTTCAGGGAACACAACCTGTCCAACTCCCCGCCCCCCAAGCCCACCCCGGTCCCCGAAGACGACGACGGGCTCACGGACATCCTGGACCACGACTGCGAGACCGAGCTCGGCGCCGTCTGGCTCGGCCTGGACGCCGACCCCAAGGCGACCGCCCCCGACGCCGACTGGCTCGAGGCCCCCGAGGTCACCGGCAGCCTGGCCCTGCTCTCCCTGGACACCACCACCAAGGACACCTGCAGCGAGCTCACCCTGACCGTGTCGAGCGACGGCCACGCCGACGCCTTCGCCGGGGTCACCCTCGTGGTCGAGCAGGGCGACGCCGTCGGCGCGTGGTCCTTTGCCTGGCCTGCGCTCACCGAGGCAGACACCGTGTCGGCCAGCTTCGACCTGGGCTGTGTCGACAAGGGCGACAGCCACGCCATCTGGGCCGTGCCGTTTGGCGTGGGCCGTGATGGCACGGCGGCAGTCGGGGAGCTGCACGGCGTGGTGCTCATCGACTGAGGCCCCGCCCGAGGGCCGGGCGCTGCACCGAGCCCGCGCTGGGCACCCGGGCCTGGACCAGTCGGGGCCGAGTGTCCGCTTGGCCAGACGAGTTGGCGGTGTGTGTCCACTTCACCCTCGCCAGGGGCCTGATTCGCCCTCAATTCACCCCTCCAGACCCGCCCGACGCCCGAATTCCACCCGATTCCGGACATTCATCTCCGACTGGTCCGGCGGCCTGGACACCCGACCCCGACTGGTCCCCCGTGAACGGAGCCGAGCCGGTAGAGTCCCCTAAGCTCCTGCTCCTGATGGCCTGCACCAGCGGCACCGTGACCGACTCCGGGACCCCCGTCACCGACACCGACACCAGCACGACCAGGCCTACAGCCCGCGCGACCCGGGCTTGGCAGCCCCTTGGCGTTCCCCTGACATCCCCGTGACTTCCGGGTCGGGCGCCACGCTGTGACCCCCTGTGACCTGACGTGGTCGCGGGGCGCTCGTAGCTTTGAGGAAGAACTTCCCCGGAGTCCACGATGCCTCAGCCGCTCCACCAGAACCCCCTCTTCCTGGCCACCCTCTGGCTGAGCCTGTCGGCTTGCGCAGACGGGTCCACCACGCCGATCGACACCGGCACCGTGTCCGCCGTGTCCGTCGCGGACGCCGACGAGGACGGCTACGACGAGACCGAGGACTGCGATGACAGCGACTCCGGGGTCAGCCCTGGCGCCACCGAGCTGTGCGACGGCGTCGACAATGACTGCGACGGCCTGATCGACGAGGACGACGCAGCCGATGCATCGACCTGGTACGCGGACCAGGACGGTGACGGGTTCGGCGACGGGGAGATCGCCCGGAACGCCTGCCAGCAACCCAGCGGCTACCTGGCGGACGACGGCGACTGCGACGACGACGACGCCGCCACCCGGCCCGGCGCCGAGGAGATCTGTGGGGACGGGATCGACAACGACTGCGATGGCAACGCGGCCCTGTGCGTGGTCGAACACTGCGGCAACATCGACGCCGACGAGACCTGGAGTGCCGACGACATCCACCTGATCACCTGCAATGTCTTCGTCCAGGGCAGCAGCGCACCGGTGCTGAGCGTCGACGACGGGGCCAGCCTGTTGTTCGATCCGGACACGTCCCTCCTGGTCGGCCATGGCGACCGGGGCTCGCTGAGGGTCGCCGGGTCCGTGCTCGGCGTGACCATGACCTCGTCCCAGGGTTTGCCGGCGCCAGGGGACTGGGACCAGCTCTACATCGGCAGCCAGGACCAGGGGTCGGTCCTCGAGGGCTTGACCGTCCGCTACGGCGGAAGCTCGGGCCAGGGCCTGGTGCACGTCGCCGACGCCGAGCCGACGTTTGCCGACTGCACGGTGGGCAGCAGCGCCAGCGCCGGTTTCTTCGTCAGCGGCGCTGCCGCTCCGGCCATCTCGGGCACCCGGGTGTCCGACAACGCGGAGATCGGCGTGTACATCGGGTCCGAGGCGAGTCTGAGCACCGCCGACGAGCCGTCGTTCACCGACAACGTGCTGACCGGCAACGGCGAACACGCCCTGGAGCTTCCGGCCGACTCCCTGGACCAGCTCGACGCCAGCTCCTCGTTCATCGGCAATGGGGTGGACCGGGTGGTCGTGACCACCGACACGGTGGACGACGACGGGACCTGGCAGGCCCTCGACGTGGGGGTGCGAATGCGCGGCAACATCTACATCGAGGGCAGCAGCCAGCCCCGGATCACCATCGACGGCGGGGCGACGTTCTACATGGACAGCGCCTCGCTCCTGGTCGGCCACGGCGACCCGGGTCTGTTGACTGCCCAGGGCGGCTCCGACCCGATCACCTTCACCTCCGAGCACGCCCTGCCGGGAGACTGGGACCAGCTCCACTTCGGCAGCCAGGACCAGGGGTCCGTCTTGGAGGGCGTGACTGCCGAGTACGGCGGCGCGTCGGGCAACGGACTGGTCTATCTGACCGGTTCCGAGCCAATGCTCATGGACTGCACCGTTCGGGAGAGCGCCAGCGAGGGCGTGTTCATCAGCAGTGCGGCCTACCCGACCATCACCGGCACCACGGTCGCCGACAACGCCGAAGTGGGCGTGTACATCGGCCTGGATGGGGGGCTGAGCACCGCCAGCGAGCCCTCATTCACCGACAATGTGCTGACCGGCAGCGGCGAGTACCCCATGACGATCCCAGCGGACTTCCTGGACCAGCTCGATGCCAGCTCCACATTCTCGGGCAACGCCCTGGATCAGATCCGCGTGACCTCGGACACCGTCGACGACGACGGGATCTGGCAGGCGTTGGATGTGGCCTTTCGGATGGAGGGCAACGTCTTCGTGCAGGGCAGTGCCCGGCCTGTGGTCACGGTCGAGGCCGGCACCACGTTCGTCTTCGACACCTTTGCCTACCTGCTGGTCGGCTACAGCGACCACGGCAGTCTCACGGCCCTCGGGACCGAGGGGGCTCCGATCACCTTCTCCAGCGCGGCGGCTGTGCCGGCGCCCGGTGACTGGGGAGGCCTGTTCTTCGGCCGCTACTGCGCCGACGCTGCGTCCGAGCTGGACCACGTCACCGTGTCCCATGCAGGAGCGTCGCTGGGCAATGTGGAGCTGGACTCCTGTGACCTCACTCTGTCGAACGCCACGATCGCGGCGTCGGCGAGCTGGGGCATCTACCGGTCGTCGTCGAGTCCGGTCCTGACCGCCATCACCTACAGCGACAACGCGTCGGGCGACCTCTACTGACCACGGGCCCGTCCCGTGGGCTCCGTGCCTCGGGCCGCGCAGCACTCGGGAGGCGGGCAGGACGGCGTGCCCGCACCGTGATCCGGCCGATGAGGCCCGTCCGACGCGCCCGGGCTCGGCCCTACTGCCCCTTGCCCTGCACGATCACCACGGCGCCGCTGCTGGAGCCGCCCGAGCTGTTGCCCGGCATGCTCACCACCGCGTCGGCCTTGCCGTCGCCATCCAGGTCGGTCGCGCCGTGTACGGCGGTGCCCGCATGGTCCAGCCGGTCCAGGCCGGGGAAGGCCGCGTCGCTGTCCACCGTTGCGTCCAGGCTGGCGCCCCGGTCGGCGAAGGGGCCATAGAACACGTAGGCCATGCCTGTTCCGCTGCCGCTGGCGTCGTCGGCGTCCGGGGCACCGAGCAGCAGGTCCAGGCTGCCGTCGCCGTCGAAGTCGCCGGCGGGGCTCAGGCCGGTGGCGAACTCGGCACCCATGGCGCCGCCGACGATCACGTGGTCGGCGTCGGCCAGGGACCAGCTGCCAGTGACCGGCCCATAGAGCACGTAGGCCGCGCCGGTGGCGGTGCCGGTCGTGTCCTTGCCGTGGCCGGGTGCGCCGATGATCAGGTCGTCCTGGCCGTCACCGTCCAGGTCTCCGGCCCCGGTCAGGCTCGTGCCGGCCTTGGCGGACTGCTGGTCACCCATGAGCTTCGCGTCGGCGCCGTCGAGGCGCAGGCTCAGCGGCGTGGAAGAGACCAGGCCGTCGCCGTAGAGCACGTAGACCGCGCCGGCGTTGCTGCCACCGCCGTCCTCGGACGGGGCGCCGATGCCCAGGTCCGGGAAGCCGTCGCCGTCCAGGTCGCCCAGGGCCGCGACCGCCTGGCCTGAGTAGTCGCTGGTGGCTTCGCCGCGGATCTTCACGTCGGCGTCGGCACCGGTCAGCCCGTCGATGACCGGGCCCTGGAACAGGTAGGTGGCGCCAGCACTGTTCGCCAGGGAGTCCTCGCCGGGTGCCCCTACCAGGAGCTCGGGCACGCCGTCGCCGTCCAGGTCCAGGCTCGCCAGGGCGGCGCCGAAGTCGTCGCCGTGGGCTTCCCCGTCGAGCAGCACGGCCAGGTCGTCCAGGACCATCGCGCCGGCCCAGCTGCCCGAGGACACCGCGACCCGTCCTGGCTGCAGGTCCTCGGTGAGCGCGGCGCCGGGCGCGCCGGCGATCAGGTCGGCCACGCCGTCGCCGTCCACGTCGCCTGGCAGCAGCACGGCGGTGCCCGCGAAGGCCTTGCTCGTGGCGCCCACCACGGCCGCGGTGTCCGAGCTCGTGCTGCGCTCGCCGGCGAACCCGCCGGGGTAGACGGTCACGCGACCGGCGTTGCTGGCGCCTGTGTCGTCCTTGTGGGCGCCCAGCACCAGGTCCGCGAGGCCGTCGCCGTCCAGGTCGCCGACCGCCAGGGCGGCACCGGCCTCGGCGCCGCTCACGTCTCCGTACACCAGGGCCTCGGCCGCCGCTGAGTCCTGCTCACCGGCCCAGCGGCACTGGCCCTTGTCGCCGTTGCAGTCGTTGTCGACGCCGTCGCCGCAGATCTCCTCGGCGTCCGGGTGGATCCCGTCATCGTGGTCGTCACAGTCGCCGGGTTCGTCGCTGAAGCCGTCGCCGTCACAGGCCAGCACGACCGTGTCGTCGTCGCCGTAGCCGTCGCCGTCCAGGTCGGCCCAGCCGGCGATCTGGCCGGTCACGTCCGGGTCGTCGTCGTCCACCAGGCCATCGCAGTCCTCGTCCACGTCGTCGGGATCGCAGACCTCGATACCGTCCGGGCTCACGGTGGCGTCGTCGTCGTCGCAGTCGTCGCCCCCGAGTTCCCAGGAGACGTGGCCGTCGCCGTCCTCGTCGGGCCGCAGGGCGCGGATCGTCCAGTGGGTGGTGCCGATGGCGCCGCCGGGGTCCTCGGCGGTCACCACGAGCTCGTGGCTGCCCGCTGCCAGACCTTCCAGGCCGACGGAGGCGACGCCATCGGCATCGGGGGTCCAGGGGGCCTTGGGCACCACCTGGCCGTCCAGGGTCCAGGTCAACGTCAGCTGGGTCAGGTCGTCCAGGGTCTCGTCGCTCAGCGAGACGGTCAGGTCGAAGTCCGCGCTCGCCTCGACGGCGTCCTCGGCGGTCGGCCAGACGGGGGTGACCATCGGGGCGGTGTTCTCCACCACCTCGACCCACACGCTGTCGGTGGCCTCCTGGCCCCGCTGATCGGTGACAGACAGGGTCAGGGTCTGCTCGCCTGCTTCCAGCGTGGTGCCGAAGCTCCACAGCCGCTGATCGGTCCAGTGGTTGCCGGTCAGGGTGCCGTCCAGGTCACTGGACCAGATCGGCGCCAGGTCGTCGTCGCTGGTCAGGTCGTCGCCGACCTCGGCGGTGAAGGTCACCGCGTGGCCTGCCACGAAGCGCTCGCCGGCGTTGGGGGTCTTGATGGTCGCGCTGGGAGGCGCGTCGTGCACGGTGACGCCGGTGTCACCACAGGCCAGGATCAGGAGGGTGAGCATGGTGGACTCCTACAGGGCCAGGCCGGAGCCCAGGGGGGCTCCGCCGGCATCGGCGGTGGAGAGGGTGGCGTCGCCGACCGTCAGGTCCCAGGAGCCCGCCGCGCTGCCGGTGGTGGCGTAGGTCGTGTAGGCGGGGTCCAGGGCCCAGGCCGAGGTCGCCGCAGTGACCCCGTTGAGCACGGTGGTGCCGGTGTTCCCGTACAGGTTGACGGACTGGAGATAGGTTCCGGCGCTGTTGTTCAGGGCGTACATCCCGGCGCCGTCGGTGGCCGTGTTGTCGTCGACGATGCTCTCGGTGACCCACAGCTTGGACTCCTTCTTGATCCAGAGCCCGCCGCCCTCCGACGCGCCCGAGCCGGCCGTGCTGGCCGTGTTTGCGAGCAGGTCGACGTGGTCGAGCGTCAGGGTGCCGTTGTAGGCCGTGTGCACGCCGCCACCCTGGGAGTCGGTGAGGCCGGTGGCGGTGTTCAGGCCGATCACGCTGTCGCTCAGCGTCAGGGCCTTGAACGCCTGGTAGATGCCCCCACCCTGGGCAAAGTCCCCGCTGGCCGAATTGTCGACCACGATGGCCTGGTCCAGGACGGTGCGGCAGTCTGCCAGGAAGGCGCCGGCGCCATAGGCCTCATAGCTGGTGGCTGATGCCGTCACCGTGTTGCCCACGAGCTGGACCACGTCGCCGTCCAGGTCGCTCTTGAGGCAGTAGAGGCCGCCGCCGCCAGCATCGCCGGCCGAGGTCGACGTGTTGTAGGCGATGGTCACGGAGTCGAGCACGACGTCCGAGCCCGTGCCGATGTAGAGGCCCGCGCCGTAGGCGGTCGCGTTGTTGGTGACGGCGAGTGAATTGCCCAGGATCTGCACCACGGACAGCTCGCTGTCGCTGTTGGTCAGGAACATCCCGCCACCCTTGAGCTGGCCGGAGTGTGACGCGTGGTTGCCCTGGACCGTCAGGTGGGTGAACCCCAGGTCGCTTGAACTGGCGTAGACGCCCGCCCCGCCGCTGGAGCCGCCGCCCCCGGTGATGGTGAAGCCTCCGAGCTGCGCCGCCGACGTCAAGTTGCTGGCGGTGACGACGGGACCGGTCCCCGTGCCGCTGATCGTGGTGGTGGTCCGGTCCTCGCCGTGGAGGATCACGTCGACACCACCGAAGTCGATGTCCTCCGACCAGGTGCCCGCAGCGACACAGATGACGTCGCCCGCCACGGCCGCGGTCAGGGCGCCCTGGATGGTGGCGTAGTCGGCCGGCACGTCGATGGTGACGCTGGTGGTGCCGCACTGGCTGAACGACGACCAGGCCTTGTCCGCAGGGACCTGGCCCAGCCCGGCGGTGCCGGGTCCGGAGGGCGCACAGCCTGGCACCGCGAACAGGAAGGACAGGGCGGGGAGGATGGACTTGCACATGACTCAGCTCCTTGGCTGAGCAGTGGACAAGCCCCGGGGGGCGGACCGGATTTCAGGACCCCGCCCTGAAATCCCGGGCCACTCCTGTCCGCTCTCCAGGATCCGCAGCTCTCGACGGGGCTGTGGCGGCCGGCACCCTCGCACCCGGCGACACGCGCCTGCGCACGCTCGCGGTCTGGGCGGCGGTGCACGGCGTGACCCACTTCCGCAAGCGAGACCGCATCCTGCCCGCGAACCTGGCGGCGGAGCGGGTGGCCTGGTCCTGATCGAGGGGCTGCTGGACGGCTGGAGCGGCAGACCACGAGAGCTGTGACCCGCTGTGACCCAACCGGTCCCAGGGGGTCCGCATCTTCGAGGAAACACCCAACACGGGAGCGTTTCCATGGCCCCTCACAAGCCCCTCTTCCTCTCCTTGCTGCCCCTGACCGCCGCCCTGGTGGCGGGCTGTGGGGCCCCGTACGCGTACGTCACCTACCAAGGCGAGCTGACGGTGTCGGGCACGACGGTGACGACCCACCAGACCGCATAGTCCCTAGTCCACGCACCCGTCCCGGTCACAGGTGAAGGTCGCGTCGTCCCCGTAGGACGTCTGGAATTTCGAGGACGCGATGTCGTCCGGCCCGTTGTCGTCGGCCCCGGCCGCGGTGCCGAAGTCACAGGTCTCGGAGCTGAAGGTCGTGGACGGGTCGCCGATGAAGACGGCCCCGCCGCTCGACGAGGCCGTGTTGGCGGTGAGGCCCGCGGCCGCCCCGCTGCTGCCCACACAGGTGCCGTCGCTGGTGGTGAGGTACAGGCCGCCGCCTTCTCCGCTCGAGTTCCCGCTGGCGGTGCTGTCCTCGATGCGGAGCGCCTCGCAGCCGTAGACCCAGGCGCCTCCGCCCTGGTTCGAAGCGCTGTTGGCGGACAGCGTGGTCTCGCTGAGGGTCAGCGCCGAGGCGTCGTAGCTGCTCAGGGCGCCGCCGTAGGCCGCGGAGTTGCCGTCAAAGGACACGCGGGAGATCGAGGCGTCGTCGACCTGGTAGATCGAGAGGGCCCCGCCAAAGGCCGAGCCCACGTTGGTGTCGAAGGTGCTGTCGGTGAGCGTGGCGGTCTGGTCGATGTAGAACACCACCCCGGCGCCGCTGTCGGCGATGTTGCCGGAGAACGTGCCACCGCTCACCTCGGCGGTCTCCGTGCCCCCGAAGTACAGCCCGCCCCCGTCGTAGCTGGCCTCGTTGTCCGTGAAGCTCGAGTCCGCCACGATCAAGGTGCTGCCGTAGTGGTCGTAGACCCCGGCCCCGAACCGGGCCTGGTTGGCGGAGAAGTCACAGGTGTCGATGGTGGCGGTCTCGGAGATCAGGTAGACCGCGCCGCCCTCGTTGTTGACCGCGTTGGCGTCGAAGGCACAGGCGCTCAGCGTCAGGGTCCCCACGGTGTCCGCGTAGAGGCCGCCGCCGTAGCCCCCGTCGTTGTCCAGCGCTGTGAAGCCATCCAAGCTCGCGGTGGTGACGCCCGTCAGGTTCACGCCCCCGCCGTACCCTGTCGCCACGTTGGCCTGGAACAGGGTGTCCTGGAGCAGGAAGTCCGGTCCGTCGCTGTAGAGACCGGCGCCGTCCACGGCTGAATTCCCGGTGAAGCTGCCCCCCTCGACCAAGACCGACACCGTGTCCTCGAACCGGGCGCCACCGCCCTCGCGGGTGACCAGGTTGTCCGAGAGCTCGCAGTCGATCAGCGAGACGCTGGCGCCGGACCGGTCGTGCAGCCCCCCGCCCTTGTTGGCCACGCCCCCGGTGAAGACCGTCCGCGTCAGCGCCACTGCCGCCATGTCCTCGAACAGGGCGCCCCCACCCTCTCCACCGGCGGTGTTGCCGGAGAAGCTGGTGTCGGTGATCGTGACGGTCGCGTCCGTGACGTAGAGTCCGCCGCCGTAGCTGCCCTGGTTGTCGTTCAGCTCGGTGTCCTCGAGCACCAGGTCGCAGCCCTCGAGGGACAAGCCGGCCCCATAGGTGGCCTGGTTGTCGTGGACCGCGGCCTGAGACAGGCTCACGGTGGCGGCCGCGTTGCAGCAGACGCCGCCCCCGTGGGTCGCGTCCTCGGTCGAGCCACAGGCGCCGCCGGCGCCGCCGGTGAGGCTGACACCGATGATGGACACCCCGACCCCGTCGGTCTCGACGGTGATGACCGCGCCTGAGCCGGCGGCGGACAGGGTGGTCGTCTCGGCGCCGTCGAGTCCCCGCACGGTCACGTCCGCAGACAGCGTCAGGCCCACGTAGAAGGTGCCCGGGCACAGCTCCAGGGTCCCAGCCTCGGAGAGCACGACGGCGGCCGCGGACCACTCGGTCCCGGCGGCGAAGTCCCCCGTCAGCTCGGTGGTCACCCCAGCGACCGTGGTGAACGTCACCACCCCGCCGTCGGTCACCACGCCGTCGCAGTCCCGATCGACGCCGTCGCAGAGCTCCGAGGCGCCGGGGTAGACGCTGGCGTCGTCGTCGTCGCAGTCCTCGTCGGAGAGGTGGCCGTCGCCGTCGGCATCGCCGGGTGGGTCGGTGTCCCTGTCGGTGACCGGATCGGTGTCGGTCTCGGTGGAGGTGTCGGTCGTCGCGCCGGTCTCGGAGCCGGAGTCGCCCGGGGCCGCGCTGTCCGAGTCCATCCCGGTGGTCTCCCCGCCCCCGGTGTCCGTCACGCCCGGCGATCCGCCGCCAGCCGTGTCGGCGGACGCGGGCTCCGTCGTGGGATCGCAGCCCAGCAGCAGGACCAGCAGCCAGGAACTCATGGCGCCGAGCATACCGCTGCTGGCTCGGCGCGGACCGCGCCTACCCACTCCGTACCGGAGGTCCCGCGATGGAACTCGAAGTGAACGGCCAGACGCACACCGTCGACGGCCAGAGCGAGGCCGAGTGGGACGACCCCCAGGCACGCGAGACCGTCGGCCGCGAGCTCTTCGAGGGCCTGGCGGCGCGGCGGGGAGGGGTCGAGCCGATCACCGCCCGCGCCGTCTACCCTGGTCCCATGCTCGGCTCTCCCTCCCTCTCGTGGACAGTCCTGCGGATCACCGTCGGCCTGCAATTCATGGCCGCCGGCGCCTTCAGCGCCCTCAAGTGGTCCGCGACCGTCGACTTCAACGCCGTCCTCGTCGGGGCCGCCCTGGCCCCCACCGCGACGGCCGCGGCGATCGTCCTCAATCTGGTCGGTGGCCTGTCGATCCTCACCGCCGTACGACCCCGGTGGGGTGCGGTGTGCCTGCTCGTGTTCCTCGTGCCCGCGACGGTGCGCCACTTGCTCGTGGCCCAGCAGGTGATCTCCGTCCTGGACCAGGTTCCGGTGAGCGAACCTGCTGCGCTGCTCGCCGACTGGGCCCGCCGGGGTCAGCTGGCGTCCCTGGCCAAGAACGTTGCCCTGGCGGGGGTGGCGGCGTTCATCGCGCTCGGTGGGATGCCAGAGACCTTGGAGGAGCGCGAGGGATAGCCTGCATCGGTCCCAAGACCAGCGCGGCCCAAGGTGAGTGTCCGATTCGACGACATCGAGCGGCCGCAGACCCCCCAGCGGCGTCTGAATGTCGTCGAAGTGGACACTCGGTACGGCCTGGAGATGCACCTCGCCGTCCGGGAGGACGTGACCTCGAGTCCGGTCCTGACCGCCATCACCTACAGCGACAACGCGTCGGGCGACCCCTACTGACCACGGGCCCGTCCCCCGGATGTCGACCGTCGGCACCCGGGGGGCCAGTTCGAACTCCCACCGCCTTCCACTATAGGTCCACGATGATCTCCAGATCGTGATCGCTGTAGCTACAACTTCCCATTCCCACGACGCCATGCTGGCGCTCGAGGTGGTCGTTGTACCTCGCATCGTCAATAAACGGTCCTATACCGCAGACACCAGATTTTCGCGGATGAACTTCGGGTGCCGGGCCGCAATGCGAAGGAGCGCGATCGCTGGACCATCGGGGCGGCGTCGGCCACAAGCGCATCGCCCGCATGCACGCACTCAGAGACCGGGCCGCCCGCTGGGCTGAACAACACCACCCTGAGGAGCTCGAACAGAGCATCCGCCACTGGCTCGGCCCGCACTCGCCGGACGATCGGCTGCTCATGGAAGGTGTGGCCTACGCACTGGTCACGTAAGCCCTACTCCACATAGCCCCGATTGTCAGTGATCTCGGGGGGTTGGGGGTGCTGTACCCAGAGCTTGTACCCAGGCGTGTCGGGTGTCCACCACCGGCACCCAGGGTGTCAGGCGCCCGGCACCCTGGGCGTGTCCCCGGGCCCGCCGACGCTTGGCGCCCGGCCACACAGGCCGTCCACGCAGCCCGGCACGGCCCCTGCCAGGGCCCGCTGCCGTGGCCACGACCCTCGACATCGCCGGCACCCGCGCAGGCGTCCTCAAGGACGTCTTCGCCCGGCACCTCCCCGCCTTCCTCGCCGAGGCGGACTTCCACGGGGGTGGGCTCCCTTCCCACGTTCGACGGGAGCTCATGCGCTACCTCGGGTGCGGCGAGCCCTCCTCTGGCTTCGCCTGGCTTCGCTGCCAGGCCTGCGACCACCACCGCCTCGTGCCCTTCTCCTGCAAGGGTCGCGGCTTCTGTCCTTCGTGCTGTGGCCGGCGCATGGCGGCGTTCGCCGCCCGCATGGTGGACCAGGTCCTCCCTCAGGTCCCCGTTCGCCAGTGGGTCCTCACCCTGCCCTGGGACCTCCGCCTGCTCCTGGCCTGGAGGCATGACCTGGCTCGGGGCATCCTTCGCATCGCCTACCGTGTGATCCAGCGCTCCTACAGGGACCGTATCTCCGCGTCGGGGAGAGGCCTCGGGACACAGACAGGCTCCGTCACCGTGCTCCAGCGTTTCGGCTCTGATCTGCGGCTGAACCCGCACTTCCACATGCTCGTGCTCGACGGCGCCTTCCTCCGCGACCAGGCCACCGGCGCCGTCCGGTTCCACAAGACGCTCGCACCCACCACGGACGACGTCGAGCGCATCGTCGAGGAGCTCGCCGCCCGAGCCGTCGTCTGGCTGCGGCGCCAGGGTGTCGAGGACCTCGCCGAGCCCGACCCGGACGATCTCCAGCTCACGCTCCAGGCCGCCTCTGTCGCAGGGGTCGCGGCCCTCGGACGGCGGGCAGGCAGACGGGCCCGGAGGGTCCAGAGGCTCGGCGGTCGTGACGTCCCTCTTCCCCCGCGATGTGCGACGGTCGACGGCTTCAACATGCATGCTGGCGTCGTCATCGCAGCTTCCGACAGGGCTGGACTCGAGCGGATCTGCCGCTACCTCGCCCGCCCTCCCCTGAGCAGGGAGCGCCTGGAGCTCACCGACGCCGGGAACGTCCGGGTCCGCTTCAAGCGAACCTGGTCCGATGGCACGGCTGGCATCGTGCTCTCCCCGACCGAGCTACTCCAGCGCCTGGCCGCCCTCGTCCCGCCTCCGAGGACTCACACCGTGCTGTACCACGGCGTGCTGGCCAGCCACTCCGCCTTGCGCTCGGCCATCGTGCCCAAGCCGCCCAGGCGCACCTGCCACGGCTCACTCAGGTCACCGCGGCTGCCCCACCCCCTACCTGGACCCCATCGGTTCCACTGGTCGGACCTCTTGGCCCGGGTCTTCGGCGTAGACGCCTTCGCCTGTCCCCGCTGCGACGGGAGGATGACGGTTCGGGCCGTCGTGCTGCCAGGCCCTGGGACCCTCGATGTCCTGAGCGGCCTCCAAGGGGCGGCCAGAGCGCCACCGGCTGAGGACCTGCCAGCCGCATAGCCTCCAGGTCGAGGCACTCCAGGTCCAGAGTCCGAGAGCTCCCCGAGAGCCAGGGCCGGGCTGCGACCGGATCCGCGGCGCTGGCTACGGGACCGGCTCTGGGGTCCACGTGCCCCCGAAGCGGTCGCAGATCCGGCCAGGACCAAGACATTTGCGACCCCTCCCTGTGGCATGCTCGCCGGGTCACTGGTCTCGAGAGGTGCTTTGATTCGCTTATGCTCAAGGCCCAGCTCCCGGACACCACGGCGAGCAGGCTGCTGTGGCGCCCGGCGCGGCGCTCGTCCGCGACCCAGCCCAGGCTGTCCGCAAGCCGGCTGCGCACGTCCGCTGCGGTCAGGAGCACCGCCCAGGAGGACACCAGCTCCAGGGCCAGAGGCAGCCCGTCCAGGGCCTCGGCGATGGCGGCGCAGTCCCCGTCGGTGAGCGGCTCTCCGCCCGCCTGGGTCCAGCGCAAGGCAAGCAGCTCCCGGGCCGGCTCGCCGACGAGGGGCCTCACCGCCAGGACCTGCTCCTCTGGCAGCCCCAGAGGCCGCCGCGAGGTCATCACAACCCGTCCTTCGGTCCACTGAGCGATCGGACTCGGGTCGTCCACCTGCTCCAGGTTGTCCATCACCAGGCAGTCCGGCTGCGCCCTGCGGATGGCTTCGACCGGATCCCGCGCCAGCGCCATGCCCAGGGCCCGCGAGACGCAGTCGACCAGGGCCTCGGCGCTGCGGGCGTCGCCGCAGTCCACCCAGACCGCACCGACACGCTCGGCGAGCTCCCGGGCCAGGCTGGTCTTGCCCACGCCGCCCGGGCCGACCAGACAGACGAGCCGGCCGGCGCACGCCAGGGCCTGACGCTCTGCGTCTCGACCAATGAGCGTGGTGGACGGCGGTAGTGGCGCGAAGCGATAGCCCAGCCCGACCTCGGTGAGCAGGTGCTCCGGCTCCTTGGAATCCCGCTCGATCTTGGTGCGGATGCGGTTGATGGTGACGCGCACGGTGCGGGCGCGCACCTTGGAGGAGTAGCCCCAGACCTTCTCCAGCAGCTCGTCCTGGTCGACCGACCGCCCCTGCTCGTGGAGGTAGGCGAGCACCTGACGCTCGGACTGGCTCAGGCTCGTGGTGCCATCGCCGCGCTCGAGCTGTCCGCTCGAGAGATCGAGCACGCCGAGGGAGAGCCGCACCTGCACGGCCCCACTCTATGCCTGCGACATGCTCCGGACCACGAGCCTGACCGCCGCGCTCTGCCACAGCTTCCGAGGCTGCGGCGCCCCGCGTGTGGCCCGTGCCAGGGCGATGACGCAGTCCACCTCGGGGTCGCCGATGGGCTCGGGGACCGGAGCCGCGGGGTCGAAGGCCGCGATCAGGGCCTCGGCGAGGCCGCGACAGACCGGGACTCCGGCCAGAGCGGCGAGCTCCGCCTGGCGCAGTTGGACCAGCGGGTCTTCGCCACGGAAGCCGGCAGCCAGCCCCAGGACGACCCGGTTCCAGGCCCCGAAGAACGGCAGGCTCGCGCCGGCCAGGGTGGCGGCCTCCATGGCCGAGGACTCGGAGCCACGGCCCGCTTCGGCGAGCGCACAGGCCATCTGTGAGGTGAGCAGGGACTGCATGTGGTGGCCCTGGTCTGCCAGCCTGCGGAGCTCCTCCAGGACCCCGAGGGCGTCGTCGATCCGACCCTGAGCGACGCGGTAGGTTCCGAGAGCGAGCAGCGCGTCCAGCTCGGCGGGCAGCAGGCCGAGCTGGCGGGACAGATCCACCGCCTCGCTCAGCAGCCCGTCCACGTCGGCGTCGGCGTCGGCGTCGAAGCGACCCTGGGCGTAGGCGAGGCGGGCCCTCAGCATCACCCCTATCGAGGGCGTGGGGTCCAGCGCGAGCCCCCGGGTGAGCAGATCCGCCGCCTCCCGATCCACCTGCATGGCGAGGTGCTCGCCCAGGTGGCAGAGGACCTGGGCCTCCACCAGCGTGTCCTGGCTGCGCAAGGCGAGGGCCAGGGCCTCCCGCAGCTCCGCGGTGGCCCGAGCCCCTTCGCCCCGGAAGCGGTACAGCCGGGCCCGGTCGGTCACGCACTCGGCCCGCTCCGCCAGTCCCGAAGCCTGCTCGACGGCCTGGTCCGCCTCTGCGAGGGCCTGGTCCGGGCGGCCCAGCATGACCAGGAGTCGGCTCGCCTGCTGGGTCGCGCCACAGCCCTGGGCGACGGTCAACGCCTCCTCCAGGCGGCCTGCCACGCGCAGGCAGCGGGCGTGGGCGGTCCCTCCGTGTTCCTCCCAGAGGCCCAGCGCCAGGGCGTTGGGCCCGTAGTACTGCAGGACCGGGTCCAGGGCGGCGACGAGGCGACGGCGCACACCGGGCTCCTCGCAGCGCCCGTGGGCGGCGAGCAGCTCGTGGCGGTCCCGGGTGAGCACCGAGAGGGTTCGGCGGAAGTGCGGACCTCGCCCGGGCAGGTCCTCGGCACGGGCCAGGAAGTGGGCCCGGTGACGGGCCAGGGCCTCGGGGGGGCAGTGCGGCGCAGCGAACTCCCGCACGGGGACCGGCAGGGACAGGTCCTCGCGCAGCAGCCCGAGCTCCCGGAGCTGGCGCAGGGCCGACAGCACCCCGGTGCCGGGCAGCAGCACGGCCTCGGCGTCGGGCAGGCGCGGCGTGCCGACGAAGGCGGTGAGCTGGGCCAGGACGGACCGGTGCTCCGCGCCCAGCAGCGCCCAGCTGCCCTCGACCACCGCGATCAGGCTGGCGTGCCACTCATCACGCCGATCGTCGGTGACCCAGGCCACACCGTGCTCCAGGCGGGACAGGATCTCGGCGGGCGTCAGCAGGCTCGCCCACGAAGACACCAGCTCGAGGGCCAGCGGGAGGCCCCCGAGCCGCTCGATCAGCGCAGCGGCCAGCGCTTGGGTCAGCGGCTCGCCTCCCGCCTGGGCCCACCGCAGGGACAGGAGCTCGCACGCGTCCTCGCCGGTGAGCTGCTTCAGGGGGAGCACCTGCTCTCCCGGCAGCCCCAAGGAGCGCCGGGAGGTGATCAGCACCCGTCCGCGGTTCCAGCTGGCGATCGGTGAGGGGTCGTCCACCTGCTCCAGGTTGTCCAGGACCATCAAGGCCGGCTGGGCCCGGGCGATGGCCCGCACCGGGTCGGCGGAGAGGCCGAGCCCCATCGCCTCGACCACGCAGTCGACCAGCTGATCCGCGGTCTCCGCCCGCCGGCAGTCCACCCACAGCGCCGGCTGGAGGGAGATGTGGCCCCGGACCAGGCTGGTCTTGCCGACACCACCTGGCCCGGTGACCGTGACCAGGCGGCCGGCCTCCCGCAGCCGACGCTGATCAGCGCCTCGGCCCACGAGCGGCGTCGCCTCGCTCAGGGCCTCGAAGCGATAGCCCAGCCCGACTTCGGTGAGCAGGTGCTCGGGCTCCTTGGGGTCCCGCTCGATCTTGGTGCGGATGCGGTTGATGGTGACTCGCACGGTGCGGGAGCGCACCTTGGCGGAGTAGCCCCAGACCTGGGCCAGGAGCTCCTCCTGGGAGACGGCTCGGTCGTGCTCGGCCAGGTAGGCCAGGACACCGAGCTCGGTCGGGCTCAGGGCGACAGGCCCCGACTCGGCGCGAAGCTCGCCCTCAGCGAGGTCCAGGACACCGAGGTGGAGGCGGATGAGCACCGCGGCGGAGTGTAGCCGCCGCGGTGCTGGTGTCAGGGACTAGTGCCAGAACATGGTCAGCGGCTTGATGGTGCCGCACTTGGCCGTCACGTCGATGCCGCGAGAGGCTCCTGAGGCCAAGACGTCGGACTTGGCCAGGAAGGGATCCAGTC
>Ga0209992_10001830_pt1 | contig 21055 bp, 20 predicted proteins | sample 2SBtaG_2_FD_182564 | JGI IMG/M metagenome (GOLD analysis project Ga0209992, IMG submission 182564) | Deep subsurface microbial communities from Kolumbo volcano to uncover new lineages of life (NeLLi) - 2SBTROV12_ACTIVE470 metaG (SPAdes)... | ecosystem: Environmental > Aquatic > Marine >... | reverse complement strand
ACCTGTTGGGCGTAACCGCCGTGCTGATGGACGGCACGATTGTCGAGATCGGCGGTGGTCATCTGGACGCGCCGGGCCTGGATTTTCTGGGCGTCATCTGTGGATCCGAAGGACAGTTGGCGGTTGTAACCGAGGCCTGCCTGCGGATTTTGCGCAAACCCGAGGGTGCGCGACCGGTTCTGATGGGGTTTGACAGCGCCGAGGCAGCCGGGGCCTGTGTGGCTGATATCATCAAATCAGGCGTGCTGCCGGTGGCCATCGAGTTTATGGACCGTCCGTGCATAAAAACCTGCGAAGCTTTTGCCAAAGCAGGATATCCGGACGTCGAAGCATTGTTGATCGTCGAAGTTGAAGGTGCGCCTGCTGAGATAGATTTTCAACTGGCGCGGATTATCGAAGTTGCAAAATCGCATAACCCGACCGAAATCCGCGAAAGCAAATCGGAAAGCGAAAGCCAGCGCATCTGGGTCGGGCGCAAAGCGGCATTTGGGGCGATGGGACAGATCAGCGATTACATGTGTCTGGACGGCGTTATACCCGTGTCACAACTGGCGGAAACGTTAAAACACATCGGTCTGTTGTCAGAAAAATACGGCTTGAGGGTGGCCAACGTGTTTCACGCCGGAGACGGCAATCTGCACCCGCTGATCCTGTTTAACGCCAACAAAGACGGCGATCTGGAAACCTGCGAGGAATTGGGTGCGGAAATTCTCAAATACTGTGTCGCGGCGGGGGGGTGCCTGACCGGAGAGCACGGCGTTGGTGTGGAAAAACGCGATTTGATGAACGAACAGTATTCGGATGTTGATATTGAGACCCAACTGCAGGTGAAAGACGTCTTTGACCCGGGCTGGCTGCTGAATCCGGCAAAAGTCTTTCCGCTGGCCGCCACCCATACCCGGCGGTACGCACAGAATGAGTATTTGCCTGAACAATGAAGATCACAGTCGGATCAGAAAAAGAGTTGGCAGCTGCCATCGCCGGGGCTGAGGCTCCACTGAATATTGCTGGTGGCGGGACTTTGGGACTTGCCGCCCAGGACGCGGGTGATTTGCTGAGCACTGCCGGAATGTCGGGCATATCGGTCTATGAACCGGGCGCTCTGACGATTGTTGCAGGTGCGGGCACGCCGGTGGAAGAGATTGAGCGGGGATTGGCCAGCGAGGGCCAGAGGCTGGCGTTTGAGCCGATGGATTACCGTGGCCTGCTGGGCACCACGGGAACACCCACAATCGGCGGGGTGGTTGCTGCAAATGTTTCCGGCCCAAGGCGGATTCAGGCCGGGGCGTGCCGTGATTTTCTGCTGGGCGTTCGGTTTGTTGACGGGCGGGGCAACGTGGTGAAAAACGGTGGTCGGGTGATGAAGAATGTCACCGGCTATGATCTGGTCAAACTGGCGGCAGGCAGTTTTGGAACATTGGGCGTGATCAGCGAAGTGGCGCTGAAGGTGCTTCCCGAAACGGAAGTGCGCGCGGTGTTGCTGATTGAAGGTCTTGACGACGCCCGTGCGGTGCAGGCGATGATTCAGGCGCTTGGCACACCTTACGAGGTTACCGGTGCCGCACACACGCCCAAGGGACTGGACGGCGCACCGGTCACGATGATCCGGCTGGAGGGGTTTGCCGATTCCGTTAAAATGCGGGCCGAAAAACTGCGGCTTGAACTGTCAGACTTTGGTGACATGAGTATTGAAACAAACGCCAGCCGCACCGCTGCGGGATGGCGCTGGGTTCGGGACGTGCAGGCATTTGAAGGATCTGAGGGTGACATCTGGCGGATTTCGGTCAAGCCGACCGACGGGCCGGTTATTGGCACTGAACTGAGAAAGCAGTTTGGGGCGACGCTGCTGTATGACTGGGGCGGTGGATTGGTTTGGGCGCTGGTGCCCGAGGGGTCCAACGTGCGGGCGCATTTTGGCGCTGTACGCGGGCACGCAACGCTGATCAAGGCATCCGGGCCAGTAAAACAGAAATTGGGCGTTTTTCACTCGTCCGGACCGGTGCTTGACAGGCTGGCGGCGGACCTTCGTAAAAAATTTGATCCGCGCGGGATTTTCAATCCCGGACTTATGACAACAGGCGGCGCGTAATATGCAAACTGGTTTCACCCCTGAAATGCTGCGCGACAAAAACGTCGCCGAGGCAGAAGGAATCCTGCGCTCTTGTGTGCACTGCGGTTTTTGCACGGCCACCTGTCCCACCTATCAGGTGCTGGGTGATGAGCTGGATTCGCCGCGCGGGCGGATTTACCTGATTAAGGACATGCTGGAGAATGGCCGCGCCGCCGATGCGAAAACCGTCAAACATATTGACCGCTGTCTCAGTTGTTTTGCCTGTATGTCCACCTGTCCGTCCGGCGTGAACTATATGCATCTGCTGGATCACGCGCGCGCGCATATTCAGAAAACCTACAGGCGCCCGATCATGGACAGGATCAACCGCTGGATTTTGGCGCAGGTGCTGCCCTATCCGCCGCGCTTCCGGCTGGCGATTCGTGCAGCCAATCTTGCGCGGGTTTTCAAATGGTTGTTGCCCGGATTTCAGCGCAATCTGATCAATTTTGCACCAAAACACCTGCCCCCGGTCAGCCAAAACGACCGCCCTCAGGTGTTTGCCGCGTTTGGCGAACGAAAAAAGCGCGTGGCGCTGATGACGGGATGTGCCCAACAGGTGCTGAACACTGATATCAACGACGCAACAATCCGGCTGTTGCAACGGCTGGGATGCGAGGTTGTGGTGGCTACGGGGGCGGCCTGTTGCGGCGCGCTGACCCACCACATGGGTAAAACCGGTGACAGCCACAGATCGGCAGCCAACAATATCAATGCGTGGATGGCAGAGGTGGACGGCGACGGGCTGGACGCTATTGTGATCAACACATCCGGTTGTGGGACGACCGTTAAAGACTACGGGCATATGTTCAGAAACGCCGCACTGGCAGAACCCGCGGCGAAAATTTCTGCGCTGGCCAAGGATGTCAGCGAGGTACTTGAAGATCTGGATTTGCCGGAAAACTGCGCACAACCGATGAATGTTGCATATCACGCCGCCTGTTCGCTGCAGCACGGTCAGCAGATCAAGAACGCGCCAAAAGATTTGTTGCGAAGGGTCGGGTTCACAGTGTGCGAACCCAAAGACGCGTATTTATGCTGCGGCTCTGCGGGCACATATAATTTGCTGCAGGTGGAAATTGCCAATAATCTGAAACAGCGCAAGGTCAGCGCCATAGAGGCAACAACACCCAACGTTATCTGTGCAGGCAATCTGGGCTGTATGATTCAGATCGGTTCCGGCACTGATATTCCGGTGGTTCACACCGTTCAGTTGCTGGATTGGGCAACCGGCGGGCCAAGTCCACGGGCTTTGTTGCCGGAGCGTGGCAAATAATCCCAACACCGCGATATTGCCGCAAAATGGGCGCGTAATCCCACAAATCGGCCTCAAATTCGCCGCACCCAGACGCAAAGTTGTTTGCAGGGGGCGCAGTTTTGAGGAATCAAAATGCGTATTTTTATGGTGCTCGCGGCGCTGCTGTGGCTGACGGCTGAACGGGCCCCGGCCAAGGACGGCCTGGCCAGACTGGAATCGGCGGACGAGGCCCGGGCGTGGGAAGCGGTGGGCCGCATCAACCTGGCCGGAACCGGGTTTTGCACCGGAGCACTGATCACCGAGACATTGGTTCTGACAGCGGCCCATTGTGTTTTTGACAAATACACCGGTCAGCGGGTTGATCCGCGGGAAATCGAATTTCTGGCCGGATGGCGGGATGGCCGTGCGGTGGCCTCGCGTTTTGCCCGCCGGGTGGTTGTTCACAAAGATTACGTCTATGAAAACACCGAACGGATGGAGCGGGTGGCGGCAGATATCGCCCTGATTGAACTTGAGCATCCCATCCGCAACACCCGCGTTGTGCCGTTCGGCTGGTCTAAACGGCCGCGCATCGGGCAAGAGGTGCAGGTTGTATCTTACGCCAAAGAACGCGCGAATTCGCCCAGCCTGCAGGAAACCTGCAAAGTATTGGGCCGGGACGCACATGTTCTGGTTCTGTCCTGCCATGTGAATTTCGGGGCGTCCGGATCGCCGATATTTGTGATGGAAAACGGTGTGGCGCGGATCACCTCTGTGGTTTCAGCAAAGGCGGAATGGAACGACAAAAGCGTGGCCCTTGGATCATCGCTTGGTGCTCCGCTGCAGGATCTGATGAAGGAACTGGCAGAAACCGATGGGGTTTTTCAACGCAGAGTCCCAAAGGTCACAACATTGCAAAGCGTGACCAGCACCGGTTCCGGGGGCGCGAAGTTTCTTAAACCCTGACCTCTTGAACCGCCGGTTTCCATACCTACATTTCTGGTGTCAGGCGCCAAACCGGGCCTGATGATCCAACTGAATGGTCTGTCCATGATGGAAGGCCGTCACCAACGTATCGCTTCTTAGGAGGATGCTCTTATGCGTAATTTTGATTTCACACCCCTTTACCGTTCAACCGTCGGTTTTGACCATTTCGCCGATCTGCTGGACCGCACCTTCACCGGTAATGTGTCCCAGGACACCTATCCCCCTTACAACATCGAGAAAACCGCCGATGATGCCTACCGCATTTCCATCGCGGTGGCCGGGTTTACCGAAGATGACCTGAACGTGGAAACCCGCGAAAATCAGCTGGTGATCACCGCCAACAGGGCAGGCAGTGAGGCCAAAACCAGCTATCTGCACCGTGGCATTGCACAACGCGGCTTTGAAAAACGCTTTCAACTGGCCGATTATGTGCGGGCAACCGGCGCTGTGGTTGAAAACGGCATGCTGTTTGTCGAGCTGGTGCGGGAAATGCCCGAAGCGCTGAAACCGCGCCGGATCGAGATTGGCTCGGCCAAGGCGATTTCCGGCAAACCTGTTAAAAAGGCTGTTGCAAAGCCGCCTGATTGCTGACCTGAAATGGAAAAAGCCCCGTCATTGCTGCGGGGCTTTTTTGTGGTTCTTCGCTGCCTTGCGGGCGCTCGTCACCAGCGAAGAGCGACCAAAGGAAGCGAAGAGCGCCCCTAGCGGGACAGGCTTTCGGCCAGCCGCATGATGCTGACCGCTTCGGCGCGATAGCCAAACGGATCGTCGCCTTTGTTGGCCACGGCCAATTCAATCGCATCACCAAAACCCCAATTGCCCAGATACTTACCGTCGCGCAACAACTGGCCGAAACCGGCAATCGCGGCGGCAAAGGCTGCTTCCTGAGAAGGTGATGTCCCTTCCAAAGTGAATGGCGTACTGATCAATTGGCTGACAGCCGCGTCGGGTTCCTTGTAGCGCAATTTCAAAAAACCGGCTTCGCCAGATGAATCCGCCACATTTTCAGCGGTCTGATAGCGCAGCGGATCAGAACTGATCGCAGGGGAACCCACCGGCGTCACCTCGTAAATCGCCGTCACCGAATGGCCCGCACCGATGTCACCGGCATCCACCGCATCGTTGTTAAAATCCTCACGCGCCAGAATGCGGGTTTCATAGCCGATCAGGCGGTATTCGGCGATTTCCGCCGGATTGAACTCCACCTGGATTTTCACGTCATTGGCAATCGGAAACAAAGCGCCTGACACCTGATCCACCAGCACTTTTTGCGCTTCCGACAGCGTGTCGATATACGACGCCGTGCCGTTGCCGTTTTGCGCCAGCGCCTGCATCAGCGCGTCGTTGTAATTGCCTCGGCCAAAGCCCAGAACAGAAAGATAGGTGCCGCTGTCCCGCTTGTCCTCGATATAGGATTTCAGGGCCTCGGGATCAGAAATGCCGACGTTAAAATCACCATCTGTTGCCAGAAGAATGCGACCCACGCGGTCTTCACCGTTCATGCGTTCGGCAATGGCGTAGGCCTGTTGCAGACCGGCCTGCCCGGCGGTTGACCCGCCTGCCTCCAACCTGTCAAGGGCCGCCATAATTTCGCTGCGGTTTTCAGCAGAAGTGGGTTCCAAAACCACGCCGGAACTGCCCGCATAGGTCACCATCGCCACCCGGTCCTCGGGGCGGAGATTTGACAGCAACAGGCGAAACGATTGTTTTAGCAGGGGCAGTTTGTTGGCGTCCTGCATGGAACCGGATGTGTCGATCAAAAACACCAGATCCAGCGGCGGGCGGTCGTCAACGGCGGGTTTTTCGCCCTGAATGCCGATGTGCACCAGCTTGGTATCAGGGTTCCACGGGGTTTGGAACACGTTGACAGCGGTTGAAAACGGTGCCTCGTTTGGTTGTGGTGGCGCATAGTCGTAGGGGAAATAATTCACCATCTCCTCGATCCGCACGGCATCGGCGGGCGGTAGAAAGCCATTCATGATGGACGTGCGCACAAAAGCGTAAGAAGCGGTGTCCACGTCAATGGAAAACGTCGAGACCGGATCTTCAATGGTGATGCTCAGCGGGTTGGCCACCTCGTTGGCGAACCGCTCGTTATCCATATCGCGCAACCGGGCCTGATCGTCGGGCGAAGGTTTGACCGGCATGGACGCCAACCCCTGCTGTCCTTCAGCAACGGATAATTTTGCCAGCGGAACAACCGGCTGTTCGCCGGATACATCAGCTTCAATAAGCGGCTCCGCCAGCATCAATTCCGCTTCCTCAACCACCTCGGTTGTCACAACGACGCCATCCACATCCTTGCGCCGCTCGTCCTGCAACCGCCCTTCGGTTCCAAGCCCCAGGTCCGGCGTCAATCCGCTATCAGGCAAAATAATCATCACCCCAAGCCCGACTACCGCAAGGCTGGAGGTGGCAAGCAACGCGGAACGCAATCCAAAATTGGCAAACATATTCTTTACTCCTGTCAAAAATCCGGCCGGATTTTCCGGGCGGTTATGACTGGGACGCAGGCCAGAGGTTGATCCTTGGTTTTTTGCAAAGTTTTTTTGCGCCAGCGCGATTGCGCGGGCCTTTGCGTCACCATCAGGATCGGGCGTCGCCGTGGAAAGGGCCGCCTTTAGCCGCTTTAGATCATCATCCATCAGATCTGTTCCTCTTGTTTGGCGATGTCGCGCAAAGCCTCTTTCACTTTGCTCATCCGCCAGGAAATTGTTCCCTCAGACACCCCTAAAACCGCGCCGGCCGCTGCATGGGTCATCTCTTCGCTGACCACCAGCGCCACGGTTGCCCGCAGGTCCGGGTCCAGTTGCGCCATTGCCGTTTGCAGCCACTCCAGCTCTTGTTGCTGTTCTCTGTCCGCCTGTCGGCTGGCCACCTCAAACGCGCCCCAGCCGTCCGCCGCCTTGGCCCGGCTGGCCCTTGCGCGCAATCGATCAAGCGCGGCGTTGGTTGTCAGGCGGTACAGCCATGTGGTGAATTTCGCATCACCACGAAAGCTTTGCATTTTTGTGGCAAGATTTGCGCACACATCTTGCGTTAAGTCCTCGGCATCGGATTTTCTGCCCAGAATTCGAAAGGCGACGTTGTAAATCCGGTCATAATGTCGGGAAACCAGCTGACCAAAGGCTTCACCGTCGCCGTTATTGGCCAGCGCCACAAGGTTTTGGTCATTCGCTTGCATCAACATATGTTGGTTGGACGCGCGGGCGCGGTCAATCCTTGGCGCGAAAAGAAAATAATTTTGCTTTCAAAACTTTGGCAGAGTGGCGATAGTTACCGTTCAGCAAAACGGGGTGAAGCTATGACCGACTGGGACGATGCCTATGCCAACGGCAAATATATTGCCGGGGCAGAAGAGTATCCGCCGCGCTGGGCAGAAAAAGCCGAAGGTTTGCGCGACAGATTGGCAGCGGATGGCAGGTGCCGCGTTGATATTGCTTATGGTGACGATGACCGCGAAAAGTACGATCTGTTCCTGCCGGACGGTGTGCCGTCAGGTTTGGTTGTCTATATCCACGGCGGATACTGGCGGGCGTTTGACAAATCATCGTGGTCACATTTGGCCGCCGGTTCGCTGGAGCGGGGATATGCGGTTGCCATGCCCAGCTATTCGCTGTGCCCGGACGTCAGGATATCGCAGATAACCCGGCAGATCGTCGTGGCGGTGGAGGCCGCCGCGCGGCAGGTTGCAGGAGCGGTGCATCTGGTGGGCCATTCAGCAGGGGGGCATCTGGTGACGCGGATGGTGTGTGACAACATCGGGTGGAAAAACCAAACTCAATCCCGCATTCAGCGTGTTGTGTCAATTTCCGGCGTCCACGATCTGCGGCCTTTGCTGCGTACCGAATTGAACGATGATTTTGGCATGGATATGGCAGAGGCCGAAAGCGAAAGCCCGGTGCTTTGCACGAAATCCGTGCCTGCGGCTGTGACCACATGGGTGGGCGCCAACGAGCGACCGGCGTTTGTCGAGCAATCACAGCTTTTGGCGAATGCGTGGACTGGCGTGGACATTGTGATTGATGCTGACAAACACCATTTTGATGTTATTGACGGGTTGGAAGACGCAGACAGCCCGCTGACCAAAGTACTTTTAGCTGGTTGAACGGCTAATTCACCGAAGCAGCCTCATGCACCACAATGTCGTCCTCACCCAGATAAGCGCCGGTTTGCACCTCGATCAGATGCAGGTCCACTTTGCCGTGGTTTTCAAGACTGTGAACTATGCCAATCGGGATCAGAATGCTTTCGTTTTCGTAAATATCCTTGGTGTCGCCATCCACAACAACGCGGCCTGAACCCGAGACAACGATCCAGTGTTCGGCGCGGTGGAAATGGCTTTGCAGGCGCAGGCTGGCCCCCGGTGTGACCACCAGATGCCGGACCTTGAACCGGCCCTTTTCCTTTAACGCCTGAAAGCCACCCCAGGGCCGGGATTGCCAGCCGGATGGTTTTACAGGCATCGCGGCCTGCGTGTTGGGCAGCTGAAATTTCATTTTCGTTTGTCCGATTTCGCCAGACATATTTCCCGGCAAATTGAGTCGTCGCCCCAAGGATCGGCGGTCGTGGTTAACGCTATATTAAGACCGGCAACATTTAGCCAAATTTTTCGCGCCACGTGGGAAAGGGATCGCCCGGGGCGGGGCTTGCCAGATAAACCCCGCGGGCAATCGCGCGGGACAGGCAGACCGCGGCGGCGTGGCCCAGTTCCATCGGAGCGGCATCCGGGTTTGGCAGCTTTTTGCTCCCCGTGGCGGCTGCAAATACCAGATCGCCGTCAAAGGGCGTGTGGCTGGGTACGATTGCGCGGGCCATGCCATCGTGCGCCGCAATCGCCATGCGGGTTGCCTGCGCCTGTGTCAGGTTCGCATCGGTTGCGACAATCGCAATGGTGGTGTTTGTGCCGTGCGGGATGTCACCTGCGGGCCGGAGTTCGATCCGGGGATCCAGATCATTTGTGCAGCCGTGCCCGCCATATTCCGCGTCTGTCTCAAACGGTGCGGCCCAAAAATTGCGGTGGCCCTGTTGCACGGTGGACCCGATGGCATTTACAGCGACCAGTGCGCCAACCGTAAGACCGTTGTCCAAAACAAACGAGGCTGATCCCAGCCCGCCCTTCAAATCCAACGTGGTGCAACCGGTGCCGGCACCGGCGGTGCCCAGATCAAAAACAGTGCCGGCATTTTCAAACGCCGCCCTGCCAAGATCATAATACGGGTTTTTTTGCCATTTCTTGTTTCCACCGTTCAGCAGATCAAACAGGATTGCGCCGGGCACGATTGGCACCCGCGCCTCGCCAACCACAAATCCACGGCCCATGGTTAACAGCGCGTCGGCAACGCCTGACGGTGCGTCCAATCCAAAAGCCGACCCACCGGACAGCACCAGCGCGTCCACCTGCTGAACCAAACGATCCGGGGCCAAAAGTTCTGTGTCACGGGTGCCCGGTGCGCCGCCCATTACGTGAAGCGCCGCCGTAAATGGCGCGTCCGCAACCAAAACCGTTGCGCCTGATTTTAATTCATCATCCTGAGCGTTGCCAACTTTCAGGCCGGAAACATCGGTGATCAGGTTGTTCGCTCCCGGTCGCATCCTAGATACACCGTCCGCCATCGACCTCTAACGCGACACCGGTGATCATGCTGGCCTCGTCAGAACATAAAAAGCACGCGGCGTTGGCCATATCTTCGGGTGTTGAAAACCGCCCCAGCGGGATGGTGGAAATGAACTTTGCACGCATTTTGGGCGTATCCTCACCCATGAATGATTTTAGAAGCGGCGTCTCTCCGGCCACAGGGTTAAGGGCGTTCACCCGCACGCCAAAGGGTGCCAGTTCTACCGCCATCGCTTTGGTGGCGGTGATCATCCAGCCTTTAGAGGCATTGTACCAGTTCAGGTTCGGGCGGGGTGAAACCCCGGCGGTGGATGCCACATTCAGGATTGCGCCGGTACTGTTGGCCTTCATATGCGGCACCAGATGTCGGGCGGTCAGATAAACGGATTTGGTGTTTACATTCAAAACGCGATCAAAGTCTTCTTCGCTGACGTCTTCCAGCGGCGTTGGCAAATGGGTGATGCCGGCGTTGTTGATCAGAATGTCAACCTTGCCAAAATTGGCGATTGCGGCTTTTGCCATCGCTTTGACGCTGGCGTTATCGCCAACATCCACCACACAGGCAACGCCGCCAATCGCCTTTGCCACGGATTTTGCCGCGTCTTCATTTATGTCAGCCACCATCACCCGCGCACCTTCAAAGGCAAATTTTTCGGCGATGCCTGCGCCAAAGCCGCTGCCGCCGCCGGTGATGATCGCGGTTTTTCCTGATAGTCGCATGTTCATGTCCCTGTTGCTTCACGTGACAATGTCAGTTCAAAAAACTTCTGCTGTAAAGGTCGAAGCGTAAAATTCCCTATTTTTGGTTCTGAGGTCTATTTGCCAGTTCGCGGTACAGCGCTTCCGGTGACACTCCCAACTCTTGTGCCAAAGACTGCCAGCCACCCTTTTTGGGCAAGGCACCACCGTTCCAAGCCAACCACGCATCCAGCTTGTCGGACACTTTCCGCAACAGCCCGATTTCAGCGCGAAGACGCGCATGACGCACTTCACGGCCCAGATGCATGACCAGCGCCACCGCAACATCGGCGTTATTGGCAACCAGTTTCAAAACTTGTTGGCGCGGAATCGCTGACATGACCACATCCGTGACAGCCACCGCCGCGCAGTGATAATTTGGTGTCGTCAACGAGGCCTCGGCCAATATTGTACCCGCGCCCGCGCGTTGCAAAATGAACTCGGCACCATTTTCCTGCCGCCGGAGCAGATGCACGGTTCCGGTTTCAACGCGGTACAGGCTGTTGACCGGGTCGCCCTGTTCAAAAATCAGATTTCCGTGCGAAAATTTGCAGGAGACACAACGCAGTTCAGATAAATAATGTCTAAAATCATGAGACATGATCGTTATCATGTCACACCGTGCAAAGAAAAGGCAAGTGAGGGTCAGAAACTTATAATGAAAAGGACTTATCTATGAGACGAATATCTATGATCATCACGGCTCTGCTGGTCGGATCTGTTGGCATTGCCGGTATCACGATTGCGCAAACGCACACAGCAACGATGGATCACGGCTCGATGAACCATGACCCAGCGGACCTGGGTGACGCCGCGCACGATGGCATTCTGGCTGCTCCTGTCCGCGAGCCGGGACAGGGTGCCTTTGCCGCCATAGCTGAAATTGTGGCCAAGCTTGAAGCCGATCCAAATACCGACTGGTCTAAAGTAAACATCGCCGGATTGCGCGCGCACTTGCGCGACATGAATGTTGTAACGATTGATGCGGTGGCCGTGGCCAAGGACGTGCGCGGTGGAGTCGAGTTCATTGTAACTGGCGCTGCGGATGTTGCGCCGTCCATTCGCCGTATGACGATTGCCCATGCTGACGTGATGAGTGGTATCCACGGCTGGCAGTACGTTGCCGAGGAAACTGACGATGGCGCCAGGATCACGGTGATTGTGCCCCAAGACGACTTGGCCAAAGTAAAGGCGCTGGGATTTTTTGGCGTGATGGCCTTGGGTTCGCATCATCAGACCCATCACTGGATGATGGCCAGCGGGCGGGACCCACACGATTGAGAGCAGGGCGATTTTCCGCTAAAAACTTGGCCTTCGGCCCGTTTTAGCGGACCGGGGCGTCCTCGCTGAACGCTCGTCCGGGACGAGTATTTTTGCAAAGATGAAATGGCTTTGCGTTTGTTTCAGCCGTGAAAAGCGGCGACTGTTTTCAGGCTGGAAAAACCATAGAGAGCCTCAAAGCCTTTTTCCCGTCCGTGGCCTGATTTGCCCACGCCGCCAAAGGGCAGCTCTACACCGCCGCCAGCACCGTAGTTGTTGATGAACACCTGCCCCGAACGGATCGCCTTGGCCATGCGCATTTGGCGGGCACCGTTTGCAGTCCAGACCGAGGCGACAAGGCCAAAATCGGTGCCGTTGGCAATTGCGACAGCTTCTTCTTCGTCTTCAAACGGGATGACCACCTGAACCGGCCCAAAGATCTCGTCCTTTGCCAGTGTATGACCGGGCGAAACCCCGGCCAAAAGTGTTGGCCGCACATAGTGACCGCCACCCGGCGCGTCGGCAACGATTGTGCCGGTCGCGGCTGTTTCCAGATCGGCACCCTTTTTAAGAAAACCTGTGACAATGCTTTTTTGGTCACCTGATATCAGCGGGCCCACATCCAGATCATCCACCGCCGGGCCGACATTCAGATCATTGTATCGCGCAGCCATGCGGGCCAGCAATTGATCATGAATGCCGCGCTGAACAAGGATGCGCGAAGAGGCAGAGCACGTCTGACCGGCATTTTGAATGCCGGCGTTCACCAAAAACGGCAGCGCGGCGTCCAGATCAGCATCATCAAAAACCACCTGCGGGGATTTTCCGCCAAGTTCCAGCGTGACCGGCACAACGTTTTGCGCGGCCGCACTTTGGATCAGGGTGCCAACGGGCACCGATCCGGTGAAAGAAACATGGTTGATGCCGGGATGGGACGACAGCGCGGCACCGGCCTCTTCTCCCAAACCGGGCACCACGTTCAATGCGCCCTTTGGCATTCCGGCGGCTTTTGCAATCTCTGCAAATGCCAGTGCGGTCAAGCAAGCCTCTTCTGCCGGTTTTAAGACGCAGGCGTTGCCCATTGCCAGCGCTGCGCCAACGCTGCGACCAATGATTTGCATGGGGTAATTCCAGGGCACTATATGGCCGGTCACGCCGTGGGGTTCCCGCAGCGTGTAAACGGTATAACCGTCCAGATAGGGAATGGTCTCGCCATGAACCTTGTCAGCCGCACCGCCGTAAAATTCCAGATACCGCGCCAGCGCCACCGCATCCGCGCGCGCCTGTTTTAGCGGTTTGCCCACGTCAGCGGCCTCGATCGCTGCCAGAGCGTCAGCGCGATCCAGCACCAGCCGCCCCATTTTTGCCAGCAAACGCCCCCGCTCGGCGGCGGTGGTTTTGCCCCATTCCGACGCGCGCGCAGCACTGGCGGCCTGAACCGCCGCGTCAATTTCAAGGTGGGTTCCCCGCGCGATCTTGCCGATTTCCTGACCGGTAGACGGGTTTTCAATCGGCAGATAATCCGCCCCGATGGCGTCTTGCCAACGCCCGTTAATGAAACATTTTGTGGTGTCGTACCAAAGCGCGGAAAGCGTCATGTTATCCTCGTAAATCGTTAAATCGACGGCGTCTGATTGTATGGCTAATGCCAACGCGGTATAAAGGTCAAATTCAGAAACCGGGTAAATCGTGGCGTTGGGGAAGATATGCGGCAGTTTTCGGCGAAAACAACGTTGGCGGTTACTTTTGTATTTGTGTCCGGATGTTTTGCAGGCCTTGAGGATCATGGCGAGAAAATCCGAAAGATGTATTCGGATCAACTGACAATAGAAATTGATTTACCGCCTCATGCCCCGTCGATTTTTCAGCAGTACAGCCGGTTTCCAAAGGCAAACATTAATGAAGTCCGCAAAGAGCATCTGGGCATTGATATCATCGCGCCGGAAGGCACGCCGGTTCTGGCCGCCGCATCCGGCCGGGTGGTTCGATCAAATTCAGAACCGATTTACGGCAACACGGTGATCATTGAACATGGCACTGACTCCACCGGCAAAAAAATGCAGACAATTTACAAACATCTGTACCGTCGTGATGTCAAAGAGGGCGAGCAGGTTAAGCGCGGGCAAAAAATCGGCGGACTGGGGCGAACCGGGTTTTTGTCCAGCGGAATACTGCATGTGCATTTTGAGGTTTTGCAGCAGCAGGAAAACGGCCGGTTCGTGCAGCTGGATCCCAGTTTATATTGGGCCGGTGGCGTTGGAAAAGTGGTTTGCTTTAGCAGTTCAGGGTTTTGGCCGGAGCGGCCGTTCAAAATAACCTATCCGGTTGTCTGTAAAGCCAGATAAACCGTCGAATACCTTTTGGATTACGACCAATTTACCCGGTTGCAGCGTTGAAATCCGACAATCGCGGCGTCGCCTCGATCAGTTGATTGGTATAGGCATGTGCCGGTGCGTCAAAAACCTCTTGCGTCGGTCCGCTTTCCACAATTTCGCCGGACTTCATTACCAAAACCCTATCTGTGATGGCCCGCACAACCGACAGGTCGTGGCTTATGAAAAGATAGGACAGGTTGAATTTTTCGGATAATTCTGCCAGCAAATCAAGGATTTGCGCCCGGATCGAGACGTCAAGCGCCGACACGGCCTCGTCCAGCACAATCAGGCTGGGCTTGATGATCAGGGCTCGGGCTATCGCGATGCGTTGGCGCTGGCCGCCGGAAAACTCGTGGATGTATTTGTCAGCGTCATCGTGCGTCAAACCAACGCTTGTCAGGGCCTCGTTGATTGCCGCGGTCAAAGCCGATCCTCTGGGTGGGTCTTCCATTACAAAAAATGGCTCTGCAACCAGCCGGGCCACTTTGTGCCGCGGGTTGAAGGAACCAAAGGGATCCTGAAACACCACCTGCATTTTTCGCCGTTGCACAGGGTCCATAAAACGCCCGGCCCGCACCACCTGACCATCCAGAAAAATCTTGCCGCCCTGCAGCGGATCAAGCCCCAGAATGGCGCGGGTCAGCGTGGACTTTCCGCAACCACTTTCCCCCACCAACCCCAGGCTTTCGCCCTGTCTCAGTGTAAAACTAACGTTGTTCACCGCACGAAATACCGGGGGTTTGCCAAAGATGGACATGCGCGGCAGCGTGTAGTTTCGGATGGCGGATTTCACTTCCAGAAGGGGGGCCTTGGTGGATTGATTTTCTCGCTTTGGCACGTGGTCTGATGCTGCCAGCAGCTGACGTGTGTAAGGGTGTTTCATGTTGGAAAAAACACGGGCGGTTGCGCCCGCTTCAACAATCTCTCCTTTTTTCATGATTGCCACGTGATCGGCCAAACCCGCCACCACCGCCAGATCGTGGGTAATCAACGTTAATGCCATGCCTTCGTCATCCACCAGCGATTTCAGCAGGTCCAGTATTTGCGCCTGCGTGGTCACATCAAGCGCGGTTGTGGGCTCATCCGCAATCAGCAGTTTGGGTCGCAACGCAATCGCCAGCGCAATCACCACGCGCTGGCGCTGCCCGCCGGACAGCTGGTGCGGATACCGGTCCAGTGGAAATCGATCTGCGGGCAGGCCCACGCGGTTCAACCGCTCTCGGGCGATTTGCAACGCCTCCCGCCTGTTGGCTTTGCCGTGAACAATCAGGGTTTCGGCCACCTGATCGCCGATTGTTTTGACAGGGTTCAGTGCCGTCATAGGTTCCTGAAAAATAATCGCCATGTCCTGGCCGCGAAGACTGCACATCTTCTTTTCAGAAATACTCAAAAGATCGGTATCGCCAAACTGCGCTGCACCTGAAACCTGCGCGCCTGACGGCAAAAGCTGCATCAGCGAAAACGCCATCATGGATTTGCCAGAGCCGCTTTCGCCGACCACGCCCAAAACTTCGCCCGCCTGTATGTCAAAACTGACGTCTTTCAGGATTGCGTCACCGTGGATCGACAGATTCAGATTTTTGACCGAAAGCAGGCTCATCTCCGGGACCGCCTGATTTTTGGGTCCAGAATATCGCGCAGGCCATCGCCCATCAAATTCAGGCCCAGCACCGTGAACACGATGGCAAAACCGGGGAACAGCGCCAGATGCGGCGCAAAGGAAATCATTGTTTGGCTGTCTGCCAGCATACGGCCCCAACTGGGGGTGGGCGGCTGTGCGCCAAGGCCCACATAGGACAACGCTGCCTCGGCCAGAATGCCAAGGCTGAACTGGATTGTTCCCTGCACGATCAACAGGTTGGCAATGTTTGGTAGGATGTGTTCCACCGATATACGCCATGCGCGCTTGCCCGCCACACGGGCAGACAGGATGTAATCCAGCGTCCAGATTGACAGCGCCGCACCACGGGAAATCCGGGCGAATACCGGAATGTTAAAGATGCCAATCGCGATGATGGCGTTAACCGCGCTGGGGCCAAATACAGCAGTGATCAGAATGGCGATGACCAGTGACGGGAAGGCAAATACCAGATCATTGCCGCGCATGATAACTTCGTCCAGTATCGAGCCGTGATTGGCGGCAGCGGCCAATCCAAGTGGCACGCCGACGACGATGCCAATACCGACTGCCACAATCGCCACAGCGATAGAGGTGCGCGCACCGACCATGATCATCGAGAATATATCGCGGCCAAAGTGATCGGTGCCAAACCAGTTTGTACCGCTGGGCAGCTTGAATTTTCCTGCGATATTAAGGGTTTCCACATTATATGGCACCCACACAAACGAGATCAGCGCACCGGCCAGAAACAGCGCAAACAGCGCTCCGCCAATGATCAGGGACCGCGGTATTCTCATGACTTGCGCCGAAGACGCGGATCAACGGCGGCATAGGCCAGATCGACGATAAAAGTAACGATGATAACGGCAAACACCAGCAGCATCACAACGCTTTCAACAACCACCAGATCGCGCTGGGTGATGCCCTGGAAAATAAGGCGTCCAAGGCCGGGCAAAAAGAAGACGTTTTCGATAATGATGGCGCCTGCCAACAGGAATGAAAACTGCATGCCGATGATGGTCAGGACTGGGATCATGGCGTTTCTGAGCGCGTGCTTTAGTACCGTCTGGCGCTGGCTTAACCCTTTGGCACGCGCCGTGCGGATATAGTCCTGATCCAGCGTGTCCAGAATGCTGGAGCGCATGATCCGCGCCAGAATCGAGGCTTGCGGAAGGGCCAGGGCAATCGCCGGTAATGTCAGGGATTTCAGCGATGTAAACACCCCTTCATCCCAGCCCGGAAACCCACCGGCAGAGAACCAGCGCAGGTTGATCGCAAAGATCAATACCAACAGCATGGCAAACCAGAAATTTGGGATGGCAACGCCCAGCTGAGTGCCGCCCATGATTGATAAATCCGTTACTTTTCCGCGCCTTGCGGCAGCTATCAGGCCCACTGGAAAGGCAATCGCGGTGGACAGGATCAAAGCATAGATCGTCAGGGGCAATGACACCCAGACCCGCGCCAGAACCAGTTCCGTCACCGGCACGCGGTAGGTATAAGATGTGCCAAAATCGCCCTGCAACATGCCAAAAATCCAGCCAAAGTACCGGCTGACAATACTGCCGTTTAACCCCAGTTCGTCGCGCAGGGCGTTGACCGTATCCTCTTGTGCGTTCAGGCCCAACATAAAGGAGGCAGGATCGCCCGGGATCACTTCGATCACCGCAAATATCACCACGCTGGCAGCGATCAAGGACAGACCAAGCGAGATCAGGCGGGAGATGGCAAACTGCAGCATGGCGTAAATGCTAGAGGCGGGACCGGTGAATGGGAAGGGGGATTTTAGCCGTAAATGTGCGGGGCACGGACGTCTGTATTGCATATGTATTTCATATGGTTTTCATAGGGATGAATTCGGATGATGGAACGCGGGTGCGTGGATGGGTTTTGACGCGATTATTGTTGGTGCTGGCATTATCGGAACCACCTGTGCGCGCTATCTGTCGATTGCCGGGATGAAGGTGGCGATGGTGGAAAAAAACGGCGTGGGCAATGGTACGACCGACAACAGTTTTGGCTGGATCAACGGCACGTCAAAAACCTCTGATTTGGCGTATCACCGGCTGAATGCGCTGGGCGTCAAACTTTACGCGGAACTGGCCGAGGAATACGGCGCGGCTGCGCTGGGGCTGAACGGCAGCGGCGCTTTGGCTGTGGTCTCGCAAAGGGATGCTGCCGGGTTTGCGGCGCAGAAAAAGCAGGCGCGGATTTTGCGGGACTTTGGTTACAACACCAATTGGGTTGACAACAAAGCGCTGTCGGCGATGGAGCCGAATATTTCGCTGCCACCTGACGCCGAGGCGATGTTTGCGCCTGATGACATGGTATTGGACGCGCCGGGTTTTGCACGGTTCATGGCGGGGCAGGTGGATGGGGTTGTCCACAGGCACTGCGCAGCACAGGAGCTGCTGACAAATGATGCCGGCGTGGTTTGCGGCGTGAAAACCGATCAGGGCGACCTCAAAGCGCCACGCGTGATCGTTGCTTGCGGGCCCAATACGCCGGAAGTTCTGGGATCGCTGACCGGATACGACGGTTTTACCGCACGCTTTCCGGTCAACAAAGTGCCGGGGCTGATCCTGACGACGCCAAGGATGCCGGATCGGATGGTTCGGCATGTGATTTATTCCGATGCGGGCGCGGAAATTCACATGTTGCCGGATATCGGCGGCGGCATGCGGATCGGGTCTGATGATATCGACGGGTTGCTGGCGGATCAGAAAGCCGGAAACCTGCGCGATCTGGCCATGAAACTGTTGGACAAAGCGGCCGGTTATTTTCCGGAGTTCATTGGGTCTGTTGATGTTGATGACTGTAAGTACGGCGTGGGTGTGCGGGCCTATCCCGAAGACGGCATGACAATCGCAGGCGCTGTGCCGGGGGCCGGGGGGTTGTATGTGATTGCCACCCACAGCGGCGTCACGCTGGCACCCGCATTGGGGGCGTTGATGAGCGAAGTGATCGTTGAAGAAAAAGTGCCGGATATGCTGCGGCCCTTTGGGCTGGAGCGGTTGCCTGGGTTTTGATGACAGCTGTTAAATTAAACGATCCTTAACTAAGGCCCGCGCACGCTTTCGCCATGCAAAACCACAATTACTATGTCTATATACTGACAAACCGCCAAAACGGCACGCTTTACATCGGCGTAACCAATGATCTTGACAGGCGGCTGTGGCAGCACCGTCATGGTCAGGCCAGCCGGTTCACGAACAAATACAACCTGCACCGCCTTATCTGGTTTGAGCATCACACAGACGTCAGCGAAGCGATCTTACGGGAAAAGCGTTTAAAAAAATGGAACCGCGACTGGAAGATCGCGTTGATCGAAAAGACCAATCCAAACTGGCGGGATTTAGGATATTCCAGCTGTCATCCCCGCGAAAGCGGGGACCTTTTTCAGATTGGCGCTTTAAGTGGGAGGTCCCCGCTTTCGCGGGGATGACAGAGTGGCGGGGGGGCATTTTCGCGTCAATGGTGCGGATAACCATACCCCTGGGTATTCATTTCCATACCCCACGGTAATCATTCCCATACTTATGCGCCGGTTCGGTTCCGGACTAAGTTGATTGCAGTTAAATCAGGAAAGGGACGAACCAATGGCCAACTTCTCAGAAACAAACACAGCTACTTTTCAACGCGCAACCGGCATTGCAAGCGATGCGGTCCGCTGGTTCAACAAAGTTCAAACGCGCCGGGCATTGCGCGGGCTGACGCTGCAACAGCTGAGCGATATAGGCGTCAGTGAAAAAGCCGCCGATACCGAAGCCGCCAAGGGTTTTTGGCAATAGGTCACAGATCAGTTCAAACAGCAGCGACCCTCCGATGACCTCGGGGGGTCGCTGCCGTTTTTGTGTTCGCACATGAGCGTCAAGCACTTGTGAACCAGCAAAACAATCCCAAAGCCAATCGCCACCTGTTTGCACGCCGCTGCGGGATTCCTTTCTGACGTTGAAGGGATTTGCGGCGCCAAAGGCATATACCTCTTAATTCCAGGACAGTTGATCAGGATCTGCTGCTCCGTGTTGTAAACGTCAAGTCGGGCAGAGAATGCTGCGTCTGCATAGGATAATGCTGCAACTGCATAATATCTGTTATGATGCGGCCAAAGGTTGTACTATGATTCCATCGATTTTGCCGGACCGCAGGGGGAACACCTGAAAATGAGTGCAACCAATGATCAGAAATCCCTGACCCCGCCGGATATTTGCGCCCAAAAAAGTGGAACGCCGCTGGTGTGCCTGACCGCCTATACCACGCCAATCGCCCGGATTGTGGACCGGTTTTGTGACGTGGTTTTGGTGGGTGACAGTGTTGGCATGGTGTTGCACGGCATGGACAACACGTTGGGTGTCACAATGGAAATGATGATTTTGCACGCACAGGCGGTGCGGCGCGGGTTGTCCCGCGCCTTGATGGTGGTGGATATGCCGTTTGGGTCATACGAGGAAAGCCCGGCGCAGGCTTTTGCCAATGCCGCCCGGATTATACGGGATACCGGGGCCGCTGCGGTGAAGCTGGAAGGCGGGCAACATATGGCAGAAACCACGGAATTTCTGGTCCGGCGCGGCATTCCGGTGATGGGGCATGTGGGGCTGACGCCGCAAAGTGTGAATGGATTTGGCGGCTATAAGGTGCAGGGCAAGGGTGCCGCCGCAGAGGCCGTCAAGGCTGACGCAGTTGCGGTTGCGGCTGGCGGTGCGTTCGCTGTGGTGTTGGAAAAACTGCCTGCTGGTCTGGCCGATGATATTACCCGCAGTATAAATATTCCGACGATTGGCATCGGTGCGTCGGCAGGTTGTGACGGGCAGATACTGGTGGTGGATGACATGCTGGGTTTGTTTGCGGAATTCAAACCAAAATTTGTCAAACGTTTTGGCAATCTGGCAGCGGATGCCGAAGCAGCGGTTGCGCGGTACGCGGACGAGGTGCGGGCGCGAAGTTTTCCGGCAGCGGATCATATTTTTGTGGATGAGAGCGACACATGACATCGGTGATCCTGCGCCAGAACGCGCAGCTCCGCAGCAAAGTTGCGGGTTGGAAAGTGGCGGGCCAACGGGTGGGAGTGGTGCCCACAATGGGTGCGCTGCACGCCGGGCACCTGTCTTTG
>Ga0209992_10001829_pt1 | contig 21061 bp, 16 predicted proteins | sample 2SBtaG_2_FD_182564 | JGI IMG/M metagenome (GOLD analysis project Ga0209992, IMG submission 182564) | Deep subsurface microbial communities from Kolumbo volcano to uncover new lineages of life (NeLLi) - 2SBTROV12_ACTIVE470 metaG (SPAdes)... | ecosystem: Environmental > Aquatic > Marine >... | reverse complement strand
AAGGCGTAGAACTGGTCGCCCCCACTGCTTGAAGGGTAAGGGAACCAACCCATTGAGATGATATCACCAGTTGTGGTTTGCACAATACTACCTTCGCCAAGTCCTTCTTGACCAGGTACAGTCGGTTTTGGTGTTCTGCAACCAATTTGTGTCAGAACAGTCGGCTTCCAGTCTTGCCATGTGAGGCCTCTATCTTCTGACCATGTTGGATATTCGCCACCGAAGTTGAGTAGCCAACCCCATTCGGTAGCGGCAAGATAGTGTTCACAACAATTGCCACCGTATGTCTTGTCAAAGACTCCCCAAGAAGCATTACCCCAGAGACTGCGGTTAATCCACTGCTCACCACTAGCATTCCATTCTCCAACACTGAGTGAAAGGTCAGGATTTGCTACATCAAATTCTGCTGTCAAATCAAGATTTGCAGGGTCGTCAATGTAGGCGAATCCAGCCGACCAGTCGGGTGGTCCTGTTGAATCAATTGGGCTATCATCGCCACTTAAGCAACCGGCGAAAAGTTGAGTCAGAATGATCAGTGTAATGAGAGCGCTACGGATAACTACCCGCGGCACGGATGCTCTTTGGAAGCCACTCATCAATTAATCCGAGCCGCCCCGCCTATTTGTGACTGACGCGCGAATGCCTTTAGGCATTAAATAGAAAACCAAGGCAACTTTCAATCAAAATCGGAAAAATAATATTGTGGGCCGCTTTTTTGGAAAGCGGGCCACAAGTTGATATACCCTCGCTCTATGTACAACTATGGCGAAGAGTGTGACGAAGAAGGTGAGGATGGATTCTGAAATGCAAGCAGCCCTCGCTGAATTGGCGGCAGAAGAAGGCGTCAGCGAGGGCGAAATCATGCGTGACGCATTGCGTAAATTAATTCGATTATACAAGCGTAAGAAGAATATGCACCTGTTAATTGAACAAGCAATCGCGGTACCAGGTGATGACGTAACAATGAATTGGGGTTTGAAGAAATGAGAATTATACTAGATACAGGCGTACTATGGCGACCTGATGCAATTGAATTGGCTACAGGAAATTCACAAGATGTAATTTTACCAATTGTCGCTTTCATCGAACGCGCAAGGCAATACGTATCTAGAGGTTGGACAGTCAACGACCTTAGGATCACATTAGATGCCAATGATATAGAGATTGAGTCGCTGACTGAAATTGAAGCATTAAGGTACTCTACATCTATTGGTGATGATAGATGGGAGGCGCTTTCTCGTGATTCAATGATTGCCGGCCATATTAAGGAAACAGACGAGGTTTGGACGACAAATCCAAAAGATTTCTTGGAATTAGGTGTGCCTCCACACCAAGTTGTGGCAGTCCCTTGAATTGTGATGAATTTTGTAAGAGCGATTATGAAGTGGCGAGTACGGTGGTATTGACAATGAGAGGCCGACTGCTACCACTATTGCTCACAGGATTGATGCTAGCAGGGATGACACCCCTATCACCATCTAGTGTTGCCCACGTATCTGAGGATGCAGCACATGACCACATCATCATCACCGAAGTTTTAGTCAGTCCAAGCGGTGAAGATTACAACGGAACCGATTGGAATGGGGATGGTAGGTTCGGTTCATCTTCTGACCAATTCATTGAGTTGTGGAATCCAACTGATGAAACAGTAAACATCGGCGGGTGGTGGCTTGATGACGACCCTAATGGTGGCTCACCACCCTGCGCAATCGGCTGGAACACTAACCTCACACCTGATGAAAGAATTGTGTTTTACAGAGAAAAAACAGGTATTGAATTCAGCTACTTTGATGGCGATACAATTCAACTTACAAATCAATATGATGTAGTGATGGACAGTTATTCATTCGCTGAACTTGATTCAGATTACGATGTTTCGTATGGCAGATTTTCTGATGGCACTTGGGGCAAGGTAGGTAGCCCAACTCCTGGCTTAGCCAACGACCAAGAATGGCCTCAAGGAACTCACCGACAAGGCTCATGTTACACTCCGCGCGATCACATGCACGAAGGCGCGTATGTTTTGACTGGGAGAGTAGTTACTATGACCTCTGAACAAGGTGTGCTAAACGATGGACATATCTACATTGTTGATGGGACAATTGTCGAGGTTTGGAGTGGCCCTACACCCTCTCATCTCAATCTTGAAGGTGTGCCGGTTTACGAAACCGAAGGCACGATTTTCCCCGGTCTAATTGACATGCACAATCACTACCACTACAACTACCTACCACTATGGGATTACACCCCTGAAAACGGGCAATTTTACACAAATAGATACCAATGGAAGGATAATCAAAATTACAAGCCAGAAGTATCTTGGCCGAAAGTTTTCATGTTGCAAGGAGACCGCTGGGGTCTTCAAGATGAAGCGGTCAAATATGCTGAAGTGAAGTCTATTGTTGGTGGTACAACTGCCATCCAAGGTGGCCCATCAAGTTCAGATGATTCTTGGGACACCATCTTAGCGAGAAATATTGAGCACTACAATTTTGGTGAAGACAATATGAAAACTTGTGCCGTATGTGATGCCGCATACGACCCTGATTACGATGGTTCACATCTGATAGAAGACCATGAAGATGGTTTACTAGATGGATGGTTTGTCCACGTATCAGAAGGCGTAGACGGCTCATCATTGAATGAATTTAAAATTCTCAAAGCCCAAGGATTATTGTTTAGAGAAACCATCCTAATTCATGGCGTTCCACTTCGTGAAAGTGAATTTGCCGATATGGCGGCAGTAGATGCTACTCTAGTCTGGTCGCCGACATCTAACTTGCTGCTTTATGGGGATACAGCGCGTCCAAACTTAGCAAAAGATGCTGGAGTGCGAATTACATTAGCGCCTGACTGGGGGCCGTCAGGAGCAAAGAACCCTCTTCATGAATTGAAGGTGGCTGATTGGTGGAATCAGAATAAAATGAGTGGGACTTTCACCGATTACGAACTTGTGCAAATGGTGACAAGTAACGCTGCAGATGCTATGAAGTGGGACAATTATGTTGGTAGAATCAAAAATGGATTGGAAGCAGATTTCCTAGTTGTTGATAATATTGCAGAAGACCCATATCGAACATTGATAGAAGCGATTGACCCTGATGTCAGATTAGTAACTGTTGGCGGGCTTCCAGTCTTTGGAGATGTAGACATGATGCAAAGTCTCAATGGCCAAGACTACGAAGTAGTAAATGGAGATGGATTCCAAAAAGCCGTTGACATCACCTATGACAGTACAGAAGATGGGGCGCGTACCTTCTCTTCACTTGAAGAAACTCTTGCAAAAGCAATGAAGTATGACAGGCAAGAAATGTTTGACGAGTGGGGCCAAAACACCCGTTCATGGGAGGAATTTAACTCATGGCTCGACCAGTCTTATTCAACATTAGATGCAATAACTCTTGACCCAATTTTTACCTACGGTGATGACCGTTACTTCGATGTGCTAAACCGCTCTACTCCCTTCAATAGCAAAGGTACAATTGACCTTTATACACGATACTACGATGTTGAATTTGATGCCAATGGCAATCGCAGTGAGACATTTATTCCGCCGGATACAGGCCCAGTTATCCCAGACCCACCAGTCGATAACACAGGTAACGATACAAGCACAGCTCAATGTGCTGAAGGTGACTCAAAACTCGCAGACGATGGTTGTAACAACTGTGTTTGTGTAGAAGAAAAGTGGGCCTGCACTGAGTTGGCTTGTGTTCAAGATGAAACGAAACTCACCGACCCAGAAAGTAATTTGTTTTCCTCACTCCTTGACCCATCTTCACCTCTTTATTGGATAATGATGTTCGTTGCATTGTCGGTTATCCTAGGTTCAGGTGCTTCACTTTGGATGCTGGTTAGAAAACGCTGAAAGGATAGAATGGACTCGGTAATGATATGGCTAGTATTCAAGCCGACTCAGTAGAAGAATATCTCTCGAAATTACCTGAGAACCGAAAGGACTCCTTCTTGGAGGTTCGAAAGATGATAAATGACAATCTTTCAGATGGCTTCGTTGAATCAGTAAATTGGGGAATGTTATCTTATGAGATACCCTTGGAGGTTTACCCAGAGACCTACAATGGAGAACCCCTAATGTTCTGTGCCCTTGCGGCTCAAAAGCGTCATCTTTCTTTGTACATGATGTCAGTATATCAAAATCCTGAACAGCGTGAAATATTGCTGAATGCATTTGATGAATTGGGTGTTAAACCAAATATGGGTAAATCTTGTTTGCGTTTTACAAATGTCAAAAAAATACCTCTGCAGATTCTTGGTGAGTTAATTTCTGATTGTACGATGGAAGAATTCATCAAATCTTATGAAAAGGGCCGTTCCTCAGACGGATCTACTTGCTGAAACACCACAATAGATTGCGGCTCAATCAATTATTTCCCAAACCGGGCCATGTCCTGTGTCCTGAACAGTGACTCCAAGGGCCGCTAATTCATCACGGATTGCATCAGCGGCAGTCCAATCTTTTGCTTCCCTAGCCGCTGCCCGCTTGATGAGTAACTCTCCAACAATTGGTGCCAATTCAGTCCTTCTAGGGTCATCAGGTGGCCCCATCAGAGCCTCCTCACGATTGGGTAGAAGTCCAAGTGCATTGCCGGCAAATTCCTCTAACCATTCAACGGCATAATATCCGAATGCAACTCTGTCATCATCTTGCAAACCGGATTGCAGAGTACGTGAAATCTCACGAATGGCAGCGTTAATCTTTGCAAGTGCCTCACGGGTGTTGAAATCATCGTCCATCGCGATAGCACATTCTTCACCCAACTTTTCGAGCATCCCCAATGTGTGAGCCAATCCCTCACCCCCAAGTTCTGGCCTTGGTAATTTGACAATTTGGTTATGTTTGACCTCATCCCAAACTGTAAGTGCATCGTGATAAGCACCCTCCAATCTCGTTTGACTACGTTTCCCATCTTCGAGTAGTTGTTCTGAGAAATCAATTGGATTACGGTAATGTGCGTTCAGAAGTGCATGACGCAACACCAGCGGCTGGAAGTTTTGTAAGGCATCTGTAATCGTCCAGAAATTACCTAATGATTTCGACATTTTTTCACCATCTACGTTGACAAATCCGTTGTGCATCCAGTGATGAACTAGTGGTGAAGTCCCAGTACAACATTCTGATTGGAAGATTTCCGCTTCGTGGTGTGGGAATTGCAAATCTTCTCCACCTCCATGAATATCAAATTGCTCACCAAAGTACTGCAAACTCATGGCGCTGCATTCAATGTGCCACCCAGGCCTACCCGCTCCCCATGGACTCTCCCATTGCGGTTCACCGGGCTTAGCAATTTTCCATAATGCGAAATCCTTGTGGTCACGTTTTCCACTTCCAGTGCCTCCAACTCTTCCCCCAGCACCAGCCCGAACAGCCTCGATTTTTTGTCCAGTCAAAAGACCATATTTTTCTGGTGCCGATTCAACATGGAAGTAAACTCCGTCATCTCCGATGTAAGCATGTTCTTTTTCGATTAGGATTTCAATCATTGAAATTATTCCATCAATGGTTTCAGTAACTCTTGGATAATGGTCAGCACGCAAAACATTCAGAGCATCCATTGCAGAAAAATAATCTTCGATATTTCGCTCTGCTACCTCTGTAAAGTCAAGTCCTTCTTCGTTTGCGATATTGATTATTTTATCATCAACATCAGTGAAGTTCTGAACATAGGTGACGTCGTATCCTTTCGCTTCTAGCCAGCGATGAACAACATCGAATGAAACATAACAACGCGCGTGGCCAAGATGGGATGGTGAATATGGCGTGATTCCACAGACATACATACGAACCTTACCAGGCTCAATAGTCGTGAAATCGACTTTCTTGCGCCGGCTTGTATCATGTACTCTAAGTGCCATCCTACCATTCTCAGCGGGTCGCTCACAACACATGGTTTTAACCCCCTACGGCGAGCCATGTCTATGGTTACGGGGTCCAATAGGGGTTCTAGCGCTGTCAACATGCAAGGAAAAGTGGTGCTGATTACTGGTGCGACTAGGGGTATCGGTCGAAAAGTGGTGCATGGATTAGCACCATTCGGTGCAACGATGATTGTAGTTGGCAGAGACCAATCAAGAATTGATGAAGTAATTTCAGAGGCTAAGGCAATTGATGGGTGCGGTCCGATTTCGGGAGAACTCTGTAATCTGTTGGAGCAGGATGAAATCCGCGACCTCGCAAATCGGGTGAAGAGCCAGCACCCGCAACTTGACGTGTTAGTCAATAATGCTGGAGCGATTTTCACCAAGAAAATCAAGACATCAGCAGGCTTTGAGCGCACGTGGGCACTCAATCACAATGCGTACTTTTTGCTCACCAGTCTTCTCAAGGAGCAACTCCTTTCTTCTCCCGCAGCGCGGATCATTTCTACAGCCAGTGAAGCCCACAGGCCCGGCAAAATGAGGTGGGAGGATTTACAATATGACAATAGAAGAACCATAGGAGGTTGGTCTACTTACTGTCAATCAAAGTTGGCGAATATTCTTTTCACGAGAGAATTAGCACGCAAGTTGGAAGGAACCGATGTCACGGCAAATTGCATTCATCCAGGATTTGTAAACACAGGATTTTCTAGAAATAATGGTATCATTGGTCGATTGTTGATGCTCTTGACTTGGCCGGTTCAACGCCGTGATACCAAGGGTGCTGAAACTATCGTTTGGTTGGCCGCATCTGATGCTGCTCGCAAGCATAACGGAGATTATCTTTACAATCACAGACTTGGTAAATTATCAAAGGCTGCAAAAAGTAATGAAGATGCTGCTAAACTTTGGCGGCTATCTGAGCAAATGACCAACACCACTGATTTGTGGTGAGAGAAGTTCAGTTCTATTCTTCATTAGCTTCGCGTTGTTTTCGAAACCAAATAAATGATTGAACACAGAGATATGTGTAGATACTTCCCAGAACTAAGAGTAGGGTATGTGAACCGATGAGCAGATTACTACTCTCATCATTCATGAGAACCATAGGTAATCGCAATCCACCAAGAGCACAAAGTAGGCCAAACATGGCAGAGATGTGCATGAATGTCTTGCGCTTTTCTGGCTTTAAATTTGATAACAGACCCATAATTGCTATTGGTCCACCAACAAACATTGGAATCATTGCTGTCATACTTGCCATGTCGCTGATGACATAGGCGGCCAACCCCCACAGGGAGAAAACTAACCCAACAGCAATCGAAATTTCTGGCATGCTTTTACCGGCAAAGGTGTATGATTCTTCGGACATGACACCGGGTAGTGGCAATTAGTTTTGAAGGCGATGGTTGTAAGTTGCAATCCTTGTTGAATTAATGCTGATTATAATTTGTGAAAGCAAAGGTGTCTTCTAAACTAGTAATCATCTCAGTAAAGCGAAGCATGCTTCGCTCTAGCCTTAGCAACTTTGGGGCCTACAACCGCGACACAATACGGATTATTCGGGTTATTAGCGAAGTAATCATGGTGATAATCTTCAGCAATGTAAAGGCGCTCTAGTGGTGAGATTTCAGTGACAATTTCATCATCAAAATTTGCTTGACATTGTTCAATTACCTGTTCAGTAGTGATTCGCTGTTGCTCATCCTGATAAAAAATGACACTTCGATACTGCGTACCAATATCGGCGCCCTGACGGTTCAGTTGGGTTGGGTCGTGTAGTGTGAAAAACACCTCGAGAAGGGTTTTGAGGGGGATAACCTGTTCGTCAAATGTAACTCTCACAACCTCAGCATGGCCGGTATTTCCAGAGCACACTTGTTTGTAAGTTGGGTCTTTGGTTTCACCACCTGAGTAACCTGGGATGACCTCAGAAACTCCACGTAAATTCTTCAATCCACCTTCTACACACCAAAAGCAACCACCACCCGCTACTAGTTGTGCCATGAGGCTGGTTAGGGGAATTATGCTTTCAACTCATGCATTGGAGTTGTTATCTTAAAAGATGGGTGCAATTGTCAATTTTATTCGGCTGTAGCAGCAGTTGCATGGATTTCTTTGTCTTTGGCTTGCATCTGTTCCCATAGAAGTTCGGCAACATCCATCACTTCCATCTCTTTTCCAATTGATTTCAGTCCATCACCAACCATTACCGAACAGAATGGGCAACCTACTGCAACTGTATCACAACCGGTGTCAGCCAACTCTTTGGCGCGGATTTCATTGACACGTTTGTCAGGGTCTTCTTCTAACCACATCTGAGCGCCACCTGCGCCACAACAGAATGAATCTTGACCGTGACGTTCAGCCTCTACGTCTACCCCTCCAATTAGTTCACGTGGTTCTTCCAAAACACCACCGATACGACCGAGGTAACAAGGGTCATGGTAAGTGATATTTCGCTCACTCTCTTCCATTTGAGGCAACTTGCCTTCTTTCTGTAGGAGTGCTAGAATCTCGCTGTGGTGTAAAACTTCTAAATCTTCAGCGCCGAAATCCTTGTACTCTTTTCCTAGCGTGTGGAAGCAGTGTGGGCACGAAGCAATAATTCTCTTTACACCCATTTCTTGGAAAGTTGCAACATTCATTTCAGCCATCATCTGGAACAGGTATTCATTACCCATCCTGCGGGCAGGGTCACCTGAACACCCTTCTTCCATCCCGAGAATTCCAACATCTAATCCCGCTTCATTGAGTAAGGAAATGGTGGCGCGTGCAACCTTTTGATTTCTCTCATCAAATGATGCCGCACAACCAACGAAGTAGATGTATTCTGCTTTTTCACCGACTTTGATGTCTAATCCTTCAGCCCAATCAGCGCGTTCATGTGCACCAAATCCATATGGGTTGGAATTAGTTTCTAGATTTCCAAGAGCGACATTGAATTGCTCTGGATATTCCATTGCTTCCATCATCAAGTGGCGGCGCGCTTCAGTTAATTTTGGCACATGTTCAATGTAAACTGGACATGCATCAACGCATGCATGACAAGTAGTGCAAGCCCAAATTGCTTCGGGTGTGAAACGAGCAATAATACTCTCATCAGGTGTTTCACCTTTGAGTAGGATTGGTGCGTGTTCGTTGGCATAGTCTCTGACATTGTGAACAATTGTCATAGGGTTGAGAGACTTTCCAGATTCGTAAGCCGGACATACATCTTGACAACGAACGCAGGTGGTACAAGCCCAGCCATCTATCAGTTGGCGCCAAGTCAATTGGCTGTATTCACTTGCACCAAAGGTTTCAATCTCCAGTTCCTCAAGTGGTACCGCTTTACCAGTTTCAGAAATCGCCATTGGAAGCATCTTAGCCATCGGTTCAGTGTCGTGGAAAAACACATTTGGAAAAGCCATCACAAGGTGCATATGCTTGGATAGTGGGATGAGGATAAGGAATGATGAGATTGCTAACATGTGAGCCCAGTAGGCTCCAATCGCCACACTCGTAGAGAGTCCTAAAGTTGCAACCCAAGCGCCAATTGGTTCCCAAGTTTGAGAAGGTGACTCCATTGATTCAATTATGAATGAGGTACTTGTGATTGTGAAAATTAGGAATAATATGAAATTTCCTTCGAGTTGAGATTTTCCCTTCAATTTCTCAGGAGTAAAGACTGCTCTGCGTAGGAATGCGGCTACACATCCAATTAGAGCAATGAAATATCCAAATTCAACCATTCCATTCCACGGGCCAAGTAATGGGGCCGGGAGAATTTTTGTTGAGAAGAAATTGGCTGTTGCTAGGTCAAACATGTCACTTCCCAGCATCAAGAACCCCCAGAACATCATCACGTGCATTGTTCCTACAATTTTGTCCCGAAGCACCTTTTTTTGTCCTAGCCAGCCGCTTAGCACTTCTTTGGAACGTACTCCCCATGAGTCGAAACGGTTGTCACTAGCACCAACCATTACCAATCGAGTAGCCTTTTGGACTTGATATAGGAAAATTCCTAAGGAGCCTCCACCAATGAATAGGAGAATCATCCATCCAGGGATTCCCGAATAATTGAGTAATAGTGGATGTTCCATGTTCTCAACTCCGATTACCTGCTGGCCGGTTAGGACGAGGGGTGGTTTGGCCTTGAATCAATCGCCGCCACCCAATCGCTAATGGGCGCACCACTCATCGGCCTATCATGGTGACCGCTTCGGCCGCTGGCAAGGCGATACTATTCGGTGAGCACGCAGTTGTCTATGGCGAGCCAGCCCTTGCAGTGGCAATCGACGGGCGGGTCAGTGTAGCACTAGAGCCTTGTGAAGGTGGTTGGAAGATTGATGGACGTCCTTTGGATGGAAACCGCCACCCCCACATTGATTATTTGAAAGATGCAATTTTAGGCGATAATTCACAATCATTTTCTATTCAGGTTAACAGTGAGTTGTTCCCTGCTGCTGGACTTGGTTCGTCCGCAGCACTCTCATCTGCTTGTAGTGCGGCGATGCTGTCAACTATTGGGGAGCCATTAGACTCAGAGAAAATAGCCACCCTTTCTCACCTCGCTGAAGCTGCAGCTCAGGCCGGCAGAGCCTCACCAACCGATACATCTACGGCAACCCTTGGTGGTTGTGTACTTGTTTCTGACAAAAAAGAACAGTCGTGTGAGTGGCGTTACACACGAGGTTTGGATACACCAGAAGGTAGTAGGAAATGGGAAGTCCATTCCGTGAGTCTTCCTCCATCGGTTAGTGATTTGTGGCTTGTAGTGGGATACACTGGAATCCACTCGCCAACAGGTGACATGGTGGCAGGGTTAGCAGAATTATTAGCAAAAAACCCCGAAAAAATGTCAGACATATCTCGCATGGGTGAGGTTACTCGGTGTGGGGTAGATGCGCTTTCCAATGGTGATTATATCAGGGTAGGAGAACTAATGGATGAAGCCCACCAACTTCTCGCTGGTGTGGGTGTTTCATGCCAAGAACTAGATGACATGGTTCAGGTGGCTAGGAGATCATCGCTGGGGGCAAAAATGACAGGTGCTGGTGGCGGCGGATGCATGATTGCATTAACGACAAATCCCGAAGAGACTTCAGCCGCTCTCGTGATGCGTGGGGGGCGGGTATTAGTGACCCCGTTTGGAGCCCCTTGTGTGAGGATTGAATAATCCCGGTAAAATCGTTTTTTTAATTGGAAAATTGACGATTGCTTATGAAGTCGTCCGTCAACCCATTTATATAGGGTTGGTAGGTGGCCGCGCTCATGGTAAGTGATGAAGAACGCCTAACAGTTGTCAACGTAGTCGCCTCAACAAGGGTGGCAGAAGAATTGAATCTCCCGGACATAGCAATTCAACTAAATTGTGAATATGAACCCGAACAATTCCCTGGTGTGGTATACCGAGTAGTAGACCCAAAATTAGCAATCCTAATGTTCCGCTCTGGCCGCGCAGTTTGTACTGGTGGAAAGAACGAAGCAAACATCGAAACTGGTATTGAGAGGATGATTGGCGACCTTCGTGGCGCTGGCATCGAAACATGGGATTTGAAGGATGTTGAAATCGAAGTTCAGAACATGGTAGCAACCTACGCCCTCCATTATCCTGAAGATTACGATGGATTCGACAAGTGGGAGCCAACAAAAGCACTCGCAGGCGAGCCACGTAAATTGAACCTAAACAATTTGACATTCCACCTTCCATTCGACAAGGTTGAATACGAACCAGAACAATTCCCTGGTCTAATTTACCGACTCGATTACCCTAAAGTTGTCTGTTTGATTTTCGGTAGCGGTAAGATGGTTATTACTGGAGCTCGTCACAAGGACGAGATTCTTGAAGCAGTTCAAATCATCCAAGATGAATTGGCTGACTTACTCTGAGTCTGAATTGGATTAACAATTCTGCAGTAATGTAGGGGTCTTGCTGATAACTCAAGACCTACTCGGATAGCCATGGTGGAAGTGTCGCTTGCAGATGCTATTGAGGATCTTGATATTCCAAAAACCAACCTAGTTCTCGCTGAAATTGTGAAATGGTTTCACATCGGAATTGTATTGTTCACAGCAATCGGATGGATTTTACCATGGTCAGAGTCATGGATTTTATTACTAATTTTAGTTCCAGTGATGAAATTACATTGGATTACAAATAATGGAACCTGTGTTCTGACAAACCTAGAGGAGAAGTTACGAGGAAACCCGGATGCAGGCACTACTAATCAAGTTGGATTTGTGTTTCGTATAGTCCATTTCATTCTAGGGAAATATACTCCTGAACAACCTAAAGTAAACAATTTTATGGAATTTTGTATGTATATCGGGTGGTTCATAGCGGGTTACCGCTTATTCGCTATGTGAAGTGATTTTGATGAGGCCGATAGCGGCAAAAGTTGTGCGTTTTCTTCATCTCCTAATATTCATTTTCATAGCAGTCGGTTGGGCTCTGCCTTGGTGGCAAGTTTGGATGTTTCATGTTCCATTCGTAATTATTACGCGTATTCACTGGCGTCTAAATCAGCGCACCTGTATTTTCACAACTTGGGAGGTTCAACTCAAGGGTGAGGAACTTGTTGAGGAGCATGAAGAAGGCTGGTTTGTGAAGGAAGTTTTTGAGACAATCACTGGATGGCGGCCAGGTACAATATTCACACGTCGTCTGATGATTGTCTGGATGTATGGTGCGATGGCTCTTAGCATAGCAAGGTTATTCCAATATTTCAACTAAAATAACAGTTTTTCAACGGATTTGTTACCGCATCAATTTTTTTCCTTCGGACACTTTCAGGGGGACCTTTGATGAACATTACACAGTCTGCCCATTACATGGGCAGAGAAAATGTGTATGGTTTCCGATTGAATTCTGCCATAATTTTGACCTTCTTATTACTGGCATCTAGTATGTCCAATTTCAACTATATTGAGTTTGAACAGGATGAACTTTCCTCCTCTTCTTTCCTAGTATCTTCAAAAGCCTCAGGTGGAGATGTTGATGCACCTTCATGGCGAGTTGGTGATGTTTGGGTTTACGACGGATTCTTTGATGTCGCTGCTTTAATTGCTAGTTCAGGTCAGAGTTCTAACATCCAAACTTTAACTGGGGACCTTGATATGTGGATTGCAGACATCGTGACGATGTCAACAGAAAATCAGTCGACATTAGCATACAAAGTGCGTTCATCCGGGGAATTTAGAGCAAATGGAGTGTCACTTCAAGGTTTTACCGGCGACTTAATTGTAGATTATGATGGTACAGATTTTGTCCGGGTGAGCGACCTTGCAACAATTTCGATGCAGATGAATTTAGATGTGGTTTTTGACCATTGGCTTACCGATATTGATGTTGCAAATCTTCAGGTTATCAATTCCTACAGTCCTCCAAGAGAAGAGTATGATTTCCCACTTAGGGTGGGTGAGGCTTGGCATAATAATTACACACAAACAACCGATTGGTCTGGATCATCAGATTATTTTACTATACCTGATGACTCCTCATCTCAATCATCTAGTAATCATGGAGTAGTTGCACAAGGAAATCCAAATGTGCCGTATTCAGGATGCAGCAATTCTTTCAATGTCACCTCATTTGATTCAACTGGAGTGAATGTCACATCCTATCGATGGTGGTGTCCATCAGCGATGAATGATGCCCATCGCTATTTCCAAGATGACATTGGTTTTGAAATTGATTTCAAGTTGAAATCTTTCACTCCCCAATCCCGCGCCCTAAATTTGGACGTAGAGTTGGAAAGCCCAGCATGGGTTTTAGATTCGTCCCGGGGTGCTTGGGTGAATGTAACAAATTCAGCCGGTTCAGCAGTTTCAGGGCAAACATTGCAGTGGCGGTATGAAGCATCAGGGGATTCCCAATCTCTAACAACAGCAGCCAATGGCTCTGCTTTCATTGAATTCAATACAGGTAATGCAACCGACCCATCCCCTACAAATTTTGATTGGGCAAGCCACGGAATAATTGCTTGGGTGGCATCTTCAAAGGAAGTTGGTGTAGACACTTTCACTCTTGATGACTCAATTATCACATTAGATTACAGTCCTAATAGTGATGGGGTTTCTGTTGAAAGAACTAGAGATGGAACCACCGTTATTTTGAATCCTACAATAGGTTACAACGCGGTGCCTGGGGATTCACTCATATTTTCAATACCTGTTGAAAATCTTGGGATTTTGTCAGGGCCGGCAACAGAATTGTTAGTCACAGGCCCTGATGGGACTACCAGCCGTTCGCCAATTACGGCAATACCGGCATCGGGAACTGCTTGGGTTCAAGCCACTTGGGTTGTTCCGGCTTCTCAATCAGTTGGAATAGTCACACTTTCATTTGAGGTTGACCCAGATGGTTTGATGACTGGTGACCAGAATCAATCAAATGATGTTGACACTTTTGACTTGTTTATCGGTTCTCTTCCAACTGCTGATTTAATTCAACCGCCAGCAACAAAGACATTGTCAAAGATTAATTTCGATGGGAGAAATAGTGTTGACTTAGACGGCGGAATTCCAGTATGCACATTCGTGGTTGAAACAGGAATAGCAACCAATGAAACCTTTGAGGAAGATGATTGTTTACTTGAGAACATGAGTTGGCCAGATGATGGGATTTTCCGGGTTTGGTTAACAGTAACAGATGATGAAAATGATCAAGATTCAACGTTTATAGATGTTGAGATTCTTAATCGTGCACCTTGGGTCAATGTATCTACTCAGAACAATTTGCTTTCTATTCCGGTGGAATCTTCAGTGCTATTTTTCGCCACAGATTCGGGCGACCTTGACACATTGAATAACGATGCTCCAGTTGACTTCCTTTGGCAGTTACCTACACGTTCTGATGGTGAACCTTATGCTTGTGAAAGCGGTGTTCTAGTATCGCCAACTTGTGAAGTAACCGTGAAAGAGGAGGGGATTTTCACCGCAGTTGTTTCAGTAGAGGATGATGACGGCGCAGTCACAGTTGGTGACTTCAATTTAGTCGTAACAAATATCGCACCAAGCGATGCTGAAATGAGTATGTGGGATGGAGATGTGGAGTTGACTGATGATAGAATACCTGCGATTTGGCAAGTAAATGAGGACCAAGAAGTCACTCTAAAAGGAACAGTCCATGATTCTCTTAATGATATGGATAGCCTTTCTTGGGGTTGGCAACCTGACCGCGACATTGACCCAAATTGGTATGTTGAGACAGTAGGTGAAACTTCCAACATCAATGTTAGTTGGACAGAGGCAGGGACTCATATCATCGCTATGGAAGTTCTTGATGATGATGGAGAAAGCAGTAATGTCGTCAATGGATGGGTTGATGTACGGAACGTACCACCTATCGTGCAGTCATTTGGAAATCAATTGCCAGTGGGGGAAGACAGGGAGTTTTCCCTAGTTGGTTCTTACACTGATACACTCTCGGACATTGATTCCTTAGTCGTTTGCTGGGATGTCAATTTTGAGATTGACCTTGACCAAAATGGCGATACACAAGACGATTGTGATTTTGTTGGTGACAGCATAACTCACCATTGGTCAACACCTGGAAATAAGACGATTAGGTTCCATGTCACAGATAATGATGGGGATTCGGACTTTGCGTTAGTCAATATTACAATCGTAAATCTACGTCCTCAGGCAGCAGTGTCAGTTGAGAAGGATAGCATCCTTGTTGGAGAGGAGTGGGTGGTTTGGACCAATGACACAACTGATTCAGAATCAGATATGGACCAATTAGTTTACAGTTGGGATTTAGATATTTATGTTGATGCAGATGATGACGGCAATCCAACAAATGACTTAGACATGATTACTGCGAATGGTGAGCCACTACGCTATGCATTTACAACTGAAGGAGTGAAGAACATTCGCCTGACTGTTTCAGATGAGAGCGCAACATCAACTGTTGATATTGTGGTGACCGTGGAACCAGACCCAGTCGGAGTATTGGGTTGGATTGATTCTAATACTGCTGGAGTCTCAAATGTGGTGGTTATTTTGGGCTTAGTTCTAGTAGCCCTGTTAGTTGTTCTTGGAGTTTCTATGGCTCGAAAGAAAGGAGGAAGGTCGGAACATGAATGGCTTTCTGGAGGTCCACTTTACGAGGACCCATCACCAACTTCTGCTCCTCCAACTTATGCTTTTGAGCCAGTGGCTGAACAGTCTCCTCCCACATTGATGCCTCAAACCTCTGAAGTGGGTGTTGGGGATATCTCTCAACCTGGCCAATTATTGGCTGCTGAACCAGTTTTGGAAGACCCACCAACTCAAACCGTTCAGGTTTTGACTCCAATTGCCGACTTATTAGTTTCAGACCCAGCAGGGCCACCAGTTCCAGCAACCGGTCTTCCAGAGGGTTGGACGATGGAGCAGTGGAACCATTATGGAGCCCAATGGCTAATCGACAATAGTTTTGAACAAGAGAAAAGTGCAAGCGTGGATTTTGATTTTGACCTTTGAGTCAATATATTTACTCAACATTCAAGACTAATTGTCCCTATGCGTATTTGCTCATGCAACCGTTATCTCCACTTTTGCCTCCGCCCCCACCTCTGATTATACCAGGTCAAGAGGTCGATAATCGGCAATCACCTTCTACACCCGATTCTTCGAGACCACACGAACATACTCAAGATTTTTTACCTCGAACAATTGGTGATGAAACTAGGGATGCATTTACTAAATTCAACCCATACAAATTAACACTTGTTGAGATGTTTTACCTAGGATTAATAGTCGTTGGAGCATTAATTTGGTTGATACAACTTTCACTCGATGAAAATTCTTTGGTGGCTTTTAGTACAGTAATAATTATTTATTTTTGCTTGTTTGTTTGGGGTGGTTTTATTGGTCGATTTTCTTGGAGTATGATGGCTAAGTGGTCGGTGAAGGGATGGCTGCTGAATGTATGGAAATCTCCACTTTTTCCCATCTTCAACATGAATGCATGTATGATTAGAATTGATTCATTTGTGATAGAAAATAAACCATCAGGTCTTTGGAATAATATCGTTTTCTCAATAAAGCAATCTTGGACTTCTTCATTATTTTTATTTTCTATACTGTTTTTGTTGATGCCAAATGACATTACTGATCCTTCGACATTTATCGGGCTGGCGGGGTTACTTTTGATATTCTCACCAATACTTAGTGCAATATTAGTCCCACTGTACATTTTTAGTGATTCATCTGTAGTAGAAGTAATACCCGGTCAAAGAGATTTTGCCCCCGTAGGAATGTCACTGCGCCAATCTTTGAGTCGATTAATTGGATATGGTTCCGTGATAATAGTACTTTCAAAATTTTATTCATTAACCAATTCTGTTGGATTTTTTGTCGCGCTAGGATTTCTTTCTGGTGAAACTATTATGATTTTGTCAGTGCTTGGAGTCACGGTTCTCGCTGCTGCCTTATCTTATCCGAACAAAATGCATTTGCAATGGGTGACTGAATTCAACAATCTTTGGTTTGAAGACCGCGACCCAGATCATACTTTTCACAGGATTGATGATAATGCTTACATCGTTATTCCTGATCATTTGCTTTATGATACGTTAACCCACCTCCGCAATACAAAAGGCTCTCATTTTGCCGATGCACCCGTTCAACACAATCACGCTAATCAGTACCAAGCACCCCATGCCCCTCCTCCTCCACCTTCGGGTGGCGTTGTATCACCTGTAATGGCAGGCCCCCTGGCATCTCCCACCGTGACTGCAGGCCCACTTGCTTCTCCAAATATCATCGCGGGTCCACAAACAGGACAACACAACCTCGGACCACCACCGCCTCCAAACCTTGATTCTCAACAATCTTGATGAGGGCATTATTGATGAAGGAAGAGCATTCTGCATCCTACATGAGCAACGCGAGAGTGGACACTTATCATCAGCCCGGACCGTTAGTAATATCTCTGATAATGTGTTTACTAATTGTTCTTGGAAGTTGGTCTGTTGCATTAACTTTTGAACCTGTTGAGACATTGGCAGATAATGAACAAGAAGCACAATCTGCAGTATCAAAATTATCTGAAGGCGATATTGATGTACAGGTTTTACATGTTGGAGACCGCTGGACTTATGATGGATTCTTTGATGTTGCAGAGATGATTACTAATGCCGGAGTTGAGACCGATGCTGCCGCCTTAACAGGTGAATTAGAAATGTGGGTTGATGATGTTCGTACCATAACCAGTAGTAACGGGGTGGATACTTCTGAAGACCATAATACCGTCGCATATCGAATAAAATCAGAGGGGCAATTCATCACAGAAAATGTTACTCTAACTGGAACTCTTGGTGATATCACGATTGATTACGATGCTACTGATTTAGTCCGTGCTAGTGATTTAGCTGTCTACAAGACTGTTACACACATGCATGTGAAATTTTGGCCTTTCGCATCATTCATTGATGTTGCAGATGTGACGACTACTCACACATACTACGAACCTGTAGAGGTTTACGATTTCCCACTAAGGGTGGGTGAAATCTGGACCAACGACTTCATCGATGTCGATTGGTGGGATGGTAGTTCAAACTTTTTTACAATTCCAGAAGATGAAGTTCTGAACATTGAAACGAATCATTCAGTTGTAAGTGTGGGCAATCCAAATGTGCCATATTCCGGTTGTGATAATTCCTACAACGTCTCAACTTTTGATGAGAACAATTCAGTTTCAGAATTCAGATGGTGGTGTCCTGCTGCCAAAGGAGACGCATGGAGACATTACAAAGATGGCATGGGCATTTATGTTGATTTTATTCTCAAAGACTTCCAGCCAGCAGGTTCTCCAATTGATTTGGAAGTTGAATTAGAATACCCAACATGGGCGCTGAATATGCAACTTGGTGTTTGGGTGAATGTTACTGATTCAAATGGTTCCCCGGTCCCATCTTATCCGTTTGTTTTACGTTATGAATACGAAAATTTGTGGATTGAGTTAACAACCGATTCAGCAGGTGTTGCTTACTATTCTCTAAACACAAGTGATCCAGAAGACGACACTCCATCAAATCACGATTACGCAAGCCACGGCTTAGTTGCCTATGACCCAGTAAACGAATATGTGGGGGTGGACACACTGACTTTAGACAATGAGTTGGTGGATTTGGATTATCGGCCACGGCCGGGAGGAATCTCCGTCTCAAGAGACCGCGGCACCGATAGTATGACTCTCAATCCGGTGTATGGATTCAATGCGATTCCGGGTGATGTTTTACACTTCACAATTCCAATTGAGAACAAGGGTACCAATGGTGGCCCTCAAACAGAGTTAGAGATGGTCGCTCCGGACGGAACTACAGAACGAGGAACAATTGCCTCTTTACCACCTGTAGGTGAAGATACCCTGTCATTTTCTTGGACGGTTCCAACTTCTCAAACACTAGGTAATGTTGATTTCACCTTTGAGGTAGATCCAGATGGACAGATGGTGAATGATGTCAACCAGAGCAATGATATGGCAACTTTTGAGATTTTCATTGGCAGTATTCCTGTTGTTGGATTGGCAGCGATAGCGCCGACTACAACTTACACAGAAATTTTGTTAGATGGAACTGGAAGCACTGATGCAGATGGTGGCACAATACACTGTTCATTTAGTGTAGAAGTTGAAGAAAACAAATTCCGAACATATGAAGAACCAGATTGTTTGATGTTGGTGAATTGGTCTGATGACGGAGTTTTCCATGTTGATTTGACAATCTCAGATGAAGAAAACGACAATGACCAAACTTCAATGAATATTGAAATTGTTAATCGTCCCGGTTGGTTGAACATCACTTCGCCCGAAACTGCAATTCTCTCTGAATCTAGTATTACTTTCAACGCTTTTGACAGTGGTGACCAAGATACACTAGACCAAAACGCACCTCTCACTTTGCTTTGGGACCCACCCCTGCGCTCTGACGGGGTTGCTTATGTTTGTGAAGAAGGACCTATCACAATGCAATGTACTGTTACTCCAGTGGAGGAAGGTGAATTCCTAATGCAAGTGCATGGTACTGATGATGATGGGGCAGTTACAACCGCTCAGTTTTCTCTCCAAGTGGACAACATTGCTCCTCGCGACCCGGTGATGACAATGTCGGGTGGAACTGCAGATAACGACCAACCTGCTCCAGCAATTTGGCAAGTTGATGAAGATCAACTTGTGACTTTGATTGGTAATGGTGTTGATACCATGAATGACCAAAATTCGCTCACATGGAATTGGAATCCAAGTAGCAACCACAATGCTACATGGGCTGAATCAACGGTTGGTAGTAATTCAGAGATTGAAGTAATTTGGACGGAATCGGGTAGTCACACCATTACTCTGCAGATTGTTGATGATGACGGATTGAACACAGAAACGATTCTTGGTACTGTGGTGGTGAATAATGTACCACCAACATCCGAACCGTTCACTGCCGGATTCCCAGTGGGTGAGGACCGTTTGTTCAATCTCACAGGGTTTTATTCAGATACTCCATCTGATGTTGATAGCCTGCAAGTTTGTTGGGATATCGACCTTGACAACGATGCAGACGATAATCTAGTCAACAATGATGATTGTGATTATACAGGCGATTCAATCAGCCATTCATGGCCTGAAGCAGGTGTCTATGAAATTAGATTCCATGTTACCGATGATGATGGCGATGTTGCAGAATCATTAGTTGAAGTGAATGTTGTAAACCTGCGTCCCAAAGCAGGATTAGAGGCTGAGAAAACTTCAGTATTAGTTGGTGAGGAAGTAGTCATTTGGACTACAGAGACAAGTGACACCGAATCTGATATGTCTTTACTGATGTTTATTTGGGATTTGGATATTAATACCGATTCTAATGGAGACGGAGACCCTGCCAATGATATGGACACTTTTACTTCAGCAACTAGCCCGTTGCGCCATACTTTTGACACACCTGGTGAGAAACACATACGCCTGACTGTTAATGATGAGGAACAAAGTTCCACCAAAGACATCATAATTTACGTGACTGAAGGTAACTCGGCTTTCCTAGGTATGATGGGTGAAACTGCTGGAGTCAGTAATATGTTGGTTGTACTGATCATCGTTATTGTGGCAATGGTCGCTGTCGGCGTGACTATGGCAAAGAAAGGCGGTGAAGATGAAATCAACTTCTTTGAAGGCGATACTTCAGAATCAGATTCCGCAGAATCAGAAGAAGAATGAAAACCATTCTTC
>Ga0209992_10001827_pt1 | contig 21105 bp, 25 predicted proteins | sample 2SBtaG_2_FD_182564 | JGI IMG/M metagenome (GOLD analysis project Ga0209992, IMG submission 182564) | Deep subsurface microbial communities from Kolumbo volcano to uncover new lineages of life (NeLLi) - 2SBTROV12_ACTIVE470 metaG (SPAdes)... | ecosystem: Environmental > Aquatic > Marine >... | reverse complement strand
CCAAGTAGTGTTATTGATACGGCTATCTTCACTCCAATAAATCAAGGAAGTAGATTCTTTCTTGGTTCTAATCCTGGGTTAAGTATGAACAAGGCTCAAGAATCTATTAAGAAAAGTTTGTTTGGTAAGAATGCAGAAATTTATGATCCTAACAATCCAGATGTATTTTATCATGATGAAGATGCAAATCCAAATATAACAGAATTTTTTGGGATTAACTTAGATGCAACTCCTTCAGGAATATTTGCAGACAATAAATCAGGAACAGCTAGTGCTTCGGAGAATAATCCAAACGTAAACAATCCTGAGAACAATGCTAACAATCCTAACAATGCTAATTTAGGTGGGGAAAATGTTAATACTAACACAGCTCAACCTAGTGCTGCTCAAGATATTAAAACAGTTTATGAAGACTTATTACCATTACTTCAATCAACTCTTGGTGTAGATGATAGTGAATTAAATAGACAAAGATATTTAGAACTAGCTAAGTTTGGCGCTGGTTTAATGGCTCAACCAGGTGGCAATTTAGTTGGAGCGATTGGTAAAGCAGCTGAAGAACCATTAGAAGGTTTAACTAGAATTGCAGAAACTAAAAGACAAGGTAAAAGAAAACCAGCTGAAACAGCTATTGGTGTTGCACTAGATATTTACAAAGACAAACAAAATAATCCAACAGCACAAAAAATTAAAACAATAGCAAGACTCTCTGGTAGATCAGAAGAAGAGGTAGCAAATACTTTCTTAACGAGCACAGGTGAAGAACAAATTAAAGCTTCTCAAGTTAAGTTTATATCAGAAGGAGCTGTTAAAAAATTAGGTCTTAATGAAGGTGGTTCATTAAATTACACAAGTCAAATTTTAAGATTAATAAATATGGGAAATAATTCTCTTGCAGGTAAATTTACCGAAACTCTTCCTGACAGAGAAGATTTAGGAGCAGAACAAAAAGGAAATTACTACGTAGACACTAACGGTGATCTTGTTAGATGGGATGGAAGCAAATTCTTATATATCGGTGATACAGGATTTGCTGATAAAAAGAAAAAGAAATAAGGAGGGCTCATGCCAAAATCATTGGATGAAGTATACGGCTCTCAACAACAAAAGAAAAAGAAAGATAACGACGTAGGTTTTTTTGAGTCTGCGTTAGCAGGTGTAGCAACAGGACTTTGGAATATACCTAAAGGTGTATTCTCACTTGGTGCAACTATATTTGATTTAGCGGCAGACACTAACACAGCCAAAAGCGTTGAAGAATGGTTTGATGATGTTAACCCTTGGGACGATGAAGCTGAAGCAAGAACCGTTGGTAAAATAACTCAAGCAATATCTCAGATAGCAATACCCGCAGGTTATGGTTTTAAAGTAGGCTCAACGGCAGCTAAGGCTTGGCAAGCGAGAACTGCTGCTGATTTAGCAAAGAAGGCAGTTGAAGCTAAAAGAGCAGGTAGCTATATGAGTTTAGCTAGAGTTGGTAATTTAATTTCTAAGACACCTACGAGAGCAGCAATAACAGGAGGTGTTATAGGAGGCGGACTTGGAGAGGCAGTTGTAGCTGATGAAGATATTGGAACTTTTGCAGACATAGCTAGAGGCACATCACTAGAACCTTTTGCTCTTACTATGATGAATAAAGATGAAACTTTAGAAGGTAGACAAGACGCACTAAGAAGAATAGTTAACAGATTAAAATTTGGAACTGAGGGTGCTCTATTTAATCTTGCTTTAGTTGGAGCAGGTAAAGGTATTCAAACTTTAAGAAATCCTAAAGAAGCTGCACCCGATGAATTTGCAAAAGGTAGAGTAGAAGCTTTTTTACAAAAGTATGGAGAGTATGGTTTAAGTGCAAAAGGTTTTAATACTGCTGCTACTTTCGAAGCTAAAGAAGCCGCTAAAGGAATTGAAAAAGCAGTAGCAGTTGGAGCTACTGAATTAACAAACTCTTTAGAAAAAAATTTAAGAAATCTAGGTGATTCTTTTTACGATGACTATTTAAAAAATAGTGGTTTAAAAACAACAGATAATGCTCACGCAAAAGTTTTAGAAAAAATTCAAAGCATAATTAGTCCTAAATCAACTGACGCTGATAGACTTTTAAATCTTAAGACTGCAAACTTAAAATTAAAAGAAATGGATCCTGTATTTAAATATAAAAATTTACAAAAAGAATTATTAGAAGTTGCTACATCACAAGGTAAAAATTTAAATGATGAGGCATTAGAAAGTTTATTAGTTGATTTAAAAGACAGATTTAAATTATTAACAAAACAATACCCCGATATTGTAGATCAAGTTAAAAAGTTTGATGAACAAGGTGTGTTTCAAAAAAGTGATCTTCAAGCAACAAAAGAAATGGATGATCTTATGAAGCTTGTTAAAGAAAGTTCAGGAGAGGAAGCAGCTGAAAGATTAAAGAATAATATTTTTGATATGCGTCTAGCTGTAGATAATATGTCCGCAAGACTTCTTCAAAGGCAGATGCCTAAAGAAGTTAGTGAAGCTGTTAGAAGTAATTTTGGTCGTTATTTAAATACAACTTATAGACAATATGAACAAAAAGGTTTTTTTGGTTTTTATAAATACAAACCAACTCAACAAATTATTGATAGATCAGAAGAATTATTTGTCCAAAGTGAATTAAGGGCTTTAGGTAAAACAGCTACGCCTGATGAGTTAGCTAAAATAAAAGATAAAGCTAGAATACAGGTAGAAGACTATATGAAAAAAATGGCTAACGATGAAGTAGACCCAAGATATTTAGCAGAATCAAACATTGGAAAAGAAACTTTAAATGAAATTCAAATTAAAGAAGGCATACTTAAAAAATCAGAAATGATTCAAAATTGGCAAAGAGAATTACTCGGTGAAATAAAAGATCCATCGTATACTTTTTTCTCAACGGTTGCTAAACAAGCAAATTTAAATGGTACTCTTTCTTATATGGATGATATTGCTAAAATAGGAGTAGAGGGTAGTGACCCTTTTGTTATTGATCCTGAAAGAATAATTCAAAGTAGAATTACACAGGCAAAAAAAGATAGACTTGTAGGATATACAGGGCCAGCTTTTGATGATGCTGCTGATGAAGCATTAGAGAAAACCATAAGAGGACAGGTTGCAGACGAACTACAATTTGACGATCCTAGAAAATGGAGAAAGGTAGAAAAGGCAGCTAAGATTCCTACACCATTAGATGGTAAATATATAAAAGCTCCTATGTATGAAGGTATCTTTGACACTTCAAGCAATTGGTTAAACACTGGTCACATTGGTCCTTTCTATAAAACGCTTGTGCTTGCACCTAAAGCAGGGTCACAGATTGCAAAAACAATTTTATCTCCATTAACACACGTTCGAAACGCAGTTAGTGCAGGAGCATTTGTTGCTGCTAATGGTGCGTTCTTTCCAAACTATGGAGATTGGAAATTATTAAATCCTTTTTCTAATCAATCTGTATACCGACAGGCGTACGGCATTTCAGGTAAAAGAGTTTTTGGTACAATGACCAAAGCAGATTCAGAATTATATCAAAGACTTTTAAAAGTTGGAGTGGTTGATTCTCAAGTTCAAGCGAACGAAACAAAAAGATTATTTAGAGATATGTTTAAAGACCCTGCTGCAGTTGATAGAAGTTTAATGACAAAGGTTCCACAAAAAGTAGGAGCAGAAACAAAAAGAAAATTATTAAAAGGCTTTGCTAAACTTCAAGATGCATATGTAGCTGAAGATGATTTTTGGAAAATTATAAATTGGAACCTTGAAAGAAACAGGTATTCAACTTTAACAAAAGAAATAGGTGTAACAGAAGATAATTTTAAAGCATTAATAGATTCTAAAGTACCACAAAGATTAACTGAAACAGCTGAAGACTTTGCAATTAGACAAGCAAAAAGCAAAGAGGCTATAGAAGCACTTGGTGAAAATGGTCAAGCGATAACAGATTACTTTACTAAACTCGCTCAAAGAACAAGTTATATAGAAAGTGGTGTAGGTAATGCTCAACAGTATAGTAATTTTTTAGATGAGATAGCAGGTAATTTGACACGTAATCAGGTACCTAACTATGGTTATGTAGGTATGACAGCAAGAGCATTAAGACAATCACCTTTTGGAAACTTCATAGCCTTTCCATTAGAAATTATGAGAACAAGTAATAATATTATAACTAGATCAATTGACGATATAACAAGTGGTATCCCTCAAATTGAAAAACTTGGATATAAAAGATTAGCTAGTTTTGGTGCAACAGCTGTTGGAGTTCCTACAGCAATCGTAGGTGCAGCTAAAGCTTATCACGATGTGGACGATGAAGAAATGAAAGCACTTCGAAGAGTCGTGCCTGAGTGGTCTAAAAATTCTACACTTGTTCCTATGGGTAGAGACAAAAATGGATATTTAAAATACATTGATTTCAGTTACTCAAATGCATATGACACTGTTATAAGACCTGTTATGGCTGTGTATGGTGGTTTATCTCAAGCGAACGCAGACAATAAATCTTTAAAAGCAGGACTTGCTGCGGGAATGGCAGATAGTATGTCAGAAATTTTAAAACCTTATGCAACAGAATCTATCTACACAGAAGCATTACTAGACTCAGTGATTAGGAGAGGAGTTGGTAGAGGTGGTAGAAAAATATGGTCAGAAGAAGATGACTTTGGTGTTAGGGCTTTTAAAGGAATATCACATATAGCAAAATCACTAGCTCCTGGATCATTGTCTCAGTTTAAAAGACTTGCACAATCTACAACAGGGGTAAGTGATGATTACGGTAGATCATTTAATTTAAGCGATGAGATACATGGACTATATGGAATGAGAGTTATAAACTCTGATCCAGAACGAGCTCTTAAATATAAGACAACAGCTTTCGGTTCTAACTTAAAAAAAGATTACAACTTATTTATCGGACCACTGCTTAGAGGTGGACGTGTATCTCCTGAAGAAATCATAGAACGATTTGGTTATGCCGAGTCTAGAAGATTTAATACTTTAAAAGAAATGTACAAAGATGTTGAAGCAATGAAAACTTTAGGAATGAAAAATTTTAAAATAAGAACAGAGTTAGAAAAAAGAAAAGGTATCAAAAGAGATGTTATTGATAATCTATTAATAGGAAAATACACACCTGAGTATCCTAGTGATTTCTTTATTGACAGACTAGCAGAGATAAATAGAAATCTCAATAGAGTAGAAGGAGTTAATCTACCAAACCCTTATCCAAAAGCATTACCTTATCTAAATAAAATAATTAATACAAATCGAAGATTAGATTTAGGAGAAGATGTATTTACAATGCCTAAATTTGAAATGCCTAGTGCACCAAGTACATTAGGTAAAAAATTTGACAGACTAACTTCAAACATAGTATCGGGCGGTGCACCCAATGCAAGTATTGTAGGCAACACGACCCAGGCATCAGGGACCATGAAACCTTACAATCAAATGACGGTTGCAGAAAAAATAGAATACGACAACGCAATGAGAGGAATATAATGGCAATAGAACCTAAAAACACAAGAGAACACATTTTATCTTTGTATGGACACATATCAGGTGTCAAGAAAAATTTAAAACATGTACACGAAGACGTAGAAAAGTTGGGCGGTAAGATAGATCAAATCTATTGGGTTCTTTTAACTGTTGCGGGAACAGCAGTTGTTTTTGTGTTGGAAAGAATGTTTAATTAAATCCAATCTTTTAATTCTTCACCCATAATCTGAGTTGCAATATCAACTTTCTTTCTAAGAGATTTTACAATCTTTTGATCTACTGTATCTTCACAGATTATATCAATATAAGTCATAGGTTTAGTTTGTCCAATACGATCGATTCTAGCTTCTGATTGCATTCTTTTTTCAAGGTCATACCCATTAGAATAATAAACCATTGTTGATGCAGCTGTTAAAGTAATACCATAACCTCCGGTTTGTGGAGTCCCTACAAAGAATCTGCAATTAGGATCTTCTTGAAACTTCTTAATATTTTTTTGTCTGTCCGCACTAGGTGTAAGGCCATAGTAATCCACACAGTCTTCATCAAATTCTTTTTTAATAGCTTCAATAATTTTATTAACATCTCTTTGCCAATGAGCCCAAATGACAACCTTGCCTTCAACTTCATGTAAAACATTAATTAATTCTTCGAGTCGATTGTTTTTAATATCTTGTAGCGTTCCATCATCTGCCGTAAAGTGGCCGCAAGTTATCTGCTGTAATCTCATTAATTGTGTTAAAACTGTGGCTGTGGTCATACTTTTGCCATTATGTAGTGCTAAAGCCATTTGTTTCATTTGATCATATAATTTAAATTGATCAGGAGATAGTTGAATAATTCTTTTCATAAAAGTTTTTTTAGGTAAATCTAAACATTCATCTTTCAATACCCTATACGAAAAAGCTTTTAATTTAACGCTTAACTCATCAAGATTTCTATAACCAATTGGAATCTCTACAGATCTTCCACCAAAATTCATCTTTCTCATAACAGCATACCTTTGTCTAAAGGTATAAAAAGATACATGACCTAAGAGCTCCGATCGTAAGAACTCACATTGTTTGAATAAATCTAGCGGCGATTTTGTGACAGGCGAACCTGTAAGTATTCTTCTGTATCTAGAGTATTCGGCTAGTGAACAAATGTTTTTAGTACGTTTAGCACTAGGATTTTTAATGGTAGTAGATTCATCTATAACCATCATTGTTCTATGGCAAGATAAAAATTTGTATGCAAAGTCAACGCCCTTCTTGGTAGAAAAAGATTCAACGTTCATACATAGAATATGTAATTTATGATCTGTTTTAAACAAAGTATCTAAGTCTCTTTTTTGTTTTAAAGTGATATTGGCTTGCCACAGAACAGACACATTCTCAATGTGATCAGCTAAATGTGTGGGTATTTCAGATTCATGCCAATTTTTATACACACCCTTAGGTGCTATAATTAAAAGGCCATCAATCTTTCCGTTGTCATAAAGCATTGCCGCATTGTCTATTAATACTTTAGATTTACCTGTACCCATCTCCATAAAATAGGCATAGTATTCTTTCATCCAAGAATTTTCTAAAGCAGTTACTTGATGCTTATAGGGTGTTGTCTTAAATTTATAATCCATAATTTTTCTTCTTTCTATTGACAATCTCTTATATTAATTTATAAATGATGTCAATGAAAGAAAATACAGTTTATGTAATACAAGAAATTGCGGGCACTCGAGAGGGTAAGCCTAAGATTAACATTATGGGAGCTTCTCATTATGGTAATTTAAAATTTCTTTTACCTGAACTATCACAAATTATATTCTCTCCAGGACCATTAGTTTTTAAACTAAGAAAATCTTTGAAAGATTATACAAGTGATGATTATCTTTTATTAACGGGAGATCCTGCTATAATCGGTGTGGCTTGTTCGATTGTATCGGATTTAACAAATGGTAAATACAAGCTATTAAAATGGGATAAGCAAGAGAAAAAGTATTATCCTATCAATGTTAATCTTTATGAGAAAGGAGAAATAGATGAGCATTAAACAAACAATAAAAGTTAAGACATTCACAGGAAGTGGATCTATTGACTTTGAAGAAGACAGAAAGGAAAGTTTAGGTGAAGTAAATAACGCCAAAACTCTTTCTGATCAAGTAACGAAACTTCAATCTCTAGAAGATGAGATTGATGAGCAAGAGAAAAAACTTAAGGAGTTGAAAAGAAATCAAGAGTTATTATCGGGAGAAGTAATTCCTACGATGATGACTGAGATGAACATCTCAACTTTAAAATTAGCAGACGGTTCCGCTGTTGAAGTGAAACCCGTCTACGGTGCATCCATTCCTGCAGCTAAAAAGGAAGATGCATTTACCTGGCTTCGAAAAAACGGCCTAGGTGATCTTATTAAAAATGAGGTCACTGTTGCTTTTGGTCGTAACGAAGACAACAAGGCACTAGCTTACGCTAGCCTTGCACAGGGTCAAGGGTATGAACCGGTCCAGAAACTAAAGGTTGAACCCATGACTCTAAAAGCATTGGTCAGAGAGCGTCTTGAATCTGGACAAGAAATGCCCTCTGATCTATTTAACGTGTTCGCAGGCAACAGAACAAAAATAACAAGGAGCAAATAAACATGAACCAAGTAGCAGAAAAAAAGACTGCAAGTCTTCCAGCCAATGTGTTTGAAGAAGATGCAGCAAAAGGTTTGGGTAAATTAGGTCAAGAAGATCTAGCCCTTCCTTTTCTAAAAATCCTTGGACAGCTTTCACCGGAAGTTAATAAACGCGATGGTAAGTATGTCGAAGGTGCTGAACCAGGAATGATATTCAATTCTGTTTCAGGAGAGTTGTATGATGGTACGAAAGGCATAACTGTCGTTCCGTGCTATTACAAACTCGAATACATAGAGTGGAAAGATAGAGGAGAAGGATCAGGTGGACCAGTACAAATTCACGAAGCTTCTTCAGACATCATGAGTCAAACAAAGACTGATGCAAATTACAAAGATAGATTACCAAATGGTAATTATATTGATAAGACAGCATCTCACTTTGTTTTGATTACCAATCCTACAGCAGCCACTGCTTTGATTTCTATGAAATCTACTCAATTAAAAATTAGTAGAAAATGGAACTCAATGATGGCAGGTATAAAGATGAAAGGTAAGAATGGATTATTCACGCCAGCATCTTTTAGCCATGAATACAGGTTAAGAACTGTTCAGCAGTCTAACGATAAAGGCACGTGGTTTGGTTGGGAAGTACAGAAGATAGGACCTGTATCTAATACAGAGCTGTACCAACAAGCAAAAGTTTTTGCTGAAAGCATTTCGAAAGGAAATGTTAAAGCAAAGCACGGTGAAACTAATAAAAAGGATTCATCGCACTTCTAATTCCTTTGGGAATAGTTGCAACAAGGGCGGGGATGCGAGAGTTGATCCGCCCTTTACTTATAGGATATGGAAGAAAAATTTATACAGATATTTAGTGGGTTCTCTGAGAACTATGGTCAAGCTGATATGCAGCGACTTGAAGTTGACCCTATCTCTAAAAAACAAAAGCCTGAATACAGATGGGCACAACAAAGACTTACCGATGATGATTACAAAGAACATTTAACAGGGACTAAATCAATTGGTATCCAACCTTGTAACGAAAAGAATCATGCAAAGTTTGGTGCTATTGATATAGACCCACAAGAATATGCAGGCTTTGATTTAAAATTTTATTTAGATAAAATAAAAGAATATAATCTACCGATTATACCTATACTATCTAAGAGTGGTGGACTTCATCTATATGTATTTACAAGAAATTTTATTCCTGCAAAAATAATAAGATCATTTTTAACAAACCTTATTCCAATATTTAATTTAAAACCCGAAACAGAAGTGTTTCCAAAACAAACAGAACTTGTCAAAGACAGTGAGACAGGAGAGATGAACAAAGGAAATTTTATAAATCTTCCATACTTTAAGAAGACGGAAAGAAGAGCTGTCAACTATGATGGGACAGAGTTTACCTTTGAACAATTCATACAACTCGTTGAAGAAAATTTTATAACAGCAGAAAGAATAAAAGAGATAGACGATGAACTAGAAAAGAAAGTTTTAGAAGGATCAAACGCAGAGTTTCGTGATGGTCCACCTTGTCTAGCAGCATTGTCAAAAAATAAATTATCGGATGGTAGAGATAGATTTTTATATAACTATATGGTGTTTGCCAAAAAGAAATACCCTGACAATTGGGAAGAGAAAGTAATGAGTGCACCCGTATTGTATTTTGAAGACTCAGTAGCTTGGTCTAAACAAAAACTTACACAGAAAATTAGATCATGGAAACAAAACTATAAAGGTTACACTTGTAATCAAGATCCTATTGCTCAACATTGTATGAGAGGACTCTGTGTTAAAAGAACTTATGGAGTTGCATCAGACTCACACGATTCTTATCCACTGTGTTCTAATTTAGAGAAGGTGGATTTGGAACCAGAACCAGAATATAATTTTGATGTTACCTTACCTGATGGACAAACGGTAAGATCAGTGCATTGTAAAACGATAGAACATTTAACAGATCAAAGAAAGAGAAGAAACTCAATAGCAAAGTATGCAGGATTCGTACCACCACTGCAAAAAGGTGGGGACGATCAAAAAGTTTTAGATGTATTATTTAAAACTCAAACCATTATGCCACCACCAGTTGGTACAACACCGAGAGAAAAATTACACGACAATGTTTATCAAAAGATAACAGGACCTGAAGCAAAGAACGATGCATCGTTTAAAACAGGTACAACATTAATTCAAGAAGGTTATGCTTACTTTAAATTTGATGTGTTCTATAAGAAATTAAAGAACAAAGGTTGGCGTTACCCTGAAGATAAGACGGGTTCTATAATGTTAAAGATATATAAAGATTGTGAGATAGATTTCTTAGATCAAAAAAGATTTCCAACTAAGGAAAAGGGTAGACACAACAGCCCTACTAAAAATGTTGTAATGATATCAATTAAAAAATTTGACAAGATAAAAATTTACCACAAGGTAACAGAACATAAAAAGGATATACTATGATAAGAAAGATACTAGGACCACCAGGGACAGGTAAGACTACAAAGCTATTAAAATATGTGCAGACATTTTTAAAACTAGGAACACCAATAGAGAAGATTGGTTACTTTGCTTTTACAAAGAAAGCAGCTACAGAGGCCAAAGAAAGAATGTTGAAACTATTTCCACAATATGGATACAGAGATCTTAATCACTTTCAAACATTACACTCTCTAGCATTTAACACATTAGGAATGAAGAAAGATAATGTTATGCAACCCGAACACTACGAAGAGATAGGAAGAACTATTGGTGTTCAAGTATCTGTTTATAGGGGCGGTGAAGAAGAAACAGGATACATTGATTCTGATAGCGAATACTTTAATCTTATTAACATAGCTAGAATTAAAAACATCACGCCTAAAGATGAATACAATACAGATTTATACTCAGATGAAATAGATTATAATCTAGTAGAGATTATAGAAGCAGAACTTAAAAACTATAAGAGTTCTTTTGTTCTGTATGACTTTACCGACATGATAGAAAAATTTGTTTCGTCAGAATTATGCCCTAAATTTGATGTAGTATTTATTGATGAAGCACAAGACTTATCACCAATTCAATGGAAGATGTATGACATCATTAAAAAGAATACAAAGATTATGATATTAGCAGGTGATGATGACCAAGCTATTTATGGTTGGGCAGGAGCAGATGTAAAAAGATTTCAAGATGAACCTGCAAAAGAAAAAATTTTACCACAATCTTACAGAGTTCCAATTAGGGTTCAGAAAGTTGCAGACTCTATCATCTCTCAGATTGATACAAGGATAAATAAAATATGGAATCCAAGGAATGAAGAAGGTGAATGTAAAGAAGTTTATGACCTTGATGAAGTTGATCTTACGCAAGGTAAATGGTTAGTTCTTGCACGGACAAATTATCGTTTAATTAAAATGAAACCATATCTAATGGAACGTGGTATTTATTTTGAATATAAAGAACGAAAAAGTTTTAGTGCAAAGTTATGGAAAGCTATTAGAGATTTTTCAAAGTGGACATCAGGTGCACAACTAACGGCTAGTGAAATAAAAGATATATTTGATTATACAAAACACGAATTTGATGGTGAAGATCATAAGAGTTATAGCTGTGAATCTTTTAATATTGATACATCTGATACATGGTACGAGCTCTTTGATGCAGACCCTGAACAAGTTCTATACATCAGACAAATGTTAAGTAACAAAGAAAAACTTTCTGAGGAAGCAAGAGTAAAACTATCTACGATTCATTCGGCTAAAGGTGGAGAAGCTGACAATGTATTATTAATATTAGATAATACAGATAAGATTCGTGAAAGCATAGAGAAGAGTCCTGAGAAAGCAGACGAAGAACATAGAGTTTGGTACGTAGGTGTAACGCGAACTAAACAAAACTTATACATAATGGCAGCAAAGGAGGATAGATTAGGTTATGACATCGAAGGTATATAAAAAACAAATTGGCGGCAACCACTATCGAAACATGGTCGTGCAACCGAGTGAGTTTGTAAACAAGAACAGGTTGCTTTTCGCAGAGGCATCGGCTATAAAATATATATGCAGACACGCTGCGAAAGGAAAGCAAGAAGATATACATAAGGCAATTCATTATTTAGAGATGATACTAGAGAGGGATTATGCGAATACCAAAGTTTGAAGCACAGACAGAATGGGTGAAGCCTACAGAGTTTCCAGACTTAAGGCAAGTTGATGAAATAGCTATCGACTTAGAAACAAAAGACCCAGGGCTAAAGGAACAGGGATCAGGGTCAATCATTGGTAATGGTGATGTTGTAGGTATCGCTGTATCTACAGCACATTACAAAGGATACTTTCCTATCGCACACGAAGGTGGTGGTAACATGGATCGTAAACAAGTTTTAAATTGGCTACAAGATATATTAAATGCACCATCAACAAAAATATTTCATAACGCAATCTATGATGTTTGTTGGTTAAGAAGACTTGGACTTACAATACAGGGTGACATTGTTTGCACGATGATAGCCTCAGCTGTGACTGATGAAAACAGATTTAGATATGATCTTAATAGTTTATCGTGGCATTACCTAGGCTATGGTAAAAATGAATCAGCTTTATCAGAGGCTGCAGAGAGTTGGGGTATCGATCCAAAAGCAGAGATGTATAAACTTCCTGCTATGCACGTTGGTGGATACGCAGAACGGGACGCAGAGATTACATTTGGTCTATGGCAAGAAATGAAAAAAGAAATACTACACCAGGACCTTGAAGATATCTTTGATCTAGAAACAGAATTGTTTCCTTGCCTTGTTGATATGAGATTCAAAGGTGTAAGAGTTGACATAGAAAAAGCCCATCTGATGAAAAAAGATTTTATCAAAGAAGAAAATAATTTATTAAATAAAATAGAATCAGAAACAAATGTAAGACCACAGATTTGGGCAGCTAGAAGTATCGCTCAGGTATTTGAAAATTTAAAAATACCTTTTGAAAGAACAGAGAAAACAGATGCACCATCATTTACAAAAAACTTTTTACAGGAACACAAGCACCCTGTTGTAAATATGATTGCAAAAGCTAGAGAGATAAACAAAGCACACACAACTTTCATTGATTCGATTATTAAATATGAACACAATGGCAGAATACATGCAGAGATTAATCAATTAAGAAACGCAGGTGGTGGCACAGTTACAGGTAGATTTAGTTATCAAAACCCTAACTTGCAACAAATACCTGCTAGAAACAAGGATTTAGGACCTAAAATTAGGTCACTATTCCTTCCCGAAAATGGATGCAAGTGGGGATGCTTTGACTATTCACAACAAGAACCAAGACTCGTTGTACACTATGCATCTCTATATAAACTGCCATCAGTCTATGATGTTATCGATGCATACAACAATGATCCAAATGCAGACTTCCATCAAACTGTTGCTGATATGGCAGAGATACCTAGATCACAGGCTAAGACTATAAACCTTGGTTTATTCTATGGTATGGGTAAATCCAAACTACAAGCAGAGCTCGGGGTATCAAAAGAAAAAGCAGCGGAACTTTTTAATACGTATCATGCAAAAGTTCCATTTGTAAAACAATTGATGACCAAAGCTTCTAATAGATCGCAAGACAGAGGACAGATTAGAACATTGCTAGGTCGGCTATGCAGGTTTCATTTATGGGAACCAAATCAATTCGGTATGCATAAAGCATTGCCTCACGAAGATGCACTCAGGGAACATGGACCGGGGATCAGAAGAGCTTACACATACAAAGCATTGAATAAATTAATTCAAGGATCTGCTGCTGACATGACAAAGAAAGCAATGCTAGAACTTTACAAAGAAGGAATTATACCACACATTCAAATACATGATGAATTGGACTTGTCCATAAAAGATGATGCTGAGGCAAAAAAAATCATTGAGATTATGGAGCAGGCTGTTAAACTAGAAGTTCCCAATAAAGTTGACTATGAATTTGGAAACAATTGGGGTGATATTTATGGATAATTATGGCTTACTTAAACGCAAACATTCCTGTAGAATACGCACAAATAAAAAGAGAATATCTTTATGACCTTAAGAAACATCATGGAGAAGTTGAAGACTGTATTATTTTTGGTCTATCGGCTATTACAGGGCGTAGTATCCTTTTTCATTGTATTATGGAAAATGGAGCTATCTTCTATCGTCTCCCGATATCTGCGTTCATTCAAAGAGGTTATGATCCAAAAGAAGTTCCTAGACGTAGACTTGACGAGTTACAGCTTTGGAATTGTTTTAGTTATTATCCTGCTGTTACTACTTGGGATATTCTAGCAGGACAAGCAGGTAAGTACATTGGAAAAGATAAGAAATGGCACCCAGGTAAGTACGTATTTACCGTTGACTTTGCACACCCAGAGAGTAATATACTGGATACGGATCATTCAGAGATACCGCACGAGCACAAGTGTGCTCACATCATAGCGCTCGATGACGGGAACTATGCAGCACAACCTAACAATAGATGCATTTGGGATATACCATCATTCACAGTGAAAGATGAGATTCCAAATTGGAAAGTGCAAACATCTGAGTGGAACGTAGAGAACACAAGTCAATGGAAAACAGAAGACACTGATAAGTTCTTCTACGAAATTGAGGAGAAAAAACATGATAAATAAATGTAAAAACATTTGTTGTAAAGTTTGGGACAAAATTAAAGCTGGTTGGAAATGGGTATCTGACAAAATCGTGTCAACATTCAACAGGTAATTTATGGCATTAAAAATTTCTGAATCCGCATCCGTACAGATGCCAATGAAGACGGTTGCCAGTTTGATCGCGATGGTCGCCATCGGGACCTGGGCATACTTCGGCTTACATGAAACGCTTAACCAACACTCTACAAAGATAGAGTTAATGCAAAAAGATTTAGAAGCTAACTCAGAGTTTAGAATTAAATATCCAAGGGGTGAGTTAGGTCAATCAGCTGGGGAAGCAGAGCTTTTTATGATTGTAGAACACGTTAGTGGTTTATTAGAAGATGTAGAGGCAGAGATTAAGGGTATGAGAAACAATGCCGTTAACATAGAATTTTTAAAAAAAAGAACTGAGAAGTTAACTGAAGATGTAGAGAAGTTAATTAGAAACGGAAGCGGGAAACACCAATGATGAAAAAAAATAAGTTATCTAGATTTGAATGGGTAAAAAAGAATATAGTAATTGTTCCTGTTGTAGCCGCTATACTAGCTGGAACATTTACATCAGTTAGATATGTATTAAGTTTAACTGATACCATTGAAGCAAATAAACAAACTATCGTTAATTTATCAAGGGATTTAACAGTAGCAGAAGATAAGTTAACCGAAGTTGCCACAAGATTATCTGCAGCTGAAGCAACGTGGGAGATGGCTGAAAATTTATATAGACAACTAGCAGACCAGGTAAGAGAACATGCGTACGATATTAAAGATCTTAATCGTTAGTTTTTTGCTGTGTACAACAGCTGAAGCTAGAAATGAGTATTTACAAAACGGCACAAACACGTGTGCTCAAGGAAGCTTTGATGTTTCTATAGAACAAAGAGATGATACTTATAATTATAATCATTATAATCCTAGTAGTAATTATGAAGGAACTGATGATGATAGAATGTTAAGATTTACGTGGAGAAAGTATTTAGGGACAGCATGTACCGATGAGTTTATTGCTGAACAAGAAAAGCAAATGAAAATTAAAACACAATTAGAAGTCATTAAAGAATGTAAAAGAGTCCCTAGAATTAATCCTCCACCGCCAGAGTTTGCAGAATTAATCAATATGTGTATGAAAGTGGGTGTAATGTCCACTTCTCACTTTGATAACGATAGAGATTTTGATCCTAAAATAAGTTATTGGACAGAATTAAAAGATAAGTATATGAAGGAAAACCCTGATATAATAACATTGGATAATTATAAAAAATGATAGAAGTTGTATTTGCACTGATACTTACATTAAACGGAACGATGATCGAACATGTATATAAACCAAACCTTAGCGATTGTTTGAAGTCCAAGAGGATAGCTCAGAACGAGGTAAATCCAGAGCGAGTTGTGTTTTCTTGTAAGAAAGTAAAGGCTCAAACAGAGATATACATGGACCGAAAAAAGATACTTAAAATATTAGAATAATGGAAAATACTTTAATAGTTTTTGTCTTGCTTTGCATTGTAATATATGTAGGATTGAAAGATAGCTTATGAGATTAAGTAAAAATTTTACTCTCGAAGAGATGACCCGTTCAATGACGGCTGCTCGTAAGGGCATCGACAATACACCAGGGTCAGGTGAGATACATAATCTTACCGAAGTTTGTTATAATGTATTAGAACCACTCCGTGCAAAGTTTGACAAACCAATTACAATAACATCAGGCTATCGTTCCGAAGCGCTTTGTGAAGCCATCGGGTCCAAAAAAACTAGCCAGCATGCGAAGGGCCAGGCCGTAGACCTAGAAATTATGTCCATTCCTAATATTAAAATAGCTTATTGGATAGAAGCTAACTGTGATTTTGATCAATTAATCCTTGAATACTACAAACCAAACGATGGCCAAGCAGGATGGGTCCACGTATCTTACAATGAAAAAGGCGCTAACAGAAAACAAGTGCTGACTTTTGACGGGAAGAAATACGAGAACGGACTTCCTGAGATGAAGTGGAAAGATGGTCAAGTTGTAGAATGAAATGGGTAACAGAAATTGTTAATGGCATTTGTCCAGAGTGCTCAGAAGAAACTGTTTTGGTATCTATAGCTGAGTTCTATAAATGCACTAGATGTGGTATGAGTTTAGAGCAAAAAGTAAATGGAAAGATATCATACATACCCACAGCTACAGATGGTAGTGACATTAGAATGATTCTAAAGAACGATGGCGAAGAAATCTAAATTCGGCGTTAATACATATATAAAGAGAACACCTCCCAAAATAGGTCGGCACAAGAAACGAATGAACAAAGCTGAAAAGCGTAATTATAAGAAGTACCGAGGACAAGGGCATTGACATTTATATAATAATATTCTACACTCCTTTTATGAAAGATAAACAGATAAAAATAAAACTAAATGGCATTTCACAAAAACAATGGTCAGTTTTTTTATTAGAGTTAAATATAATGAAAAGAGCTTGGAAACCATTTGGTGTGTTAGTTGATATTGATGCTCCTAATTTTGCAAAGATTGTAAGAATGGGAACTAGAACTCATGACGTTAACAAAAAAATTAGACGAACTAGCTAACTTATGGAATAAGACCCAAGATCCTACATATAAGGATCAGTGGTATAAACTAATAAGAACTTATGGAAATAATTATATTAAGCGACGGCCTGTTTCATCTAGTAGAAGTAACAAAAGAAATGACAAAAGGGATAACACTAGTAAGTAATGTGGATTGCTTTGAGCTCTGCGATATTTTAAGAATTAAATTATCAACGTATCACGATGCACCTTTTAATCAACACGTTATGAATGATGGCAGTGGAGATTTTTACGGTTGTATTTGTCGTTAAATAGTGGATACAGGTTGACAATTAAAACGAATATAGATTTCGTGTTTGTTAACTTCTGCTCTACCAATCTCTTTCATTTTTTTATTAGATTCTTCATAACCAAAAGTTAAACAATCATACATTGTATTAAATTGTTCAGGCCATTCATGGGCTGGCAAACACACACCCTGCACATAGCTGCATATTACTAAAGATAATAATATTTTCATTGACTAACATCCTACATTATGAGATAAAATCTAATCTTATAAATATGAAAGAAGGATATAACAAATGACAGATACAAGCAAATACAAAAATATCACGGTCACTCATAAAACATACAATGACCTTGATAGTTTAAGAAATAAAACTTTAGATCCGAATCTAAAGTTAAGCAGGAGCCAAGCTGTAACTTACTTGGTGAACGAAAAAATAACTAAATTGAATGGTAAACTACATGGAAAAAACAAAGCATAAAGTTATATGCCCCGAGTGTAAAGGAAATGGATATCTCCGTCTTCCCTACCATCTAGCGAAAGAAGAAGTGACCGTACAATGTGATACATGCAAATGCGAAGGAGAAATTATTTTAACTGAAGAGGATTTTGTCGATCAATTCGTCAAGCCAAATTAATATGTTAGAAAGTGTAGATATAAAAAGAATGGCTGATGATAGAAGAGTCGCTGAACTTAAGATAGTTGTCGAGCAACGAGATACAACCATAGAGTTTTTAAAAAAACAATGTGAGTTTTTAAAAACCAAGTGCCGAGAATCAGGGACCAAGCGAAAAGAAATGGAAGATAAGATTAATAGACTATGGGAAGAAAATCAAAACCTTTCGATTGTAAAAAAATAGATATTTATTTAGCAGGACTCTTCGATGGCGAAGGTTGTGTAACTTATTCTAATTCTATGAAACTAAGAAAGGGTAAACCTAGAGCTTACCCTACCTGGAACATAAGATTAGAAATAGCTATGACCTGTGAGAAAACAATACAATTTGCATTTGATAACTTTGGTTGTGGACATATGAATTTAAGACCAAAAGCAGCCCATCAAAATTTTGATCAATATCGTTGGCGTTGTTCTCATAGGGATGCTTTACAATGTGCTAAAAGAATGATACCGTTTAGCATAACTAAAAAAGATAAACTAGAAAGTATAGTTAAACATTATGAAATTAAAGATTCTTGATCTATTCTCTGGACTAGGTGGTTTCTCACTTGGCTTAGAACGTACAGGAAACTTTGAAACTATAGCTTTTTGTGACAACGATAAATACAGCAATTTAGTGCTGCAAAAACATTGGAAAGGAGTTAAGATATATAACGATGTCAAAGAAATTACAAAAGAAAAACTCAAATCAGATGGAGTTGAACTTCCCGATATCATCACAGGAGGTTTCCCCTGCCAACCGTTCTCGGTCGCAGGCAAACAAAAAGGAACGAGTGACGACAGACATCTCTGGCCTGAGATGTTTCGAATCATCCAAGAGCTTAAGCCGAGGTGGGTTATTGGAGAAAATGTCAAAGGTCTTGTTAACCTCCAAGACGGCATGGTCTTCGAGACTGTGTGTACTGACTTGGAAGGAGAAGGATACGAAGTCAGGGCGTTCAATATTCCAGCTGCAGGTGTCGGTGCTCCCCACAGAAGAGAAAGAATCTGGATTGTGGCTCACGCCAAACGCTACGATAAGACCGACGAGATCGGAAGAAGCGATGAAACATCGAGAGGAATACAGGAAGAGCATAGGCAGGACAACAGTTCCGCCAGGCTCACTAGCAGAACAAGTTCAATACGGCAAACCAACAACGGATATGAAGATGTTGCCCACTCCGAAAGCGAGAGATTACAAAGGAGCAGAGGGCAAGAGAGTGGTGGAAACGTCAACGGGTTTCAGCAAGATAAGGAAAGAATCAAAAGTGAAATACGGAGCGAGTCTGAACGACGTAGCAGAACATTTGGACATGAAAATGTGGAGGACTCCCGACGCACATTGCAACAGGGGACCGAGCTCCGAGAAAAGAATGAAGATGAAGTTAAAGAAGGGTATGCCAATCAGCATCAACGATCAGGTAGCCCATCCGAATCTAATGTGGCCAACGCCAAGGGCGAAGGAACCAGGGAGAACAACGAAGGGTTACGGTCGAGGACTAGCGGAGTTAGTGGAAGGCAAGAAACAAGTGGAACCGAAGAAGATGTTGCCCACTCCAACGACACAAGAAATAGAACACCCGAACATGAAACTAACGAAGACGGGCAGAAGATTGACGAAGGACGGCAAGAACAGTCACAGTTTAAATCTAGCGGACACAGTGAAAATGTGGCCAACACCGGTAGCAAGAGATTGGAAAGGAGTGTCAACGAGAAACTTTCAGCTTCCGAACGCAGTCAAGATGTGGCCAACGCCGAGAGCAGGATTAGGAATGACAATGAAGCTGTCACAAGGGATGGCGGATCTCAAACACAAGAAATATTTGGAGACGGAGATGGCGTATCAGGAGAAAGCGCCTGGTGGGACTTTGAACCCGACGTGGGTCGAGTGGCTCATGGGGTACCCGGCAGGGTATACAGACTTAAAGGATTGGGAAATTCTATCGTCCCGAAAATTGCGGAAGAAATCGGCAAAGCCATTATCGAAGCAGAAAGGGAAGAGTGAGGGAACTAATTGAAAGTATTATTGACGTTGGATCAGGGTTAATTATAGCTACATTACTACAGTTATATGTCTTTCCTTTTTTTGGAATGTATCCTACAGTATGGGAAAGCTTTAACATCGCCGTTATATTTATGTGCGTATCGATGTTTAGATCTTGGTTATGGAGATTATTTTTTAGGAGGTTCAGATAAAAAAGAAGTGCGAATATAAGGAGTGTGAAAAAGATGCAGTTATTATTGAAGATAAAAAATATTATTGTGCTGAGTGTTATATTGATAAGTTTATCGGGGTGTATAAAAGACTACGATTTAAACCCGTACACGACAGTATTAAACCAACTAATAAAGGCAAACCATGAAATGGAATAAAAAATTTGAATACCCTAGAACCGTTCGAGAAATGGTCGAGGGACTTAGACATTACAACATAAACAACGAGAAGTTGCCATCAGTTACGACGATCTTGGGTAAGACTCAGACAGCCGAGAAGGCTGAGGGACTTGCTAATTGGCGTGCTAAAGTAGGCGAGGTAGAGGCAACAAGGATCATGGACCAGGCAGCAGCTAGAGGGACAGCGATGCACAGCATCTTGGAACACCACATACTAGGTAAAAATAGGCTTGATTTGACTGATATAGGACAGGACGCCCACAAAATGGCTGATGTGGTCATAGAGAAAGGGCTTTGCAATATCGATGAAATATGGGGCTGTGAGGTGGCTTTACACTATCCTGATCTGTATGCAGGGGCTACTGACTTAGTGGGTGTATATAAAAACGCCGATAGTATAATGGATTTCAAGCAAACTAACAAGCCGAAACGTAGAGAATGGATCGAAGATTACATGTTACAGCTAGGAGCT
>Ga0209992_10001823_pt1 | contig 21122 bp, 13 predicted proteins | sample 2SBtaG_2_FD_182564 | JGI IMG/M metagenome (GOLD analysis project Ga0209992, IMG submission 182564) | Deep subsurface microbial communities from Kolumbo volcano to uncover new lineages of life (NeLLi) - 2SBTROV12_ACTIVE470 metaG (SPAdes)... | ecosystem: Environmental > Aquatic > Marine >... | reverse complement strand
CGCATTACGGACGAAGGCCACGAAGCGTTCAGGCAAATGAAGGCGCAGTGGGAAGCGACAAATTCAATCATGAGAAGGGCATGGAATCTGGAACTACGTTTGACCTAGAACGAGCCATCACATCGTGGCGAAAAGGGTACACGTCCGGTTCAGATGTCTGGCCGGGCGAACTGGATGAGTTGGAATCGCATCTCAGAGATCGCTTCGAGCATCTCGTTGATGGCGGTTGGCCGAAAGGGACAGCCTTCATGAAAGCCGTGGATTCGATTGGCACACCGACAGAATTGGCACCTGCCTTTCGAGACAATCGGTATGCAGACACTGCTTTGGGACAAAGTGCCCGATTGACCGCCCGTTGGTTTTCACCCCTGTTTGTCAACTATTTCAGAACAGCCGCACGGAGCTTGAAGCGCGCCGGCATTTACGCGGTTATTTCTTCATTCGGCCTTGCCGTTGCTCTGGCATGCTGCATCTGGATTCTGATTTTCGCCGGAAATGAACTCGGATATGATGTCTATCACGAGAAGGCCGACGATATAGTTCGGCTCACAGTCGGCAACACAGCAAATACACCAGAGCTCTGGGCGCCAGCAATTGAGGCAGGCGTTCCTGGAGTCGCGGAATTCGTCCGCATCAAAAATGGTGCATTTGAACAGGTCGTCTTTTCGAGCAACGATATCGTGCTCCCTGAAAAGAGCGGTGTTTTTGCCGACGCCAGTCTGTTCGACGTGTTTTCCTGGTCGTTGGAGCTTGGCGATCCGCAATTGGCTCTGCAGAAGCCGTTCACGATGATTATCTCGCGCGATATGATCGAAAAGTACGGTCTGCCGGACAACCCCATCGGATCGACGATTGACATTGCGGGAGTGAGCAATACACCGAGTCGCCGGGCATACGAAATTACAGGAGTGCTGGCTGGCAATGCTGGACCGTCCCACATCGAGTTCGACTACGTTTTGTCGATGGAGACCATTCTTTATCTGGAAGAGATCGGGACCTGGGGCACGCCATTCAACTGGACCAACCGCGTTCTCAAGACCTACCTCCTTCTGGAGCCGGCCGCAGATCTTCAAATCGTTCGATCTGAAATTGAACGCACCTTACTTTCGAACATTCCGGACGAACGATATTCGTTGGCCACCATGGAGTTGCAGCCGCTGAAGTCCATTCACCTGGAATCGGACAAGCGCTCTGAATTTCCCGGGGGTGGCAATCTGAGGTACCTCTACCTGCTGGGAGGACTGGCCCTGGTCGTTCTGATATTGGCCATGGTAAACTTCGTCAATCTCGCCACCGCGCGTTCCGTTCAGCGATTCAAAGAAGTGGGCATGCGGAAGGCCATCGGCGCTTCGAGTTCACAGATTCGAACACAGTACATCCTGGAATCAGTCGTAATCGCGTTCGTTTCGCTCGTGGGGGCACTGCTGATCGCGTATTGGATGCGAGGTTTTGTCCAGGAAATGACACTGAAGGATCTCAGCCTGATGTCGCTTTTGCAGCCGTTGTTCGCGGGCTCGGTCATACTGGTGACATTGTTGACCGGTCTGGCAGCCGGCTTCTATCCGGCGATTGTCCTATCACGATACGATACCGTCGACGCATTGAAGCCCGGGCAGTCTTCCGGCGGACACCTTTCACTTCTGAGGAAGGGAATGGTCGCTTTTCAGTTTTGTGTTTCCATCGGGCTGGTGGCGACAACTCTGCTCATGGATGCGCAACTGCGTTTCGTCGAAGAGCGCCCTCTCGGTTATGATTCTGAGAACGTTCTGGTCGTCCAATTCGGACACAGCACGGCGATGGGTGACAATATCGAAACCGTGGTAAACGGGTTGCGGCAGGATTCTCGTGTTCAATCCGTTTCAGCTTCGCATTCATTGCCGAGTAATTTTCTGAACACGTTCCCCTATTTCGCTGAAGGAAGCGGACCCGATGAGGACGTGGGACTAGGGAATCTGGCTCTTGATGCCCATCTGATGTCACTTCTGGAATTCGAGATTGTTGCCGGCCGGACCTTTCGACCTGATTCTCCGGCAGACAGCATGGCTTTCGTAATCAACGAGTCGGCGGCCCTGGCTCTTGGTTGGGAGCCGGATGAAAGCGTGATCGGCAAGACGCTCAGGTGGCCGCTGGGTAGTCTGGGCTTCTCTGCTCCCGTGATCGGTCTGGTGAAGGATTTCCACTATGGGTCGCTGCACGACCAGATCCAGCCGATATCGTTCAATCTTTCGCGATTTGGATCCTCGTATCTACTGGTCAAGGTGCGACCTGAATCTGCTTCAGTGGTCATCGAAACCCTTCGAAACGCCTGGCAGACGTACGAAGCCGATTTCCCTTTCAATTATGAATGGTTGGACGACCGAATTGAAAACCAGTATGTCGACGAAGTCAGAATGGCCGAATTGTTTTCAGGTACCGCGATCCTCGCACTCATCATTGCCTGCCTCGGGTTGTTCAGCATGGCGTCCTACACGACCAAAAACCGGACCAGGGAAATCGGTATCCGTAAAACGCTGGGAGCAGGCACACACAAAATTGTCCTTTCATTCGCGTGGGAATTCGGCGCACTTCTTCTGGCCGCCCTCATCGCAGCAATTCCGCTCACCATCGTTTCCACGAACAGCTGGCTGAACTCATTTGCATATCGCATTGACGTGGGCGCAGTGCCATTTGTGCTTGCTGCGGCGGTAGTTGCTCTTGTTGCCGTTGTAAGCGTCGCCACTCAGACCTATAGAGCGGCCACAGCCAACCCGACGATCTCCCTTCGATCGCAGTGAGATCTATGGCGACAAAATGCTCAAAGAAGCTTCGATGGCAGTGAGATCTATGGCGACAAAATGCTCAAAGAAGCTTCGATGGCAGACTCGAGAAAACTGAAGACCATGCGTGCCTGCGATTCTGCATGTGCTGCCGATTCGATTTCGGACAAGCGTAGTATGGCGCCCTGAAAGGGCGAGAGGAGCCATTCACCGCTGGAAAGCTGTGGTAAATCCACATACTCGTTGTCGCTTTTGGCAGACCATGTTGTCACGTAGAAGTATGGTTCGTCTACAGTACCATCTGGAATCGCGTATCCAATGCTGAACGATTTGATCGCACTTCCGGCCTCGTCAAACGAGACGGGGATGTACGATCCGCTGTCAAAGTGATGTGGCCAGACGCGCAACTCCGAAGCCGTGTCGAATCGCCTGCGAAAAATATGAAGCACTCGCTCTGCATTTTCTCGAACACGCGTCGCTTCATCGAAGACAGATTGATCGAACAGCCTGAATGGCGCTCCTTCGTCCGTCTCATGCACCGGAACGTCGTAGTGCAAATCCATTTTCAGAGCGTTTTGATCCAGCCCCTGCTCTTGAAGTCCTTTCCTCACCCACTCCAGAACCTCGTCCTTTGTGCGGCCATCGAGCTGAAAACCTGAGCTGGCGTTCGAGTGTTCGTCAAGAAAAGCCAATTCCAGGGTCGAGGGCGCTACGGCCAGACGGAATCGTCCCTTCTCTCCCGAAATCCACCTTCCGGCGAGCAGACGCTGGTCTGCGAGCCATTCCATGTTCGTATGACTGTCATCGGCCTGATGCTCGAGATAGTGCTTGCCGACCATCGAAACGAACTGTACGCCTCTGTGAATCTGGGCAATTGCTGGCGCGAGATCCTTCGGATCTCGCGCCCCGAGGACGTTCCATCTTGCTGTCAATTCTTCCAACATATTGATGCTTTCCATTCAGAAATTTCAGTTTGACCGATCACCGCTCTCATGGGGTAGGTCTGCCCTCTTGCCAACCAATGCGGACGTAGGAGTCATGATCGTTCTCTTTGTTACGACGAATCCCTTCCCAAGAATAGGAAAACGCTGCTGAATGGTATGAGTGTTGTGTATATTCCTGCCCCGTTTGAGTTCTCCGTTACGGGAATGTGACATAAGACCAACTGTGCCATGAGCCGTTTCATTCTTCCTGTTGCCGTACTGATCCTGATTTCATCCGCCGGATGGACCACCGATCATTCCCCCGATAGCGGAAGCGATCCTGTTTGCGAGGTTATTCCGATCGGCCCGGACTACTACCAGATCGACCTCGTAACGACCCGCAAGGTATCTGGAGCGCGTCTGGCGAAGGGATTCGGGGATGTGACGTATGCCCACTCGCCATTCGGCGTTGCCATTTCCCCGACCGGCACCTACGTCTACGACATAAGCGTCCAGATGAGTAATGTCACGCTTGCCGAAGGAAAGTCACTTGCCGCCTGGGTTACGACACCCCAACTGGATAGCATAAAGTCTCTCGGGCGCCTCGATGAGGATATGCGGGTGAGAGGTCAAACAGATTGGAATAAATTTTTACTGGTAATCACCCTGGAACCAGACTCCGGCCCACTCCCAGAAACATGGTCGGGACCCATTGTCTCAAGAGGTATGTCCAGATCTGGACTGATGCACACAATGGCGGGCCATGGCCCGTTCGAAACAGAACCCTGCGCGGTTTTCGGATACTAAGGTCACTTCAACCTCTCAAGAATGCACGTTCGATTTTTTGCTCTTCTGATTCTCGGTTCGTCAACCCTTCTGGCCACCGCCCAGGACGGTATGCAGATGGACCACTCCCAGCACATGAATATGGAGATGGGAGACAGTCTTGTGTGGCGCATGCCTCCCATGGATATGTCGATGCCCATGCTTCCCGATCTTATGGACGACGTGCCCATCGTCGGCCCCATGCTGCCCGGTTTCGGAATGGACCTGAGCATGTTTGCCGAAGCCCGACCGTCGGAAATAATCGATATGGCGGATGGCGACACGTTGCACATGGATGCCTCACTCGTTCGAAGAACCATTGCAGGCCAGGAATATGTGATGATGGCCTACGGCGGCATGTATCCCGGTCCCCTGATCCGGGCCGATCGGGATGCAAAGGTCATCGTCGTGTTTACCAACAATATCGAGATGCCGACAACGGTTCACTGGCATGGATTGAGACTCGACAACGCGTTCGATGGCGTTCCCGGAGTAACTCAGGACCCCGTTCTCACGGGCGAGAGCTTCACGTATGAGCTCAAATTCCCAGATACAGGGATGTACTGGTACCACCCGCATATGCGTGAGGATGTTCAACAGGATCTGGGGCTCTATGGAAATATGCTGGTTGACCCACTTGAAGATGGTTTCTATTCACCGGCCAACCGGGAAGTCCCGCTTGTGCTCGATGATATTCTGATCGACGCCAATGGACTGGTTCCTTTTGGCGATTCGGCCACAACCCATGCATTGATGGGACGTTTTGGAAACGTGATGATGCTCAACGGCGTCACGGATTACAACCTGGACGTCGAAAAGGGAGAAGTGGTCCGATTCTATCTCACCAATGTGGCCAATACACGCACGTTCAATCTGGTCTTTGGCGGGGCGAAAATAAAGATCCTGGCGGGAGACGTAAGCAAGTACGAACGAGAGCAATTTGTGGAAAGTGTGGTCGTCGCGCCGGCAGAGCGCTACATCGTCGACGTGTACTTCGAAGAGTCGGGCACGTACGAGATTACCAACTCCATCCAAGCGATCAACCACTTCCGCGGAATCTTCGTGCCTGAAACGCACAATCTGGGGACAGTCACTGTATCTGAAAACAGCATTGAGTCTTCTCTGACAGATGCCTTCCTTAACGCAAGAGAAAACCAGGACATTCAGCAGGAGTTGGATGCATATCGTCAGTATTTCGACAAAGCTCCCGATCACACCCTCAGGCTGAGTGTGCGCGTCAACAACCTCCCATTGTCCATTATGCGGATGATGGAAATCGACACGCTTTACGTGCCGCCGATGGAATGGAATGACGCCATGCCCATGATGAACTGGCTCTCATCTGGTGAACAGGTCAGTTGGCTGCTCGTCGAGGATGAAACGGGCCGTGAGGGAATGGACATCGACTGGCAATGGAAAGTCGGCGATGTGGTCAAAATCAGGATATTCAACGACCCCAAGTCGTTTCATCCCATGAACCACCCATTCCATATCCACGGACAGCGTTACCTGGTCACGCATATGGATGGCGTTCCAAATCCAAACATGGCCTGGAAAGACACTGCTATCGTTCCTGTCGGATCAACGATGGATATTCTGGTCGATGTCAGCAATCCGGGCGTCTGGATGGCTCACTGTCACATTGCCGAACATCTGCACGCCGGCATGATGCTGTCATTTACGGTGACTGAATAAGACGACGCACTCCCTTTAGTTCTCTTGAGCCAGTTGGCTCTCGATCACCTGAATCATCACGACCCCGTTTTGATTGCCCGGATTCATGCGAACTGATTTCTCGTAGTGCTCCAGCGCGATTTCAAGATTCCCTGCTGCGAGATGACTTTCCCCCAGAGAATCAAAGGCGTTTGCCGAACCTGGATACAGCTCGGTGTTGAACGTCAGAATTGCGATCGCCTCCTGTACCAGTCCCTGGCGTAAAAGACGATATCCGAGTGAGTTCATCGCTTCCTCCTGGAAAGCCGTTTCAGGCAAGTCTGTTTTGGCAGCTTCGTATTCGGCCTTCGCTGCATTGATTCCGCCGGACAGGACAGCATAGTGAACACGTCGTCCCAACTGATACTGGGGATCATCGACCTGTTCGTAGTTCAGCCAGCGAACGGCCGTCTGAGGTCCGCTCAAAATCGACTCAAACAGAGTATGCAGAATCAACATGCCGTTGGCACTGTTGCTGAGCATCACGAAGCCTCGGGCGGCGTCAGGCTCCAGATAGGCAAAGCTTTTGTAGCCCGAGTTGTCTCCCCACTGCCAGATCGACTGCCCTTGCATGGTCGGCTGCAAACCCCATCCGAGGCCCCAGAATACGCCATCGAGCGCATCGACTTGAGCAAACGTCAGTTCCTTGAAGAGACCGCGGCCCAGCCCATCTCCCATCTGCACACCGACCATGAATCGCGCAAAATCTGAGGCAGTTGTATGCAAACTGAAAGCAGCGTTTGCCTTTTGCGGGACCATTTTGTCGAGAGCCAGACCCATATCCGAGTGCCCGACTGCTATTCTCTGCCCGTAGTCAGATTGCCAGACGAAACTGGACGATGTCATATTGAAAGGCTCGAAAACGTAGGTTTGAGCCAGGTTCTCGAGCGTCGAAAAGGTGATGGCCTCAAGCGTGTTCTGTAGAAAGAGGAAACCCTCGCCGGAATAGGTAAAAAACGACCCGGGTTCAAACAGGAGGGTCAACGCCTCGCCTGGAGTGCGGAAATTGGGAAAGCCGGATGTGTGCGCCAGCACCATCCTCGTGGTGATCCTCTGGTACCGAGGATCGCTCGCGGCGTCGGGCCACGGCGCGTACTCATAGAGTGGTTTATCGAGATCCAATTTATCTTCTTCGATCAGACGAAGAGCGATGTAGGCGACAACCGGCTTGCTGAGGGATTCAGCTTCAAAAACGGTTTCGGCGGTAACGGGTGGATTGGTTTCGGAACTGCGCGTTCCTGCGGTAATCGTTTCTACGACCTCCCCGTCCTCGATAATGGCAATCGACATGCCGGCAATTTCAGCCTCGGCCAACATCGTTTCCAGATCGAGAGATTGCGCCGTGCCGTCCGCTGATGACGACAACGTCAGGACAAGGGCCGCCAGTAATATTTTCGTTCTCAACATCATGGATTCAGTGCGTTGGTCCCCAAGTAAGTCTGAACTCGGAACGGGTTCCGTAGTTATTATGAATTGATCGGCCCTCCGAGGAAGCTCAAAGAGCGATTGCCCTTGGAAATGCATCCCGAAACTGCTCTACCTCCCCGTATTCCCATGAATCGACGCCGTTTTCTGAATCAGTCCGCCTCAGTCCTCGCCCTGGCCGCTCTTCCGCTACCCATTCGAGCCGTTGCTCACAACAGATCGCTCAACTTCACACCGATACGGCGCGGAGTGGGCATCTTTGAAGGTCGAGGCGGCACAATCGGATGGTTGATCCGGGATGATGCTCTCGTAGTAGTTGATTCACAATTTCCGGAATCCGCCGGAGTATGTCTGAATGGACTTGCTGAACGGTCATCCCGATCCATTGACCTGCTCATCAACTCCCACCATCATGGTGACCATACTGCCGGAAACCCTGTCTTGGGTGCGGACGCAAACCATATTTTGGCTCACGCCAATGTGCCGGTTCTACAGCGACGCTCCGCGGAAAGTCGTGGCAATATGGATCAACAGAAATTTGCCGACGTGACCTATGAAGAGACATGGGAGCAAACCATCGGCGATGAAGTCGTGCGATTGCAATATCTGGGACCGGCCCACACGGGTGGAGATTCTATTATTCATTTCCAGAACGCTGACGTGGTTCATATGGGCGACCTGGTATTCAATCACCGCCACGCCTACATCGATCTGGCGGCTGGATCTGAAACGCTGAACTGGATGAGCGTTTTGCAGAGGACCTATTTAGATCATACCGACGACACCGTTTTCATCTTCGGCCATGCGAATCCGGTAAATGGCGTGCTGGGAACGAGGGATGACCTGCTGATCAAGCGGGATTACCTTGGTGCTCTCAGAGATGCGGTCGCGAACGGGATTCGAGACGGTAAAACAGCTGATGAAATTGCCGCAGACGGATTGCAAGGCTTTGACGGCCACAAGATCGACGGATCTTCGTCCGGAATCGCCGGCAATTTGAAGACTGTTTACGAGGAAGTCACCCGGACGGTCGAATAGCTTAGCCCAAGCCTCCTACTGGCGGGGAATCAGGAGTAACTCTTCCTGCCTGGGATCGATGTAGGTGACGGTTTGACCATCGAAAATCGCATCTTCCTCCAGCATGATGCGAACCGTTTTTCCTCCCCAGCTTTCGATATCTACGGCGGCATTCAGTTCGATTGAATGGGCTGTCATGGGATAGAGAGGGTAATCGCCGCGTCCTGCGACGCCACCCTGCTGATCCCACAGCCCGATCGTCGGACCTGCCGCATGACCGTGGAAGCCTATAGGGTGTGTGTAGATGGTGGCATTTATGCCTTCCGATTCGGCCTGATCCAGCGCCCCAAGCAGGATTTCGTTCCCACTTCGACCCGTCTCAAACTGGCCCGTCAGGATGTCCTGGAGTCTATTGCCAACCGCGAGAGCATCAACCAGATCATCCGGCGCTTCGGTCTCGCCGTGTCGCAACACGTAGGCATGCATCTGCGTGTCGGTATTCAGGCGTAAGTAGGTGATGCCGAAATCGATGTGGAGCAGATCCCCTTCATGGATGATGTCGGCGTTTTCTCGCGAGGAAAAGTCTCCATCGCGTTCCTCGGAATCGGCTCTCTGTATGTCAACCGAAGGATGGAACCACGTAATCAGATTCAAATCCCTGATCCGATCGCGATACCACCACTCCACATCGTCCGTGCTCGTGACTCCCGGCTGGATGACCTCCTCGGAGAGGCCCTGGGCAATGATGCTACGGGCCAGGCGGACAATCATGGGGTAGATCTCCATCTCCTTTTCAGTACGCGTTTCCAGCCACCCCACAGCCAGTTTTTCAGCTGAAACGACTCGTGATCTGAAATCCGGAGCAAAAGCGGCGAGCATTCCTTCTCTCTCTGAAGCCGTCAAACCGTCAGCCAAAGCAAACGTCGAAGACACATTCAGTCCTATGCGCTGCGGATTGAGTTCGGCGACGATCTCGGCCAGACGGGCCCACTGGTCGGGCTGTTCTTCCGGATTCCACGCACTCTCGAAAGAGCGGCCAATATTGTATCGTGCAACTGCAAGGCGCTCCACGCCTTCATCTCCTCGATCGAAAAAGAGGAGAATGGTTCGCCTTCTCGCCGCAATCCATGTTGCAGGCAGCATGGTCCGGATGACAGGATCTTCGTTGTATTCCCGGGCGGCTATGATCCACATGTCAATCCCTTCCCTTCGCATCAACTCCGGAACGACCGTGTCGAGACGATCCTCGAGAAGGTTGTCTATGGTCTCTGCGCGTTCCTGCATCGAAAGAACGACTGGGTCACTTTCGGTATAGAAAAGAAATGCGGCCGAAAGAGTCAGTGCACAGAAGAGGATGAAGACTCGTGTCATGGTTATTACCCGTCGCTGTTGTTGACCTGCAAGTCGTCTGGTATATCGTTTCGCTGAGGATTGGGATTCACCAATCCTCCCGTCATCGGGGTTTCAAATGCCGTTACGAAGTGGGCTACCGTGGCAAACCAGAATTCCTGCTGAAACTCAAAAAAGTCGGCATCGAAACCTTTTTGATCGCCTTCGTGGCCTTCAATATCCACATAAAAGATACGCGGCCAATCAGGGTACTTTGATTGGGCGTCTTTCAGCAATGAAAAAGCGCTTGCAGCTGCTTCGTCAAACGATTCCGTGGCAGCGATCTGCTGATAGATCGATACCGTATTGTCGAAATTCATCGAAACGCCCGGGGCGTCCGGCTTGTTGTACTGTGGGGTGAAAGATGGCTCCATAACGCAATATAAGAATGGCTTCAGCCTTCAGTGCCTGAATCAGAGGGTTTGGATGTCGGCGCCGTTTCAGAATCATCGGTCGCCTCTTCTTCCTCTTCAATAATCTCTTCGTCCGGCTCTTCTTCGTCGGAGACCATAGAATCCAGATCGATCTTTTCTTCCTTGACCGATCCCTTGCTTCGATGAAGTTCTGCTTTCAGGAACGTGCCGGTCGCCGACTTCTGTTCGGCAAGTTCTTCGGGCGTACCCGAAAAGAGGATCTTGCCACCGGAATCACCCCCGTCGGGTCCCAGATCAATCACATAGTCGGCGACCTTTACGACGTCGAGGTTGTGTTCGATGACGAGCACCGTATTCCCTTTCCGCACGAGGGCCTGCAAAACCGCGAGAAGGTGTCTGATGTCTTCAAAATGCAGTCCGGTTGTCGGCTCATCCAGGATGTACATGGTCCTGCCCGTTCCGGGCCGGGAGAGTTCCTTGGCCAGCTTTACACGCTGAGCCTCTCCGCCTGAAATCGTTGTCGCCTGTTGACCCAGGCGAATATATCCGAGCCCTACAGAGTGCAGTGTCCTCAACTTCCGCGCGATTTTGGGAATATGTTCGAAGAAATCGAGGGCTTCTTCAACCGTCATTTCCAGAATGTCAGCGATGCTTTTACCTTTGAATCGGACTTCCAGGGTCTCCGCATTGTAGCGCCTCGATCCACAAGTCTCGCACTCGACGTAGACGTTGGGCAGGAAGTTCATCTCCAGTTTGATGATTCCAGCACCTTTGCATGATTCGCAACGTCCGCCTTTGACGTTGAAGGAAAACCGGCCTGGTTTGTATCCGCGGATTTTCGATTCCGGCAGCTGAGCGAAGAGGTCCCTGATATTGCCGAACAACCCGGCATAGGTGGCGGGATTGGACCTCGGAGTCCGTCCAATCGGGCTCTGGTCGATATCGATGACCTTGTCCACATGCTCGAGGCCCAAAATCTCCTTGTGAGGAAGAGGCACCCGCTTGGCATTGTGAAAATGCTCGGCCAGAATCGGATACAGCGTCTGGTTGATGAGACTGGATTTTCCGGATCCGGAGACGCCAGTCACACAGGTGAACGTTCCGAGAGGCAGTTTCAGCGGGTCGCCCTTCAGGTTATGTCCCGTCGCCCCATGCAGTTCGATCCACGAACCATTACCGGTTCTCCGCGTCTCGGGAATTGCGATGGATCGTTGCCGTCTCAAATAAGCAGTTGTCAGGCTGGTTGAACCGTTTGAGCCCAACGGCAGATCAGCAGGTTCTGAGGCCCCGACCACCATGCCGCCCAATTCGCCGGCGCCGGGTCCGAGATCGATGACATAGTCTGCCGCTTCGATCATTTCTCGGTCGTGTTCGACCACCAGGATCGAATTCTCCAGATCGCGAAGCTGTTTCAGAGATTCGATCAGGCGTTCGTTGTCCCTGGCGTGCAATCCGATGGACGGCTCATCCAACACGTACAGAACGCCGGTAAGTTGGGTACCAATCTGTGTTGCCAGTCGAATGCGCTGACTTTCTCCGCCCGAAAGTGTGCGGGCGGATCGATCAAGATTCAGATATCCGACGCCCACATTCAGCAGGAAATCCAGCCGCTCGGCGATTTCTTTGACAATGGGTTCGGCGATAACGCGCTGCCTGTCACTGAGCTCGACTGTATCGATGAATGATCGGAGGCTGGCCAGATCCATGCGGGTAAGCTCGTCGATGGACTTCCCCGAGAATCGAAATGCCAGTGACTCGGGTCGCAGACGACCCCCACCGCAGGCAGTACAGTCCATGTGCCTCATGAAGGCTTCTGCCCACTTTCTCGACGTATTTGAAGAGGTATTCTCGTATGTGTGCCAGACGTGAGCGTTGACTCCGCTGAAACGATGCTTGTACGTGACCTCGCGATCTTTGTACTTGTATACAATATCGAACTGCTCTTCTCCTGCGCCATCCATCAGAATGCGCAGTTGCTCATCGTCGAATTTATTGAGAGGCGTATCGAAGTCGAATCCGGCGCTGTCTGCGACAGCCTGAACCTGGCTGAAAATCCAGATGTCCCTCGGAACACCGAGAGGAATGAGCGCTCCTTCAGCAATGCTTTTGGAACGGTCCGGAATGATCAGGTCCGGATCCAGTTCTTTCTTCGAACCGAGCCCATTGCACTCGGTGCAGGCTCCGTAAGGCGAATTGAACGAAAATGTGTTTGGAGAAGGATCGTCATAGGAAACGCCATCATCAGGGCAGAACAGGTGCCTGCTGAATATCCGGTCACCATTTTCTTCCGGCCCACCCACAATCTGAACGATCAGTGTGCCGCCACCCATTCCAAGGGCCGTCTCGACTGATTGACTGATTCGCGATCTGATTCCGGGCTTGATGACAAGGCGATCTACGACGACTTCGATATCGTGCGTCTTGTATCGATCGACCTTCATGTCTTTCTCGATCTCATGGACGGCACCATCGATTCTCACGCGCTGAAATCCCTGCTTACCGACTTGATCGAACAACTCGCGGTAATGTCCCTTTCGTCCTTTGACCAGTGGGGCGTGCAACAGTACGCGCGTGCCTTCGGCAAGACCGAGAATACCATCGATTATTTCATCGTCGCTCTGCTTGCGCATCAGCCCACCCGAAACATGGGAGTAGGCTGTTGAAGCTCGGGCGTAAAGCAGTCGAAGAAAATCGTAGATTTCTGTGACCGTTCCGACCGTCGAGCGGGGATTCCGGCTGACGGTCTTCTGCTCGATCGCGATTACGGGAGAAAGGCCATCGATGAAGTCCACATCGGGCCGTTCCATCATGCCCAGAAACTGGCGGGCGTAGGCAGACAGGCTCTCCATATACCGGCGCTGTCCTTCCGCATAAATGGTATCGAAGGCCAGAGAACTCTTGCCCGAACCGGACAGACCGGTGATTACGACCAGCTGATTCCTGGGAATGTCGAGGTCAACATTCTTGAGATTGTGCTCGCGTGCGCCCCGAATGACGATTTGATCATTTTCTCTTACTGGCTGATCACTCATTCTGTCTGGCAATGGACCGGTCGTGGGTGCCCGCCCGAATTTCGGCCGGATCAATCGGTCAGTAACCCACCCGAATGGCAATCGTTTCAGTCAGACCCGATGAAAATTGCGCCCCACATATGTGTATTGGCGAGTTTCATCGTTCAAAGCAAGAAAGGAACGAGGGCACGGCGCTCTGCAGGGTAGTGGGGAAACCGCTCTTTGTACCACTTGTGGTGTGATATTGCTCTGGGAATAAGGTTGGCGGCCGTCCAGACAGCAAACGAGATTGCCGGAAGAGTCGAGGCCATCAATGCGAATCCGATCCATTCGATGATTTCGCCGAAATAGTTGGGGCAAGAAATCCACCTGTACATCCCTCCTTCTGGAATCCGGTACCCCGATTCGCCAGGCTTTCGCAATCCGAACAATGTTTGATCCGCCCTCAGGTTGATCGAGAGTCCGATGAAAAAGAGGGCCGCTCCGAACCAGGTCGTGTTAGCGGTCCAGAATCCGTCTTCCGCAATCAGACTCATTCCCAGCCCGTTCAGGCCACCGTTGACCGTATTGAAAAACACGGCGGACAACATGATGACGAGCGGCATCTGCCTCCCTGACCACCGGGCTCGAAATGGATAGATGACGGCCCGGTAGACATAGTGCAAGATCCAAAGACTGAGGAGAAACAGAACAGGAGTCGACATATCCACTGACCCCACAGCTACCACCGTCAGCACGACGGGCGAAACGGACTCCATGACGATCCAACCGGCACGATGCGGAAGGCGAGGCCCCCATCCGTCCCTGCCGTGACGCCCATATGGTGCTGTTTGAATGAACAACCAGGCACAGGACACGAGAGCGAGACCGATCCAGATCCAGGTCCATTCTTGAAGCGTGAGATGCGTCATGATGATTCGTGGCAGTTGAACACGGGATCATACAAAAAAAGCGGGGCGGCTGCTCAGGCGATTCTTGATCGCCGGCAGCCGCCCCGCAAAATTCGTCTCGGCCGAAGCCTTACAGACTAGAGAAGACCAAACGTGTCTTCTTCAGTAGGCTGACGGAAGTAGATATCTCCTTCTGTCATCTCGTCAATTGCCATTTCAGTTGGTTCAGGCTTGACCTCGTACTCGAGAGACACTTTAGCCTGCTCTTCCTGAAAACGAGGATCTTCAAGCTCCTGCTCAAAGCCTTCGAAATAAGCCAGTTTGTCGTCAAGTTCTGTTTTGACTTTCGAGGAAATCTGTCGTGAACGCTTCGAAAGGATAGCGACGGACTCGAAAAGGTTTCCGGTCATCGCTGCGAGGCGGTTCATATCGATCGTTTTGATCGCCATATCAGTAGTAGAATCGTATCGATTGGAAGACCCGATGCTGGGTCCGTTCAGTGGGGACCTGCTTATTGTCATTACCCCCCCTGACGGTTTCTCCTGCACACAATCTTCACAATACGCATCGAAAGTTGAAAAATGTTGATTTAAGCGCAGCAACTGTCAGTCGATACCCCTGATGAGCACAAAAATCGCTTAGTAGGGATGCTTTATGCAGGTTTACCACACTTTAAGAGCCACTCTGTTCGCTCTGACACTTTTTATTTTTGCGTCTGGATGTGACGTCTTCTCTTCAGATGAGGATGAAGGCGGCATTGTGACGCTTTCTGGACAGGTTCTCAACGAGGATACAAACAATCCCCTGCCCGGAGCCGTCATCACGATTGATTCGTTTGCAGACATTCTGGTCGAGACTCTGGAAGATGGTACCTATTCGTTTGCGGTAGAAATCGACAGCACCATAGAGATTCAGGTAACTGCATCTGCGGATGGTTTCCTTTCAGAATCCCTTCCTATTCTCGCGATTGCCGAAAGAGAGATAGTCGTTCCGACCTTTTCGCTATTTCCCATTGTAGATGAAAAAGCAACATCCGGACAGGCTTCAAACATCATTCTTACCGCACAAACGCTGCCTTCCATCAGTGTGCGGGAATCAGGCGCTGCAGAACAGGTAGCCTTCACATTCCAAATTGCCGATTCGCTGGGCAATCCCGTCGTTCTTGAACACGCCGTCGAAGTAAACTTCAGCTTTGGAGTTCAGCCAGGCGGTGGAGAATACGTTTCTCCAACTACGGCTACGACCGACAATAATGGTATTGCTAACGCGGTCCTCTCCTCAGGGACGCGCGCAGGAGTGGTCCAGTTGATTGCTGAGGCGGTTGTCGATGGCCGCACAATCCGTTCCCACCCTGTTGGTGTCACCATTCACGGTGGAATGCCGGATCAGACTCACTTCAGTCTCGGACCTGCTCTTCGCAATTTCCCCGGCCTCAACGCCATGGGAATCACCAACTCCATGAGTGTGATCGTTGGCGACAAATACAGTAATCCGGCACGAACGGGTTCAGCGGTCTACTTCGAAAGCACGCATGGCGTCATCGAAGGATCAACCCTCACAGATGATCAGGGATTTGGTGGTGTCAATCTGATATCAGCCAATCCTCTTCCGATTGACGGCATCGCTCACATCACGGCCCGCACAGCTGATGACCAACAGAACATTGTTACGGAAGTAACACCGGTGATATTCTCCGGTACCCCCGTGATTACCGTCACGCCATCAAGCGCTTCGGTCAATCAGGTATATACCTACACTGTCGCCGACTACAACGGAAATCCACTGGTATCAGGGACAAGCATCACCGTAGCGGTAACGGGAACAGCAATCAAGGTGGGTGGCAATGTGTCCATTCAGCTTGATGACTCTGCGTTTTCGGGTGGCATGAATTACGAGCATGTCGTGCGTGGACCGGGAATAACTCAGTTCACATTCGTCGTTGCTGAAAACATCGATCCGTTGAACCCCGAAATTCCGGTTGTAGATGCAATCTCAATCGGAACATCAGGTCCCAATGGACGACTTGAAATCGTCCTCAGTGGCGGTAGTGAACCGTTTTCTCCGACTGATGGTGTATCCGTCAAACGCTTGGACGATGGTAGAATTCAGTTCTCTCTTGAAGAAGTAGAGCTCTTCTCCAACTAGTCGGGCAACAGACGACAGAACGGAGTACAAGAATTTCCTGAAACGCTGGAGGGCTATCTGCGTCATAGATGCAAGATAACTTCCCACCGCCGTGCGTACTTCCCTACTTCTCTCCGCTCTTTTTTGCATCCTGACGCTGTCTCTGGCGGATTCAGCGAGTGCTCAACAAATAGCTCGGGCCCGTTTGGAAGGCCAGGTCATCGATGCCCTCACCCGCGAACCGCTCGAAGGTGTTCACATCTTCATATCGCAAACCACCATTGGTGCTGTTTCTGAGCCGGATGGTCGCTTCATTTTTTCGCTTCCCCTCGGTGCTCATCGTATTGTTGTGTCCCGAGTTGGCGAGAAAACCCAGACCCACGATGTCATGGTACGCGCACCTCGATCCTACCTGATCAACTTCGAAATGGAAGAAGAGGTCATGGTTCTGGGTGATCTGACAATTGCCGACGAGCGTGACAAGAACTGGGATAAACGCTTGAGGCAATTCAACCAGTTTTTTATCGGAACGACCGTGAATGCGGATGATGTCGAGATATTGAACCCGGAAGTGCTGGACCTGGACGAAGAAGATGGCGTGCTTGTCGCATCGACCGATGAGCCGCTTCTACTGGAGAACAGGGCGTTGGGATACAGAATCGAACATCACTTGCATCAGTTCATCGTAGACGGAGAAGAAACCTGGCAGGATGGAGAATCATTCTTCATCGAGCTATCTCCAGCCAATGCGGATGAAGCCGAAGACTGGGAGAAAAACCGCCTGAAGGCCTATCGTGGGTCTGTTCAACATTACTTCAACAGCATGATGCGAAATCGTACGCGTCAGGAGGGATTCCAGGTCTTTCACGTCGAAGATCCGGGCGTAGTCGGTGATCAGACGCAGGCCGAACGAAATTCGGCAGCTCCATTCAGGAAGCCCCAGTTTGCGGTAAATCCGTACATCTATCTCACGGAAGGATCAGCGGAACAGGACTTCCTTCTGGAGTTCAGCAACTACCTGCATATCGTGTATACACGCGAGCGCGAAGACCGTGCGTACGCAGAGTGGCAGAAGGTTTATCACTCCGGAGAAGTACGAGATATGCAGCACTCCTGGATTCGCCTTCAGGGCGCGAACGCGACGTTGGATTCGCAAGGAAATGTTCTCGATCCATACTCCATAGCTTACTACGGCTACATGTCTTTCGAACGGCTGGCGGATCTACTGCCCAAAGAATATCGCCCCAATTCCTAGTATCTCGTTGTTATACAGATACTTGCACTAATGTGATGGGGCGAAATTTGTGCCGTGAATTTCCCCGTCCGTTCACAAAGGATTTATCCACAATTGGTAGGTTTGCTTGATTGTAATTCCCCAACTAAGTACTGTTAGGGATCGCCTTTATTTCCTACCTACAAAATCGTGTGGATATGAACGCTATGCTACGTTTAAAAGGCCTGGCACTTGCCGTGACCCTGCTGTTTGCGGGATCTGCTTTTGCCCAGGTAAATGTTTCAGGTACGGTGACAGACGCCGATACCGGTGACGCTCTTCCAGGCGCCAACGTCGTTGTTGAAGGAACGATGATGGGAGCCGCAACTGACCAGAATGGTCGTTATACCATCAGCGGTGTTCCTTCGGGTACCCATACCCTGACTGTTACTTTCATCGGTTACGATGAAGGTTCAAAGGTCATCACTGTCCGCTCCTCGGATGTGACTGCTGATTTCCGGATGGCTTTTGCAAGCCAATCTCTTGAGGCGCTCGAGGTCTTTGCCTCTCGCGCCGTGGATCGCAAAACACCTGTCGCGTTCACCAACGTGGACAAAGTGCAGGTTCAGCGCGAACTCGGATCCCGTGACGCTCCGCTTGTCCTCAACACAACTCCTTCCGTATATGCTACGGCTCAGGGTGGTGGTGCTGGTGATGCCCGTGTGAACGTTCGTGGATTCAACCAGCGCAACGTGGCCATCATGATCAACGGTGTTCCTGTCAATGACATGGAAAACGGTTGGGTCTACTGGTCGAACTGGGACGGTGTTGGTGATGCTACATCATCAATTCAGCTCCAGCGCGGTCTTTCTGCTGTAAACCTCGCAACGCCTTCTATTGGTGGAACGATGAACATCATCACCGATCCATCACAGAATACCCGTCAGGTATTGGCCAAACAGGAAGTCGGCAACGACGGATTCCTGAAATCAACGGTATCCCTTTCAACGGGTCTCATTGATGGCAAATATGCATTCACCGTTTCTGGTGTTCGCAAGACGGGTGACGGCTACTACGATGGTACATGGACTGATGCGTGGGCCTACTACGCAGCAGCAGCATGGAACGTGAACGACAAACATCGTCTCGATTTCTATGCCGTTGGTGCTCCACAGCGTCACGGACAGAACCTCTATCGTCAGAACATCGCTGCGTACGATCACGAGTATGCTACCGAAGTGTTCAAAGACGAAGGACTATCTGATGCAACCATCGCGGACATCCTCGATACGTTCCCCGAAGCAGGTCGTCGTTGGAATGAAAACGTCTCTCCAGTCTCTGAGTCATACGGCGAATCCGCCAATGACGGTTGGGGCCAGGTAGATCGCAACGACAAAGGTTTCCTGAACGAACGTGAGAACTTCTTCCACAAACCTCAGCTGAATCTGAACCACTACGCTCAGATCTCTGACAAATCCCTCCTCTCAACCGTTCTGTATTACTCAGGCGGTAAAGGTGGTGGAACCGGAACGAAGAGCTCACTCGTTTGGAATTACGACGGTCCTTCTCGTGTCATCGATTACGATGGAACGATTGCCCGCAACCAGGCCAACGGTCAGTCTCGCGGCATCCTCCGCAACAGCCACAATGTCCAGTGGACGATTGGTGGTATTTCCAAGTTCAAGCACGAAGTCAATGAAAACGTAACTGTTGAAGTTGGCGTCGACTGGCGGACAGCTGAGATTGAGCACTACCGCACGGTTCGTGACCTTCTCGGTGGCACCAGTTTCCAGCGTTTCGACAGTGACTTCTGGGGCGGCGGTGGAAAAGCCCTGCAGCCAGGAGACAAGTTCGACTACAACAACACGAACACGGTCGATTGGCTCGGCGCGTTTGCCCAGGGTGAGTACACCAAAGATGCCCTTTCCGCGTACGGAATGGCTGGATACTCATTGGTCAAATATACCTACGAAGATCTGTTCAAGGATGATGGTACAGGCAGCACATTCCAGACTGAGTCTGACAACATCGGTGGCTACCAGGTCAAAGGTGGAGCTTCCTACGCAACGAACGACAACCTCTCGGTTTTCGCCAATGCAGGTCTCGTGTCTAAAGTGCCGATCTTTGATGGCGCTATTGATGACATTACCGGTACGCTGAACCCCGATCCGCAGAATGAGCAGTTCATCGCTCTCGAAGCTGGTGGCACGTTCCGATCAACGGATCGCAAGTTCGCTGGTAAAGTCAACGTTTACCACACCACGTGGAATGACCGAACGATCACTCGTTTCGTGACTGAACTTGACGGCGACGATGGTCTCATCAACATCTCCGGCTTGAATGCACTGCACACCGGAATTGAAGGTGAGTTTGCCTACCAGCCGCTGGATCTCGTCCGTTTCGACGTTGCCGCATCAATGGGTAACTGGAAGTACACGGATGACGTTTCAGCCAAATACACGCCGGATCAATCAGATCCTGCAACGCAGACCGATGTCAATCTGTACGTCAAAGATGTTAAAGTCGGTGACGCACCTCAGACGCAGTTTGCATACGCAGTGACGTTCTTCCCTGTTGATGGCGTATACGCCAAGTTCACAGGTCGTTCGTACACAGATTACTTCGCAGACTTCGATCCAACGAGCCGCACTGATGCAGCTCAGGCTGGTGAGCAGGTTTGGGAAGTACCGGCGTACAACGTATTCGACCTGAGTGTTGGTTACGACATCCCTCGCGATATGCTGGGCGCTTCACGTTTCGACATCCGGATCTTCGGAAACGTCTTCAACGTGTTTGACAGCCTGTACATCCAGGATGCAACGAACAACTCCCGCTTCAATGCTTACCGTGGCGATGGCAACAACGCCAACACGGTTGACGATGCGGAAGTATTCTTGGGTCTCCCAAGAACGTTCAACTTTGGAACGCGTATTACCTTCAAGTAAGAGAGATAACCTCTCTTTCGTTTGATAATTTCAAACTGCTTGCAGAGAGCGGGCCGGTCGTCGAAAGACGACCGGCCCGTTTTCTTTGTATCAACCTTTGATCATGGTTTGAGGCAGCTGAATTGTAGCGACGAGCACGGTGGCGATGGCGATGGCGATGGCGATGAAAGCGAGAGGGCCCATCTTTTGGGGCACACAAATTGGGATGAGGGCACCAATTTTACCATTTCGCCCGATCGTTCCATAGAATATCATAGTAAACAAATCCTGCTCCTTCCGATTTGCTCGTTTGAATTCCATGGTCCGCCACATACTTCTTCTGCTTCTCTGTTCTTTCCTCTCGATTGGTTGTGGACAGGACAATCCTGTCGACAACGGCTTCGATGAGGATCCGACGCTCCAGGATGGTGATTCTCCCGATCCAATCAATTCTGTCTCACCCGAAGATTCAATCCGCGCAGCCATTATCGACGGATTAAATCGCAAAGTCGACTCATGGATTGAAAATGGCCAGGTG
>Ga0209992_10001820_pt1 | contig 21150 bp, 20 predicted proteins | sample 2SBtaG_2_FD_182564 | JGI IMG/M metagenome (GOLD analysis project Ga0209992, IMG submission 182564) | Deep subsurface microbial communities from Kolumbo volcano to uncover new lineages of life (NeLLi) - 2SBTROV12_ACTIVE470 metaG (SPAdes)... | ecosystem: Environmental > Aquatic > Marine >... | reverse complement strand
GCCGCAGACGCGATGCTGTGCGGGACGGCATCATTGCCGCACAGGCATTTGCGTTATATCGATGAAGTAATTGGTCGTTGTCCCGATGCAAACGTTTACGCAGCGATGAATATACTCATACTACCTAAACATACCTTGTTTATCTGTGACACCCACGTAAATATCGACCCGACAGCTGAACAGATCGCCGAGATGACATTGCTTGCCGTAGAAGAAGTACGGAGATTCGGATTGACGCCTAAGGTTGCGCTGCTGTCACATTCGAATTTTGGTAGCCACAATAATGCTTCAGCGACCAAAATGAATAAAGCACGTGAGTTGCTGGAAGCACAAGCACCTGAATTGGAAATGGATGGTGAGATGCACGGAGATACAGCCCTGTCAGAAAGTTTGCGTATGGAAATATTTCCGGAAGCGCACTTAAAAGGGGCTGCAAACCTGCTAATTATGCCAAACTTGGATGCGGCGAATATTGCCTATAATTTATTAAAGGTTACAGCAGGTGACGGTATCACAATTGGTTCTCTTCTGTTGGGAGTTAACAAGTCAGTTCATATACTGACTGAAACTGCTACAGTACGACGACTAATAAATATGAGTGCTCTGGCAGTTGCAGGGGTAAAAACGCATTAGGAGAAATGATGAACAAGCAGGAAACCGAATTACTCAGGCAGGAAATCGAAATGTTGATGAGCGAACGCGCAAGACTTCTTAAAGTGGTGGGTGCCGCGGCCGTCATGATTGCAAATACCGAGGCAACTAAATTACCCGCCGGTGCAATTGATGCGGCAGAGATATTGTCTGAAATGTTGAATAGTTTGCCAGAAGAAACCTTAAAAGATTCACTTGAATCAGTTCAGGCAAAAGTATTGTAATTCAAATGGTTAAAAGAAAGGGGCTTATTTTGACAGGTGGAGGCGCACGCGCCGCCTATCAGGTTGGTGTCCTTAAGGCCATTGCAGAATTGCTGCCTCGCCGAGCGTCAAATCCATTCCCTATCATTTGCGGTACATCGGCTGGCGCTTTGAACGCAGCTGTTCTCGCTGTAAACACGCGTAGCTTTCGTAAAGGTGTGCGCTATCTGGATAGCATCTGGAAGAGCTTTCATGCCAATGATATATATCGAACAGATATATTGGGCGTGTTAAGCAACACCGCCCAATGGTTGGCAGGATTATTATTGAGTGCAGTGGGGATCAATAAGCTAAAGCATACTTCACTGCTGGATAATTCACCTCTGAAAGAACTCCTAGAAGCAATAATGCCATGCGAGAAAATTCAGGAAGGTATTGACTCGGGAAATCTGCATGCCTTGAGCATTACAGCATCAGGTTACGGTTCAGGAGAGTCAGTCACATTCTATCAAGGTTCCGAAGAGATCACCCCCTGGCAAGGAACACAGCGAATAGGGGTTAAGACAAAAATAGAAAACAGACATTTGCTTGCCTCTTCAGCACTGCCCTTTTTCTTCAAACCGATTCAGATAAATCGTGAGTACTTTGGCGACGGATCCATGCGACAGATTGCGCCGATCAGTAGCGCCATACAGCTTGGGTCGACCAGTATCATGGTAATAGGGGTGAATACGGCAGCAGATGAAAAGCCGCAGGATCGAAAAAATATTGGAGCCTACCCAACGCTGGCAAGAATTGCAGGTCACGCGCTAGACAGCTTATTCCATGACAGCATGGAGGTAGATCTAGAGCGGGTGAAAAAAATAAATGAATTAGTCAATTTGATGCAAGAAGAAACAAGAATTCGTACCAACCTCCGACAAGTCGATGTACTCGTCATCACACCAAGCCAATCATTGGAGGATATTGCTGAACTTTATGTCAAAGAATTACCCTGGACGATCCGATTATTATTCCGCTTAATTGGAGCGTCAAATCAGGGTGGGTCGGCTTTGGTCAGTTACCTGCTATCGGAAGGAAAGTATAGCCGTAAGTTGATTGAACTAGGCTATCGTGATGCGATGAATCGGGGTGAAGAGATAAAGCAATTTCTTGAATTGCCTGAGGCAAAATAAAAGGTGCGGCAATGAAGAGGCCAGACAAGAATGAAAGAATATGGCAGCTACTCGATATATTGTCAGATGGAAAATTTCACTCCGGTGAAATATTGGGGAAGTCGCTGGGTATCTCGCGTGCCAGTGTATTTGATGCGCTGAGAGAGGCAGAACATCTGGGAATCGCACTGCAACGGGTGCGTGGACGAGGATATCGGCTTACACAGCCTTGGCAGAAACTGACAATAGGTGAAGTGCTAGGCTTTTTAGGAAATAAAGCCGGTCAATTCAATATAGAAATATTGCGGCAAGCCACATCAAGCAATTCATTACTGCTGAAAAGAGCATCATCGGGCTTACAAAGCGGTAGCGTATTGGCCGTGGAATTACAGACTGTCGGGCGCGGCAGGCAAGGAAGAACCTGGCATTCCGGATTGGGGAATGCGCTGACCTTTTCATTATTTTGGCGTTTTGAAACTGGCTTGAATTCCCTGTCAGGACTAAGTCTGGCAGTAGGTGTTGCCGTGGTGCGGGCCCTGAAAAAACAGGGTGGACAAGGCGTGCAGCTAAAATGGCCCAACGACATCCTGACGGAACAAGGAAAGCTGGGCGGCATTTTGATAGAAGCGCAAGGCGATATGTTGGGCCCGACGGTGGTCGTTATCGGTATCGGGCTGAATTACAGATTATCCGGTAACTATGAAAAAATAATCGATCAGCCATTCTGCTCATTAGATAATGTGTGTGCTGACATGCCGTCCCGTGACCAACTGCTTGCCATGATATTGATAGCGTTGGACGAAGTGTTGCATGAATTTGCAGATCAAGGTTTCGAAGTATTTTGTGCGGAATGGGAGCAATATCACGCTTATCAAAATCATACCGTACGATTGAAAATGCCCGATGGTACAGAGATGCTTGGCACCGCTAGCAGTATCAACAAAAGTGGAGAACTGGGTTTGAAAACACCTCAAGGCGTGAAATATTTCAATTCAGGCGAGATTGAAAACACTCAATGAAGCTGCTTATTGACATAGGAAACACTCGAATCAAGTGGGCTCGAGTACAGGATGACAAATGGCTGCAAAGCGGTGTGACCTATCTTGAAAGTGCGGCAGAACTGTCTTCACAAATATCAGAATGGTCCGAAATCGATGAAGTTTGGGTCAGTAACGTTGCCGGCAACGCAATCGGGGACGAAATTTTAGCGCTGGGGATAAAGCAAACTCATATGATTGCCTCGCAAAAGTTACAATGCGGGGTGAGTAATGGTTATGCCGAATTCACGCAACTGGGGAGTGATAGATGGGCATCCCTGATCGCCGCGTGGAACATGCTGCGTTCGAAGTGCCTAGTGGTAACGAGTGGCACAGCAACGACGATAGATGCGTTATCGGAAAGTGGAGAATTTACTGGCGGGCTGATATTGCCCGGAATAGAATTGATGCAAAGCAGCCTGACTGTCGCAACGGACCAATTGGAGACGATCAGGGGACAATATCAGCCTTTTCCGTTGAATACGGCTGATGCCATATTTTCAGGTGCACTACAAGCCTGTTGTGGTGCTGTTGAGCGTCAGAGAATGCTGCTGGGGAATGATGTTCCGGTAATATTAAGTGGTGGGGGTGCTGATGTATTGGAACCTTATCTTGGCAAGTCTGTGCAAAAGATAGATAAGCTAGTTTTGCATGGATTATTATTGATTTCGAAAGAAATGGAAGTGATTAACAAATGAGGCTGTTGTTTTTATTGCTGCTATTGGCCAATCTGACATTTTTTGCAGTGAAACAATTTGAGCTGGGCTGGGGAGAGAAAGCGCAGCAGCAGCCCCCACTTCATCCAGAGTTGATTCAGTTGAGAGATACGGCCAAATCCGAGCCTGGGCGCCCCGCTTCCAAGCAGAGGCCAAAACCGTCTTCAAATCCTGCGCTTAAGATGAGTAGCGCTGTAAATCCAGAGCAAAATAAACGGTTCTGTTTAGAGTGGGGAGATTTTTCTGGCGAAGACCTTAGGAAGGTCAATATAGCGCTTGCACAGCTCAAGCTGGGAGATAAATTGGGTCAGCGAGAGATTGCGCAAGATACGGGATTCTGGGTATATATGCCGCCGCAAAAGACCAAGGCCAGAGTCAGGAAGAAAATCCGTGAACTAAAAGATTTAGGGGTAACTGAATACTATGTAGTTTCGGGAAGAGGAAAATGGAAGAATGCGATTTCGCTTGGCGTTTTTAAAACCCAGGACGCGGCACAGAATCTTTATAAAAAACTAAAATCCCAAGGCGTGCGCAGTGCAAAAATGGGGGAAAGAGCAAGCAAACTGATTTCTACACAGTTTTTATTTAACCAAGTTCGCTCGGATATAAAGGGCAAATTGAAAGGGTTACAAAAAGAATTTAAAGATAGTGTGCTGAATGAGGTGCTTTGCACATTGACAAAACAGCCTTAAATCGGCAAAATGCCGCGCTCTTTGCGGTGATATAGCTCAGGTGGTTAGAGCGCAGCACTCATAACGCTGAGGTCGGTGGTTCAAATCCACCTATCACCACCAAATAAAAAAACCAGCCTAGGCTGGTTTTTTATTTTAGTGATACTAATGACTTATTGGCGAACAATTCTTTCAAATTGAAAAGTGAATAAAGGATTGCGCAAGCCATGGAGCCAACTGAACATACAGTAGCGATCAAAGACATTTTTCTCCTACTGAGCGTTCTTTATTGAACAGAAAATAGGAACAACGAAGCGAGTCCTAGCACAAAACAGTTAATGGGAAACCGTTTGTACAATAGCTAAAGCAGTCCGGCGTGATTCCACGCAGACAAACTGCACAGCTAACAAAAAAGTTTTAAGCGCTTAAAGCGCTCAACTACAGGTTACTTAATTACTTTTTTACTACCTGGATAACCATCCATAGTGCAAAAGTCACTGCAGCTGTTGCGGTAAATAAAGATGCGAGAGTAGCGATAAATGCCATTTTATTTTCCTTAGAAACGATTATTCTTGAGTCACTCAATCACAGAATAGGGTGGATTAAGTGTTTCCGTATTATATAACTAAAATTGCTAGCAATACGCATAAAATTTATAAGGCCAAATATATTTGAGACCTGTTTAGAATATTCAGGGTACATTTAACAAGTACAAGAGACGGGATGCAAAATTAAAGTGACAAAGAAACTATATATCAAAACATTCGGATGTCAGATGAACGAATATGATTCAGCCAAAATGCTGGACGTATTACAGGCTAAAGAAGATTTAGAACAGACTGATAAACCTGAAGAAGCAGATGTGATTCTGTTTAATACCTGCTCGATACGTGAGAAAGCCGAAGAGAAAGTATTTTCAGACCTAGGGCGTGTGCGACCACTTAAACAGGCCAATCCAGACCTGCTGATCGGTGTGGGTGGATGTGTGGCGAGTCAAGAGGGGGCGGCGATAATAAAGCGCGCGCCATATGTGGACGTGGTGTTTGGTCCCCAGACCTTGCATCGGTTGCCCGCTTTGATTTCGGAACGGGAGGCAACGGGATTGCCGCAAGTGGACATCAGCTTTCCGGAAATCGAAAAGTTCGACCAGTTACCCGCTCCGAAAACCTCCTCGGGAACTGCCTATGTGTCCATCATGGAAGGGTGCAGCAAATACTGCACTTTTTGCGTTGTACCTTACACACGAGGAGAAGAGGTATCACGGCCACTGATTGATATTATTCACGATGTGAAAATACTTGTTGGGCAGGGCGTTAAGGAGATAACGCTTTTAGGCCAAAACGTAAATGCTTATAACGGTGTCGGCGAAGATGAAGATACAGTTGATTTTGCCTATCTACTACAAGCTGTTGCCGGGCTGATTGGCTTGGAACGCTTGCGCTTTACCACATCCCACCCTAAAGACATGACGCAGCGACTGATAGATGTATATGCAAGCACGCCAAAGCTTGTCAGTCATCTGCATTTACCGGTGCAATCCGGATCCGATCGGGTGTTGGCAGCGATGAAACGCGGTCATACTGTATTGGAATACAAGTCCATCATTCGCCGTGTTCGAGAGGTACGCCCTGATATCAGTATCACCTCAGACTTCATCGTTGGCTTTCCAGGTGAAACAGATGAAGACTTTGAAGCAACCATGAAATTGATCAATGACATTGGGTTTGATGTGAGCTTTAGCTACTTATATAGCCCGCGTCCCGGCACACCTGCCGCTGAATTGACGGATGATAATAGCGAGGAGGTGAAGGCGAAGCGCCTGAAACGTTTGCAGGACAGGATAACCGAGCTGGAAAACGACATGGCGAATGCCATGCTTGGAACCGTGCAACGTGTATTGGTAGAAGGCGTATCTAAAAAGGACAGCAAGGAGATTGCCGGCCGTACAGATAATAATCGCGTGGTGAATTTTAAAGGGTCGCCGAATTTGATAGGTGAATTTGTCAGGGTTAAAGTCACTGAAGTCGTGCGACATACATTGCGCGGAGAGTTGGAAGCGGATTCATTTTGAATAAAAAAGACCAACTGATAAAAGTATCGTTTGAGCCGGTAGATAACAAAAGACTGGTGAATCTATGTGGACCATTTGATGAAAATCTTCGTCAAATAGAAAATGCACTCGAAGTTACTGTTTCACGACGTGGTGAGCATTTCATTATCGAAGGTGAGCGTGGCGAACTGGCACGTCAGGTATTAAACGATTTTTATCAGGAGGCCAAGCACGATTTATCATTGGAACGACTTCAACTCGGTTTGATTGAAGCCATGAAAGCACAGGATGAAGGCTCTCCCGGTTGCGAATCGATGCCCTTGTTGATGACGCGCAAAGCTGAAATTCGTGGCCGGACACCCCGGCAGAACACTTATATCAAAGCAATCCAGGATCATGACATTACATTTGGTGTCGGTCCGGCGGGAACAGGCAAAACCTATCTGGCTGTTGCTTGTGCAGTTGACGCACTACAACGCGAAGCCGTGCGCCGTCTTGTGCTTGTCCGTCCAGCAGTGGAGGCGGGAGAAAAGCTGGGCTTTCTGCCGGGAGACCTGACACAAAAAGTCGATCCCTATTTGCGGCCTTTATACGATGCGCTATATGACTTAATGGGTGCAGACAAGGTCAGTCGTGCCTTTGAACGAAATGTCATCGAGATTGCGCCGCTAGCGTATATGCGCGGACGCACCTTAAATCATTCCTTCATTATTCTCGACGAAGCTCAAAATACCACTCCTGAACAGATGAAAATGTTTTTGACACGTATCGGCTTCGGCAGCAAAGCAGTTGTTACGGGTGATATTACTCAGATAGATTTGATGCGGGGACAAAAAAGCGGACTGATTGAAGCTCGAAATGTACTCAAGGAGGTTAGAGGCATTAATTTTAGTGACTTTCTTGCGGAAGATGTCGTGCGTCATCCACTCGTACAAAAAATCGTTAGCGCATATGAGCGTCATGAACAACAACCATAAGCTATCCCTGGCAGTACAATATGCATGTGGTACAGAGAATATACCTAGCCGTACACAGTTTCGACGCTGGATAAAAAAAGCGCTACAACGTGATGTGTCGATGACATTACGTCTAGTCGATGAAACCGAAGGGCATGCGTTAAATCAACAATACCGTGGCAAAAATTACGCTACGAACGTGTTGACCTTTGTATACGATGAAGACAATAGCCTGAAAGGCGATGTGGTAATCTGCGCGCCGGTGGTTGCAAAGGAAGCAAAATCGCAGCACAAGCAATTAATAGCACACTATGCCCATCTGACCATACATGCAGCACTTCATCTACAGGGATACGATCATGAGAGTGAAGAAGATGCCACCGAAATGGAGTCATTGGAAACCCGGCTGATGCTAGAATTGCGCTACCCTGATCCTTATAAGGAAAATTAAGCACTAAATGGATTTATCCGAGAGTACCAAACCCACCCTGTTAGAACGCCTTGTTACGATGTTGCTACGGGAGCCTGAAGACCGTACGCAATTAGTTAAGTTGCTACATTCCGCATACGAACACAACCTGCTTGATGCTGATGCACTCTCCATGATGGAAGGGGTGTTGCAGGTATCAGAGCGTCAAGTGCGCGAGATCATGATCCCGCGTGCACAAATGGACGTAATCGACATTAGCGAACCCCCTGAGAAGTTCATTCCTTTCGTCATTGAGACTGCGCATTCACGATTTCCGGTAGTTGAAGGTGATAAAGACAACATCATCGGCATTCTGCTGGCGAAGGATTTACTTAACTATTACACCGGAGAAGAACTGGACGTGCGCGACATGCTCCGTCCGGCAGTGTTTGTACCTGAATCCAAGCGTCTTAACGTGCTACTGCGTGACTTCCGTAGTAACCGCAATCATATTGCCCTGGTGGCAGATGAATACGGCGGGGTTTCCGGCATGGCGACGATTGAAGACGTGCTGGAGCAGATCGTCGGCGATATTGAAGACGAGTATGATTTTGACGATGACGAAGACAACATCATTGCGGACAAAGCAGGTAAGTATCGCGTTAAAGCAGACACCGAAATCGAAGATTTTAACGCTGCATTGGGGACGGACTTCAGTGATGAAGAGTGCGACACAGTCGGCGGGCTAGTCTTGAAAGCGGCTGGGCAATTACCCAAGCGGGGTTACATCACAACGATTGGGGGACTCAGTTTCACTGTACTCCGGGCTGACAGCCGCAGACTGTATTCCTTGCTGGTAGAAAAAACGCTCCAACAGAATAATTCCTGATTATTTGCGCTCGGCCAATTCCTAAACGCGACACACACGCCGGCAAAGGGAAATCTTGAATTAAAACAGGCTGGTCGGAGAATCATAATTGGTATATCGTTAACATCCGAATGCAAACCAAAGCAGCACTGGGGGACGCATGTTTGATGAATACGACCGAGAGATTTTCGAACCCGGCCAACTGATATTTCAGCTTGGTGACCCGGGAGATTGCGCTTATCTGATTGAAGAAGGCGAAGTTGAAGTCTTAGTCATCAAACCAGAGGGTGAGCATCGAATCCGAATAATCGGCAAGGGTGAACTTTTCGGGGAAATATCACTGATTGATTACCTGCCCCGCACCGCAACGGTGAGGGCGATTCAGCATACAGTGCTGGTGCCGATTCCGCGTACCCTAATGGAAGGCCTGCTGGAAAGAAGTGATCCGGTATTGCGGCATTTACTATTGGTCATACTTGAACGCTTCAGACATCGGAACGAGCATTCCGCACCGGTGGGTGTGGACATTTCGCACGAACATTTCAAGCGTAATAATAAAGCCAAGCTTGAAGCGACTCAGAAATTGTCACTAGCGCATGGTATCAAGCGGGCCCTGAGTCACGATGAGTTTCAGCTGTATTATCAACCTATCTGTGACCTGGCCAGCGGCAGAGTCGCTGGATTTGAAGCATTACTCAGATGGCATCATCCGATTGATGGGTTAATGAAGCCTGAAGATTTTCTATGGATAGCTGAGCAGACTGGTTTTATGCAGGAGGTGGGCGTATGGACACTTGATCGAGCTTGTCGTGACTGGGTGAAACTTAGAAGCCTAACCAATTTTGAATCACCTTTTATCAGTGTCAATTTATCCGCGATGCAGTTGAACAATGCATCGCTGGTAAAAAAGGTTAACGCTATCCTTGAGGGGCATCACATGCGGCCATCTGAGTTGAAGATGGAATTAACCGAAACGGCAATGGTTGAAAATCCTGAGTTTGCTTTGGAAATAATGCGTAAACTAATTGAATTGGGTTGCGGCCTAGCACTGGATGATTATGGTGCCGGACATTCAGGATTGAAACATCTGCAAAAATTTCCACTAGGCACATTGAAGATCGACGGCACATTCGTACATCCGATTCTGGAGTCATCGCAAAGTCTGGAGATTATTCGTTCTTCCGTAGCACTGGGACATTCGCTAGGCATGAATGTGGTTGCGGAAGGCATCGAATCCGGTGAAGTCAGGGACAAACTTCTAGAATTTGATTGCGACTTCGGACAGGGTTTTTATTTTGGCAAGCCCTCAGAGCTGCAGGAATTACTGGATTCGTCCAGAGTCTGACGACGATTTTAAAACTGCTCGTTTTCGCCCAAGTACCTCCATTGCCCCACAGGCAGCTTGCCCAGTTTAACTTTGCCGATTCGGATTCTTTTCAGCCCGGTGACTTTGAGTCCCACTAGCTCACACATACGGCGGATCTGGCGCTTCTTTCCTTCACGTAATACGAAACGCAATTGATCTTCGTTTTGCCAGGTAACTTTTGCGGGCTTGAGGTATTCACCGTCGAGCTTAAGGCCTTGTTGAAGTAATGCGAGCCCGCTGTCTTCCAGCTTACCCTGCACCCGTACCAGATATTCCTTATCTACCGGAGAATTCTCGCCGATCAAACGTTTAGCAATGCGGCCATCCTGAGTGAGCACCAACAAACCCTGTGAATCAATATCTAAGCGACCCGCAGGTGCGAGTCCGATAAATTGACTGCGGTGAAAACGCACAGGTGACTCGTCATCCCGCCAACGGCTAGCATCATCTAGCAGCGTGCTGGCTGGCTTGTAATTGTGTTCTGCCTGTCCTGACACATAGCCGACAGGTTTGTTAATCAAGATAGTCACACGCTGCTGCTGAGTGTTTTTAGCCGCCGTACGCAAGGTGACTTTTTGGTCAGGGTAAACCTTGCTGCCCAGTTCGCTGACAACTTCTCCATCGACTTCCACCCAGCCCTTTGCGATATAGCGGTCAGCTTCACGGCGCGAACACAGACCAAGTTCGGACATACGTTTTGAGAGGCGGGTTTTTTCCATTGGAGAAGGATTAATTTACAAGAGAGACGCGATTTAAGCATAAAGCAACGCCTTATGCTCAACTCTTATTGGTTATCCAACGGAGGCTTACCGAGTTTGCGTTGTAAAGTACGTCGAGCATGCTGAGTGCGCGGGCAGTAAGGTTAACTGAGATTGGCCTGATGCAAACAAGCTTGCTATAAGCGCCTTCTTTTCCGATTGCGCTGCCGTTAAGGTAGCGCATCATCATTGCCTGATTAGGAAAGAGCTACAGCGCAGTGGGCGTAAAATTTTGGATAACGCTGCACAACGGGGCGTAAAGCATTGGCAATGTATCCCTGCGAGTCGGGCCGGGTTTCCTGTAACACAGCGATTTTGCGTCTCTATCATCTTCAATCTGAAATAGATTTCATTAGGCATCCACTATATTTGACAATCTTCTTGCAAGAGCGAGGGAGTCGAAACCGGATAGTCGTGCGACAATTACCGCTATGAGATTATTAAAAAGTGACAACACCATTGCGCTGCTGGCAGGTGCTTCCTGCGTATTTGGCTTCGCGCCGTTCGGCATCTTCCCGGTGCCGGTTATCGCGCTCGGGATATTGTTTGCATTGTGGTTGAAGGCAGGCTCGCCACGAGCCGCAGCGTGGCTAGGCTTTATGTTCGGGCTCGGCCTGTTCAGTACCGGCATAAGCTGGATCTACATCGCACTACATGACTATGGCGATATGGCGATCTATCTGGCGGCGCCCGCGACATTGCTGTTCGCCGCTTTTCTCGCGTTGTTCACAGCACTTGCCGGATTTCTGCAAGCACGCATCCCGACTGCCGATACATGGCGCCCGGTGTTGGTGATGCCTGCGATCTGGGTGCTGATCGAATGGCTGCGCGGCATGATCTTTACCGGTTTCCCGTGGCTGACGTTCGGTTATGCACAGAGTGACAGCCCGCTGGCGGGATATACACCTCTGATCGGTGTGTATGGCGTGTCGCTGATAGCGGCGGTAGGCGCAGGCTTGATCGCGTTGTTGGTGAGGGTGGTTTCCCCCGCGATATTCGTTCAGCCCGACGATGCAATGGAACTGTCACCTTCGGGAATATACAGGGCCTATGGCCTGCGAAGCAGGACCGCGTTGATTGGATTAGCGATTCTCATATCGCTATGGGTCGGTGGTGCAATCCTTCGTGTGGTCACTTGGACACAGCCGCAGGGCGAACCGATCAGTGTCGCGTTGGTGCAAGGTAACATTCCACAGGACCTCAAGTTCAACGGAGACGAACTGGTCAACACGCTGGAAACCTACCGTCGACTTGCACAGAAAAGCCGCGCCCGCCTGATTGTACTACCGGAGACCGCGTTTCCGATGTTGCGCTCCGAAGTGCCACCCTTCCTGATCGAATTAATGCGCGACCATGCCAGACAGAACGGCGGCGATATGTTGATCGGCTCCTTTATTAGAAATAACGGCAGCTATTACAACAGCGTATTTTCGACAGGTACCGCAAAGGAGCAGCACTATCACAAGCATCATCTGGTGATATTCGGTGAATTCATCCCGCTGCGCCCTATATTTGGCTGGCTAATAAATGAGGTGCTCAACATCCCGATGGGTGACCTCGGGCGCGGTGAGGCAGTGCAAGCACCGCTCGAAGTCGCCGGTCAGAAAATCGCAGTGGATATCTGCTACGAAGACGTGTTCGGCGAAGAAATCATCCGCTCGATGCCACAGGCCACCATGCTGGTCAACTTCACCAACGATGCATGGTATGGAGAATCACATGCCGCAGCACAACATAATCAGATCGCCCAGTTCCGTGCGATGGAAACTGGCCGCATGATGTTGCGCGCCACCAATACCGGTGTCACCTCTATCATCGACAGAGACGGCAAGATAATCGACAAATTGCCGCAACATCAAGAAGGCGTGTTGGAAGGTATGGCACAGGGCTATCAGGGGCTCACCCCGTATGCGCGCTGGGGCAATGCAGCGGTGATGTTACTGATGTTTGTGATGCTGGCCTATGCCTGGGTACGGCGTGGCAAATAGTTGGTTTTGCTACCTGCTGCGCTGTGCCGACGACACGTTATATTGTGGCATCACCAACGACCTCGATAAACGCATCGCTGTGCACAACGCTGGCGAAGGTGCAAAGTACACACGGGCGCGTGTGCCTGTGGAGCTGGTTTATTCAGAGTCGCACAAGGACAGGTCGGCTGCGTCTAAACGAGAGGTGGAGATCAAGGGGTTGCCACGGTCAGGGAAGTTAGCACTAATTGAGTAATTGCCTTGTTTTTTGTGTCATTCAGCAGGAAGGGCTAACCATTGCTTGATTGGAGGGTGATCTATAAAGCTCAAAATATTCGCTCCGCAAAATCGGCAGGCGAAAGAATGGGATACGTTTCTGACAGCGAAAGTAAATCAAGGTCGCCACTAACTAGGCAATCAGCTTTACTTGCCAGCAAGGTGGCTAACACCATGTTGTCCTTGGCATCTCGGGGTACTGTCGCTGAAATTTTACTGATGTCAGCTATTTCTGCTTCAAAGCGCAATAGGGTGAGATAGCGATTGATGGTGTCATCATTCCAGCCAGTGCGCTTACGAATCTTCGGGTAAGCCAATGCCGTGCCGATTTCGACCAGTAAGGGTCCGGACAGTATCAATCCAAAGTGTCCGGTTTGCCACGCGCTGATGATTATTCCCGGTGTACTTTTTGGCAGCTTTAGGCCGGAAAGGAATACATTGGTGTCAACAACAGCACGCATCTAGCGAGTTTTTGCGTACTTGATTGCCTCTTCAATTTCTTGTTGGGCGATGTTCTCAGCAGTATCTTGGTATGCGGTTGCGAGCTCACTGGTAAGCCGGTTGAACTCGTGCTTCATCAGGCGAATTTTGTCGAACAAATCGGTGTCCACCATCGCTGCGACGGGCTTGCCGCCTTTGGTGATGACGATTTGGTCGTGTCCGTACTGCACGCCGTTTAGCAATTCACCCAGATTCTGGCGGACGGTCATAGCGGTGGCTTCCTTGATCATGATGACTGCCTTAATTGATATAATTATAACAATTATAGCATTGTGTGTAGTTATTGGTCGTGCGAATGAAATGCGCTATTTCGGGTTCATAAGGTGACGTGACTGCCCGGAAGCCGTAAAATGCCTGCCTTTGCAATTGCTTGAATACTTTCGATGAATACTTTGGGTTCCGACACAACACCTGCAAGCGGGCTAACTTTTCAGCAGATTATCCTGACGCTACAGAATTATTGGGATCAGCAGGGCTGCGCCTTACTACAACCCTATGATATGGAAGTCGGTGCGGGTACGTCGCATACCGCGACTTTCCTGCGTGCGCTAGGCCCTGAGCCGTGGAAGGCCGCTTATGTGCAGCCTTCACGCCGTCCTAAGGACGGGCGTTACGGCGAAAATCCGAACCGACTACAGCATTACTACCAGTTTCAGGTGGTGTTGAAGCCGTCGCCTGCGAACATCATCGACCTGTATCTCGGCTCATTGGAAGCACTGGGTTTTGATCTTAAGCAAAACGATATTCGTTTCGTCGAGGACGATTGGGAGAACCCGACCTTGGGCGCGTGGGGGCTGGGCTGGGAGGTTTGGTTGAACGGCATGGAAGTAACGCAGTTCACCTATTTCCAGCAGGTTGGTGGGATCAACTGCAAGCCGATCACCGGCGAGATCACCTACGGTCTGGAGCGGTTGGCGATGTACTTACAGGGTGTGGATAACGTGTTCGACCTGACCTGGACACCGGGCGTATCTTACCGTGACGTGTTTCATCAGAACGAAGTAGAGCAATCTACCTACAATTTCGAACACAGTGATGTTGAATTTCTGTTGTCCGCTTTTTCAGCGCATGAGAAGCAGGCCAAGCACCTGATGGAGAATCAACTGGCGTTGCCGGCCTATGAGCAGGTGTTGAAGGGTGCACACACTTTCAACCTGCTGGATGCACGAGGCGCGATCTCGGTGACCGAACGTGCTGGCTATATCGGCCGTATTCGCAATCTGGCGCGCAGTGTCGCGCAGAGTTATTTTGATAGCCGTGCGCGTATGGGCTTCCCGATGGCGCCGAAGGAATGGGCGGATGAAGTGCTGGCGCAGATTGAAAAGAGTGCGGCTGCAAAAAAGGCTAAAGGAGCTGCAAAATGACGAAGGATCTGCTGGTCGAATTACTCGTCGAAGAGTTGCCGCCTAAGGCGCTGAAAAAGCTGGGTGAAAGTTTTGCTGAAACGTTAGCCGCAAGTTTGAAGGCACAAGACCTTGCTGCAGAAGAGGCTGATGTCACTTCGTTTGCATCGCCCCGGCGTTTGGCGGTGCATGTCACGGAGGTAGCCGCACAGGCGATAGATAGGCCACTCACCCAAAAGCTGATGCCGGTCAAGGTTGGCTTGGATGGCAACGGTGAAGCGACCCCCGCGCTATTGAAAAAACTCGCCAATATGGGCGTAGATGCCTCGATCGTGCCAGAACTCAAACGCGTACAGGATGGCAAGAACGAAGCGCTATTTTTTGAAAGTATCGTGACGGGTGTGACGCTGATCGACGGGTTGCAAAAAGCACTGGAAGAGGCCATCAGCAAATTGCCTATTCCCAAGGTGATGAGTTATCAGCTTGAAGACGGTTGGAGCAGTGTACATTTTGTGCGTCCGGCACATGGGCTGGTTGCGTTACATGGCGATGAGATCGTGCCGGTCACGGCATTGGGTCTGTCGGCGGGCAACGCTACGCAAGGGCATCGTTTCGAGTCTGACAACCTGGCGGTGGTGTTGAAGGATGCTGATAGCTATGCAAAGCAGCTTGAAGAGGAAGGTGGGGTCATTGCCAGTTTCAAGGCGCGTCGATCAGATATGCAGCGCCAGCTTGTGTCAGCGGCGATGGAGGAAGGGCTCAAGCCTATCGATGACGATGATCTGCTGGATGAAGTGGCCGGTCTGGTCGAGCGTCCAAATGTGCTGCTCGGTACGTTTGAGGCGGAATTCCTTGAGGTACCTCAGGAGTGCCTGATCCTGACGATGAAGGCGAATCAGAAATACTTTCCGTTGCTGGATGCAGACGAAAAACTGACCAACAAATTTTTGATCGTTTCCAATATCCAGCCTGAGGATGCCAGCTTGGTGATTGGTGGCAACGAACGTGTGGTGCGTCCCCGTCTGGCGGATGCAAAATTCTTCTTCGATCAAGATCGTAAGAAGACGCTGGAAGCGCGTGTAGAGAAGCTTGCCAAGGTGGTGTATCACAACAAGCTGGGGACTCAGCTTCAACGTACAGAACGCGTCTCAGTATTGGCAGGTACGATCGCCCGTCTATTGGAAGCCGACAAGACAGATGCGGAACGCGCGGCAAGATTAGCCAAGGCTGACCTGCTCACCGACATGGTGGGCGAATTCCCCGAATTACAGGGCATCATGGGTCGCTATTATGCGTTGCATGATGGCGAAAAAGCCGTGGTGGCTGATGCAATAGCAGGACACTATCACCCGCGCTTTGCGGGAGACACATTGCCTGAAGGAAATATCTCATGTGCGTTGGCATTGGCCGATAAGCTGGAGACGCTGGTCGGCATATATGGTGTTGGCCAAGTACCTACCGGTGACAAGGACCCGTTCGGATTACGACGTCATGCACTGGGCATCTTACGCATTCTGATCGAAACGCCGCTGGATTTGCCGCTGGGAGCACTGCTAAAACAAGCAGCGGAAAACTTCCCAGCCGATATGTTGAGCGCGACTGTGGCGGAAGACGTCGAGGTGTTCATGCTGGATCGATTGCGTGGTTATTTGCGCGATCAAGACTTTGAGGTGTCGCACATCGAGGCAGTGTTATACATATTGAATGGACGGTTGCACGAAGCATTACCGCGACTGGAAGGTGTGCGTAGCTTTGCTGCGCTGGATGTTGCAAAAGATCTCGCTGCAGCCAACAAGCGCGTAAAGAACATCATGCGCAAGAACCTGGAAGAGCTGGGTGAGGATTTGAAGGATGCTGCTGTAAAGACTTCGCTGTTGAAAGAAGATACCGAACGTGATTTGTATCAGGCGTTACAGGATATTACGCCACTGGCTAATGGTTTTCTTAAGAATGGTGATTACGGGCAGAATCTGCGCGCATTGGTTACGCTCAAGCCATTCATTGATGACTTTTTCGAAAACGTTATGGTGATGTGTGAGGACAAAGCGTTGCGCCTGAACCGTGCCGCGTTGCTACAACAACTGGGCAAACTGATGAATCAGGTTGCGGATATTTCCAAGCTGGCTGCTTGATGACAGGAAAAATATGAAGCTCATCATTCTCGACCGTGACGGTGTAATCAACTACGACTCCGACCAGTTCATCAAGAAACCGGAAGAGTGGAAGCCGATACCGGGCAGCCTTGAAGCGATTGCGCGATTGAATCAGGATGGCTACCGCGTAGTGGTGGCGACGAACCAATCGGGAGTCGGGCGCGGGCTATTCGACATGCCGATGCTGAATGCGATCCACGACAAGATGCATAAGTCATGTGCGCTGGTGGGTGGACATATCGATGCAATATTTTTCTGCCCTCATGCTGCCGAAAGCAACTGCAACTGCCGCAAGCCAAAGAGCGGGATGATGGAGGAGATTGCAACGCGGTATAACACCAGTCTTGATGGTGTGCCGGCAGTGGGTGATTCGTTACGTGATTTGCAGGCGACGGCCGCACTAGGTGCGCAGCCTTATCTGGTGCTTACTGGCAAGGGTACGAAAACAAAAGCGGCAGGAAACCTTCCGGACGGGACGCTTGTTTTTGACGATCTCGCAGCAGTGGTGGCGGCTTTGTTGCAGGGATAACGACCTTATATATGTTGGTATTTCGCTCTCTACTGTTTCTATTGCTGCAAATCATCATCACGCCGATCTTTGCCCTGTTTGCATTGATGACGTTTCCGTTTAGCCGTTTGACGCGTTATCAATTCATCTCGCAATGGGCAAAAATGATGCTGCCGATTTTGCGAGCGGTGTGCGGTATACATCACGAAGTCAAGGGCATCGAAAATCTGCCCAAGGAGCCGTGCGTCGTGCTGTGTAAACATCAGTCGGCTTGGGAGACGCTAGCCTTGCAGGAGATATTTCCGCCGCAAGTATGGGTGTTGAAACACGAACTATTGTGGATTCCATTTTTCGGTTGGGCGTTAGCACTGACCAGCCCGATTGCAATCAAGCGAAGTGATGGTAAAGGCGCGATGAAGCAGTTGCTCAAGCAAGGCAAACAGCGACTTGCGCAAGGTTTCTGTGTGGTGATCTTCCCGGAAGGCACTCGCATACCGTATGGAAAGCGCGGCAAGTATAAGATTGGCGGCGCACTGCTGGCGGCGAGCAGTGGCTTGCCAGTGGTGCCGGTGGCACACAATGCCGGGCGTCTGTGGGGGCGTAATGCGTTCAGCAAACATCCCGGCTTGATTACGATGAGTATCGGGCAAGCTATCCCGACACAAGGCCGTAAGGCTGACGAGATCAACGCCGAAGTGGAAGCGTGGATAGAGAACGAGATACAGCAGCTCACTCACTGATGTTGAATCGTGCGCGTAATCAAGGATTACCGGACATTGAAAAGCGCGAAACACGTCTTGCCGGTAAGCATATCCCTTACACCCTCAAGCGAAGCAAAAAGCGCCGCCATATTGGCCTGCGTATCGACGATCATGGTCTGACTGTCAGTGTGCCTTTGCGTACATCTGAAAAATGGTTACAGGGTGTGTTGCAGGAAAAGGCTAATTGGGTCGTTGAAAAGCTGGACGGCTGGGAATCGAAAAAGACTCCTCCTATTGTCTGGGCCGAGGGTGCGCATATTCCATTCAGGGGAGAAGAGTTCACCCTGAAGTTGACCCCAAAAAAACGCGGTGAGCGTCCAAGATTGCATGGCGAAACTTTGCTCGTGCCCGTTGGTGAGGATGCGTGTGATGATCGCATCGAAAAAGCGGTAAAAATTTGGTACAAAGTCGAAGCGTTGCGGGTGTTCAATGAATGCGTGGCATACTTTGCACCGTTGATGAATGTTCAGCCACGAGAAATAAAGCTCACATCCGCATCCACGCAATGGGGTAATTGCACCGCTGCAGGTGTGGTGAGATTGAACTGGCAACTGGTGAAGATGCCGCTGCACTTGATTGATTATGTCGTCGTGCATGAGTTGGCGCATCTGGTGGAAATGAATCATTCCACTGCATTTTGGCGGGTGGTGGAAAGTGTGTGCCCTGAATACAAACAGTTTCGTACCGAACTGAGAGACTTTGGCCTTGCCGAGTAAGCGTAGTATTAGCGCAGATGCGACAATATGACGCATTCCAAATAACGGCAATCCACTATAGAGTTTCATCTGCCAGTCGGATGAGTGCACTTTCCGGTATCCCCTCCAAGATAAATCAGTGAGTATGAATTCTTTCCGCTTGGCATTCCCAGAATGACGACTTCCTGTGCCGTGAGCTTTCGACTTTTACGTAGCTCATTGTGTGACTTTGTCAGAAGGATTTACATTCCGTCATATAATCCCTGCCTGACACGACACATAGAAAGAGCAGCACAATGCGTACACTAGGCATTATTTTGTTGTCGCTTTTCGTTTTGCTAGGATGCGGGCGCAAGGGCGCGTTATTCTTACCGCCGCATGCGCCAGAACAGAAAGTAACAGAACAGAAAGTAACAGAACAGCAAGCCACTCCCCAGCAAGCAGTTTCCACACAATCTGAAAAGAACGAGTAGCCATGAGTAACTATTTTCATTATCAGCAAGACAAGTTATATGCCGAGGACGTGGCTTTGGATGACATCGCACGTCAATACGGCACACCCTGTTATGTTTATTCGCGTGCTGCGCTGACAGAGGCATACCAACAATTTTCAACGGCATTGCAGGGCAGGGAGCATCTGATTTGTTATGCAGTAAAAGCCAATTCCAATTTGGGTGTCCTGAATGTGCTTGCGAAACTAGGTGCAGGATTCGATATTGTTTCCGGTGGTGAATTGCAGCGTGTTTTAGCGGCAGGTGGTGATGCCCGCAAAATCGTATTTTCCGGTGTGGGTAAAACCGAGGCGGAAATGCGCATGGCATTGGACGCGAACATAATGTGTTTCAATGTTGAGTCATCTGCCGAGTTGGAACGATTGAATGAAACTGCTGCCAGCATGGGAAAAGTAGCGGCAATCAGTTTGCGGGTAAACCCGGATGTTGATGCAAAGACCCATCCATATATTTCTACCGGATTAAAGCAGAATAAATTCGGCGTGAGTTATTCAGAGGCGCTGACGCTCTATCGCAGAATAAAAAATGAATTGCCTAACCTGCACATATCCGGGATGGATTGTCATATCGGCTCGCAACTCACCGAGATTGCGCCTTTCATTGCTGCCATAGAAAAAGTGCTGGTGTTGGTTGATGCGTTAGCAAGTGAAGGTATCGAACTTGAACACCTTGATTTAGGTGGCGGGCTTGGTATTTGTTACGACGATGAATCGCCACCGACGATAGCGGAGTATGTCAGTGCGATGAAGGAAGCACTCGTCGGACGTAAAGAAAAAATCATCTTAGAACCGGGACGCGTTCTAGCAGGGAACGCAGGTATTTTGTTAACGCGTGTTGAATATATCAAGCATGGAGAAGAAAAAAACTTTGCCATCATTGATGCGGCAATGAATGATTTAATGCGTCCTGCTTTGTATGATGCACACCATGAAATCTTGACGGTTGAGCATGAAAATATTTCACCTGAAACTTTTGAAATCGTCGGCCCGATTTGCGAGACGGGAGACTTTATCGGACACGCACGCGAACTAGCGATCAAGCCGAAAGCCTTGCTGGCGGTGCTTTCAGCGGGTGCGTATGGAATGAGCATGAGTTCGAATTACAACACGCGACCGAGAGCTGCTGAGGTCATGGTGTATGGTGGTGATATGCATTTGATACGTGCACGCGAAACAGTAGAGCAATTATTTTCAGATGAAAAAGTAATCGAGTAGTGATGGAATGAGGTTGTAAATTCATCAAAATAAATTTACAAAATTGTTGCGCGATTTTTTAAACGTAGATACAGTACCGATGCCGCAAGCGTCTTCAAGCTAATTACGGGGCGTTTGGGTGTGTAGTGAGTCATACTGAAATTCTAATTTTTCATGGAGAATCAAAATGGCAACATCAAAAACGCGCGCAACTAAAAAACCCGTAGCTAAGAAGAAAGCAGCTAAAAAGAAACCAGCCGCTAAGAAAAAAGTAGCAGCTAAAAAGAAGCCAGCCGCTAAGAAAAAAGCTGCTGCTAAAAAGAAGCCAGCCGCTAAGAAAAAAGCTGCTGCTAAAAAGAAGCCAGCCGCTAAGAAAAAAGCTGCTGCTAAAAAGAAGCCAGC
>Ga0209992_10001819_pt1 | contig 21150 bp, 17 predicted proteins | sample 2SBtaG_2_FD_182564 | JGI IMG/M metagenome (GOLD analysis project Ga0209992, IMG submission 182564) | Deep subsurface microbial communities from Kolumbo volcano to uncover new lineages of life (NeLLi) - 2SBTROV12_ACTIVE470 metaG (SPAdes)... | ecosystem: Environmental > Aquatic > Marine >... | reverse complement strand
GGAATCGCCTCTCCCCAAAGACGCTCTGGCCAGGACTTGTGGTGGTCCTTAGTGGACAACTTTCGAACCATGGAACGCCCTCGCCGACCCTGAATCACACCCAGAGTCGAGAATCTCGGACTTCGTCGCCACCGAGGGCGCGATTTCGGCGCCTCTCCCCCACCACCGTTGACCAGATCGTCAGCGCCTACCTCTCCGGCACCACGATCCGACAGATCGCCCGCGACCTCGACATGCACCGCACCACCGTCGATGACTGCCTCAAACGAGCCGGCGTCAAGCAGCCGCGACAACCCGTCATGAGCGAAGCCGATCTCCAGGCCGCAGAAGCCGCCTACCGCGCGGGCGACTCCTGGATCACCATCGCCAAACGATTCGAAGTCGACCCCGCCACCATCGGCTACCACCTCAAGCGACGCGGAGTCCCAATGCGACCCCGACGCGGCGGAATCCGCCGCGCCGAGACCGGCCGCTAGCGGCGATATCGGCTCGGGACGCGCTAACGCCAGATCCGCGCGTTACCGGACCCTGGAAGCCAAATCAGCCGAATCGGCCCTGCGGTCCGAGCGGTATCGGCACGATGCGAGTGGGCTTCCTGATGGTGCGGCCCAAGCGTTAGCGGGCGGGTCGGGCGATCCTCATGCCGGAGCTCGCTGCAGTGAGGTGGCGCACCCCGACTAGCCAAGAGCGGACGGTGCGTAGAGGGGTGTGACGACCGAGCTAGCAGACGGCAACGGGTGGGAGGCCGATCACGATCGGCGTCCCACCCACTCACCGGCTAGCAGTCGACGTCGTCACTTCCCGGCCCGCCGCGGCAGATATCCGGTCCCCCACCGCCGACGAGCACGTCTGCGCCCCAGCTGCCGTACATCCGGTCCTTCTCGGGGCCACCCACAAGCGTGTCGTCGCCGAGGCTGCCGTACATGCGGTTCCGGCCTTCCTCGTCGATGATCTGGTCGTCACCCCATCCGCCGTACATGCGGTCGTTTCCGGCGTCACCTCCGAGGAAGTCATCATCGGCACCGCCGTACAACCAGTCGTTTTGATCTCCACCTCGGAGATCGTCTGAGCCGGGTCCGCCGAGAAGTACATCGCTACCGGGGCCACCGGCGAGCGTGTCGTCACCCCAGCCACCCCACATAGTGTCCTTGCCCTCGCCACCGAGCAGGATGTCGTTGCCGCCAAGTCCAAAGATGTGGTCGTCTCCTCCGTGGCCGCAGATCACGTCATCGCCGGAGGTGCCCCACAGTGTGTCGTCGCCGTCAGTGCCTTCGATCGTGCACTCCGGCGCGCCGAGGATCCACTCGCTGAAACTGGTTGTGAGGATGGCGAACCGGGAGATGCCGGTGCTGCCTTGGGGAATTCTGAATCCGTACCAGCAGGTCTCGACTCCATCGGGAAGGCCGTACTCGTTGGCTCCGAGGTAATCGCACCAGTCGTCAACCAGGACGCCGTTCTTGTAGAGCTGATAACCCCCGTTGGGAGGCAGGACCGCGTTGCTGAACTCCAACACGAGGTCGAACGGGTCGTTCCGCGGCGCCGTCAAGCCGCCCGCGTCGATGACGAGACCGACGGTCGCGAAGTAGTTGCCCGGCGGAGTAAACGTGCCCGCGCCACTGATGGGCGTCATCGTGATCGGACCGCTGACCGTCTCAGGCATCTCGATGCTCACGGTGACGGGAACCTCGGGAGTCGGCTCGGAGTCCGGGGTTGGGTAACCCGTCTGGCCGCCCGGCGGCGGGTCGTCGCTCAGCTGGTGCTGGGGCGCATCCGCGAACGTGGAGTTGAATCCGCTGGGGTCGACCAGTTCGGCTCCGCCGCCCATGTCGAAGGTGATGTCGAAGTTGGCGCACTCGTCGGGTTCTTCGCCCTGGTCGTTGAGTTCGCTGAACACAACTTCCCAAGTACCGGCCGCGGTGACTTCGGTCTCGCCGCCGCATCCTGCTTCTTCGTTGCCGAGGCCGTACCGCACGATGCGCCCCTCCTCAGCCTCGGGTGCGGTCCCTGACAGCGTGTCGGTGCCGACGTCGAACACGTCAAAGGTGAACTCCTCCACTACCAGGACGGCGACGGCTGGTTGCCCGGCGGGGCCCACCAGCACCGTGTCACCGGGTTCTGGTCCGCCGGGGAATCCTGAGTGGTCGAAATTGCCGAACTCATCGACATCGACGGGTTCTGGTGATGAGTACTTGATGCCGCCCCCTTCATCGCCGTCGGTGTCCTCGATGACAATGTCAACAGGCCCGTCGATCCCGAACCCAGCGACCCACCCAGACGTGATCGACGCCGTGATGCCTGGCGCTTGGTAGCCCAGAACGAAGATGTTGGTGTCGATGTCACCGTCCTCGACCATCGCCAAGATGAACTCGGTGCCGAACGGAATCGGGTCGACGACGGCGGCGTGATCCTCGACGCAGCCTCCTGCCACAGCGAAGTCGATGACTTGGCCGGTTCCCCACGCGGTGATCGTGCGCGAGTACACACCGTCCGCCGAGGTCAGATTGATGGTGCCCGGCACCGTCTGTGGCGGCGGAAGGGGCGGGTCGAAGCATCCGATCCTGCCGAACCCGACTGGACCGCCTGGGGGACCAGGGAGATCGCGACCGGGCGGAAGATCGATGGTGACCGTCGTGCCAGAGATGTCGGTGATTGCGAACGCCGCGGGCACGACGAGTCGCGCGACCTCTACTCCGCTCTCGCGGGCGATAACCACATCGCTCTGGCTGATGTCGCAGCCCGCTGCTTCTTGGGTACTGCCTTCCCCTTCCATCGGGAACGCGCCGCAGACTTCACCGCCGCCGCCGTTCTCGACTTCGATGGTGAGGCTCGGGAAGTCCCAGTCGCCCTCGAACCCGATGTAGTCGTTCCACCAGTCGACGCCCATCGACCGGGGGTAGTAGCCCTTGACGTCGATGTTGCCGTCGAAGTCCGGGGGTGCTTCGCGCATGTCCAACAGGAACTCTGTCCCGGGGGCGATCGTCTCTGTTGCGCCGAGTTGTCCCATGTCCTCATCGCATGAACCTGGACCGTTCGGGTCGCCGCGCAGATCAATCACCTGCGTACCGAACGCCGTGATCGACCGCGAGAACTGGAACTCCGGTGTCGTCGAGTGCAGTACCACGGTGCCCGGGTCCTGGCCAGGTGGCAGGTTGTCGACACAGCCAACCAGCACCCCCGGTGCCATCGGAACGGCGATGGTAATCGTGGTGTCGGTGATCTCGACGATCCCGAAGTTCTCCGCGACGAGCACGTCAGCAACTTCGATCTCAGGCGCTCCCTCGAACGCTCGCAGGGTCTGACCTGGAACGACTTCGCAGCTCGGGTCGAAGTCTTGGATCGGCCCTTCGGGGTCGTTCATCACGAAGTCGCAGACCGCTGACCCAGTCCCAGGGGGGTCGAAGGAACGGATTGTGACCGGCAGGGTCCAGTCGCCGCCTTCGAGGGAGATGTATTGGTTGTCGGATTGGATCGATAGGGATCGATCCCCATCGCCAGCTCCCGCAACCGAGCCTGTGGCGACCAGCACCGATGCGATCAGTGCGACCGCCGCCAGGATTGCTGTTACCAAGGACCCACGTCGTTCACGCATGACCCCGCCCCTCTCGTGCTTGGCCGCACTCGGAACGCGGCTCGGCACACGGGAACCTAGTCCTACTGTTCTGACACAAATTCAAACAGTCGCTCAGGTCTGAAAGCTGGTCCAACACGACGATCCCGGATCGCAGACGGCCTCAGAGGACGACGCGTGCATCCCCCACACGCCACTCCCTTTGCACCACGAGTTTGAAGGGCACCACAGTCATCTGCCGGTCTCTTGGCTGGAGAGGGTCAGTGTGTTACCTCGCGTAGGAACGTGGCATCTGGGCATGGTGCCCAGAGCCGGTCGCCGGTCTGGATCGGAACGGAGGCAGCGGGCCCGTGACAGGCAACGACCGCCAGCGTGTCGGGGTCGAGCTGGAGAAGAACACCCACTGCTGGCGCCCAAACCCAGTCGCCGACGCGCTCGGGGAACGTGGTGTACCCAATCGGCTGATAGGCAATCGACGCGGTCACAGTCATCGCCTCGAGGCCGATCCGATGCGGCGCACGGTAACGACGTTCCGTCAGCATCGACCCTGTGACCCGTAGCGTGCACCACTCTGCCGGCTACTCGGTGTGCTGCGCAGTCCGGGTAAGCAGGCCGGCCCACCATTCGCCCACACCCCGGTCCTCCGACCCAACCCACGCACCGCGCCCACTCGCCAAACGCAACAACTCAAACGCCGAACCCGTCAGCGGCACAACCGGCTCACCCGACCCAACCCGAACCGCGCCGCCTTCGTCGCTCACAAACTCGACCGTCCCCACCGGCGGAGACACATCAAGCCGACCGGCCAACCCCGGCAGCCACACCTCAACCAGCCACGACAACGCACACACCACTTCATCGCTGTCCGCTGACGCCTCGCCACCGAGAGCTTCTGCCGCATCGACCCGATGCAACAACAACTCCGTCACCGCGTGACACGACCACGAATCAAAGTTCTGGGGAGCCGCGAACGGATAGACGCACTCGTCGCCCGGCTCATGGCTCGCCAGAACCGAAGCAAACGTCCGCAGCGCACCAGACATCTGATCCGCCGCATGGACCGGGTCCAGCAGTCTCAAGCCACGCTCCCGATTCATCACGGTCGCAGGAGTGAGGGTTGCCGTGGTGACCCACGCCATCCCATCCCACGCCAAATGTCCGCGAAGACCATCGATAGTCCACGCGGGACATGCCGGCACTCTCACCGAGCCCTGCGCTGGATCGAGACTCTCGAACCACTCGATCGATGCCACGACCCAGCCCCAACGGCGCTCGTAGCTCACCGCCACATCATCGCGCGCCGCCCGCTACCACCAACGCGACGGGCGTCACACACCAACGCGGTATTGCCGGCTAGGTGTCGAGACCATCCAAGAACCCGAGCGCGAGCGCGTTGAAGGTGTCGGGGTCCTCCATGTTCGGCGCATGCCCAACATGGTCCAACAGATGCCGCTCAGCGTTGGGCAGATCGTCCGCCAACTTGTCGCCCATCAGCCGCAGGTCCAACACATCGCGGCCACCGATCACCACCAACGCCGGGACCTCGATCTCACCCAGACGCTCAACCGCGCTCGGGTCCGCCCACTCCGCGGGATCACGATTCTGCAGATGCCACCCCGAATAGTCATCAAGCATCTCCCGCAGACACGCCGCAGCTTCAGGCACCTCCAGAATCGACGTGAACAACGGCAACGCCATGAACGCAGCCTTCGCCGCGTCGACCCCCTCAGTGCGGGCCAGCTTTAGCGCCGACGCGGCAACAAAGCCCTCCACCCACTCCCAGCCCATGATCGGACCCGCGGCGTCAAAGATCAGACCCCGCACCCTCTCCGGGTACGCCAACGCCACGTCCACCGACACCGTGCCACCAAAGGATTCACCGCCAATCACCGCGTCATCGAACCCCAACGCGTCCAACAACGCGATGAGGTCGTCGCAGTGCCGGTAGGGCTGATCGGTGGGCACCGACGACCGGCCGTAGCCGCGCAGGTCATACCGGACAAAGGTGTGGTCCTGGCTGAGCGCCTGGACTTGGGTGTCGAACAGCCGGTGATCCAACAATCCTCCATGGATCAACACCACCGGCGGACCCTCACCATCCCGCCGGTAGAACAGCTGCCCACCCTCAACATCAACGAAACCCGACTCGCTCATACCAAACCCCCAGTCGCGCCGCAGCCAGCCTCCCACACCGCCTAGATCCACCCGCCCGCTAACACCCCAGTCATCACCCGCACGCAGTAGCGCGCTCATGCCGGAAGGCGCGTCGCCAAGGGACTACAGGCTGGCCAGCCAGTGGCGCGCACCTTCGTATGTCTGCTCGAGGGTGGTCTCCTCGAGGGGATCGCGGTCGAGCAGGCCGAGCTCGTTGCGCAGCTGTCGATACGGAATCGTGATGAGGAAATTGTGGGTCGGTGTCGGCGATCTGCGCACTGCTGTGATCCAGAGTCGTGTCAGGTCCTCACGACCGGTGGCGTAGGCCAGCAGGGCCATAGGAATGAGGAGGTCTGGAAGCCCGTCGTCCGCCTGATCGTCGCGGATGGCACGCTCCGCCTTCTCAATCCACTCGCGCGCGCCTGCTATGTCGCCGGTGGCCGCGACGGACTGGGCGACGAGGATGAACCAGCTGGCTGCGATGCCATCGCGGCCGTAGACGGTGCGGACGGCGTGGTGGTGGGTCAGTGCGATATCCCGCGCCCGCTCGGGCTCGGAGCCGACAAGAATTGATGCGCTGACGCCGTAGTACTCGTTCCAGGTTCGGTCGAACGGCCGGTGCTCGATTCTGGTGAGGATCTGCTCCAGCAACGAGCTGGCGTCGTCGATGGCGCCGCCGAGGGCAAGGTGGTTGGCTTTATAGACGCTTGCCATGTCAGCGATGGTGGGAGCTCCGGCAGCGTCGGCGAGACCCTCTGCTTCCTCGAGCATCAGCATCGCTTTGTCGGGATGCGTGAAGACGGTCATCCATGAGTTGACGATGAGCGACCAGGCCAGTTCTGCCGGTTCGCCGTCGGAGCGGAACAGTCTCACAGCATTGTCGGAACCTGAGGCGATCCAGTCCTGACGTCTGCACGAGAGGCCTGCGGCCGCGGCGTAGAGATACAGAGCGCCTTGTTGGCGGTCGTCGGGGTCGAGTTCGGTGAGGTACCGACTGATCCGGTCGATTGCCGCGGACGAACGTGGTCCCGTCGACCACATCGCACTGACGGTCAGGGTGCTGAACAGCTCGCTGAGATCAGCTATGCGCTGCGAGTTCGCCAGACGGTCTTCAGCTCGGCGCCAGTCCTCGTAGTGCTCGCTTGCCCATCCCGCGACGACTGCAGAGGTGTACCGGTCCTCGTCCGGGAATGAGCGGAGATGCGACAAAACCCATCCGGTGTGACAATCGCGGTACCTGTCGGGGGCATCCTCAGGCCACCGTTGACGCGCGTAGAGCTTCACCGTCTCGAGCAGGCGATGTCGGCCGTCGCCATCACGGGCGACCAGGCTCCGGTCGACGAGGCCACCCAGTGAGCTACCAACGGGTCCCAAGGCCAGGCCGAGAGCCGCCTGTTCGACGTCAGCGGCCACAAACCCAGCGGGAAACGCCGCAAGCAACATGAGTAGTTCCCGTTCGATGTCGTCCAGCATCGCCCAGGTGTCATCCAACACCGCCTGGAGACTGGCCTGACGTTGCCCGCGGCCGCGGCGTCCCGTAGCGAGTAGCTCAAATCGCTGGTCAAGCCGATCCAACAGCTCCGTCACCGAGTAATGCCGCAGCTGCGCGGCCGCCAGCTCGATCCCCAGCGGCAACCCATCGAGATGAGCACACACCCCACCTATCTCGCCGACCTCGCCGGGGTCGACGGAGACGCCGACCCGCTCGGCGGTTGCTGCGAACAGCTCGACGGCAGGGGAAGCCAGATCCGCCTCCACCCCTAGCGGTGCTACGTGCACCTGACGCTCGTCGAGGAGCTGAAGTGGCTCACGGCTGGTGGCAAGGAACCTCGGACCGTTGGTCATTCCCAGCAGGACATCCACCACATCTGCCACCTCGTCGGTGAGATGCTCGCAGTTGTCCAGCACGATCAGCATGCGCCGATCTGCGATGAGCTCCCCTAAGGCCTCGGCCAGATTCGTACCCGACACCGACAACCCAGCTGCGGTAGCGACCATCTCGGCCACCTGCTCGCCACCCGTAGCTGGCACCAGATCCACGAACCACACCCCGTCCGCGAACTCGTCAGCGATCTCTGCAGCGAGCGCCAGCGCCAAGCGAGTCTTGCCCGTGCCCCCCATTCCCAGAAGTGTGACGAGTCGATGCTCTGTAAGCAGTTCGCCGACCTCGTCCAACTCAGCTTTGCGTCCGACCAACGCAGTGCGCTCAACCGGCAGGTTGTGTCGCGCCAACTCGAGGGTGCGTAGCGCTGGGAACTGGCCAGCACCGAGCTGAAACAGTCGCTCACGAGCAGACAGATCCCTCAGGCGATGCTCACCCAAGTCAACCAACACCTCGCCGGCCACCACCGCCGCGCTCGTCGACGACACCACGACCTGGCCACCGTGACCAGCGGACATGATCCGTGCAGCCCGGTTCACTGCCGTCCCGAAGTAGTCACCGCCCCGTTCCTGTGCCTCGCCCGTGTGTACCCCGACCCGCACTCTGATCGCTGTCGCATCTGGCCACGGCTCAGCCGACAATCCCGACTGGATATCGGTCGCCGCGGCGAGCGCATCACCCGCCCGAGAAAACGCCACCGCGAACGAATCCCCAGCAGTAGAGAACACATAGCCGCCGTGCCCCTCTACCGCCGACCTCAGAATCTCGTCGTGGCGCCCCAGAGCCGCCTGCATAAGGCGGGGATGCTCTTCCCACAGGCGCGTCGACCCCTCAACATCCGTAAACAGAAACGTCACCGTCCCCGAAGGAAGAGAGCTCTCGGCAACCACGCCGCCATCGTCGCGCATGCGCGCCAGGAACGCTCGGTATCGCCCGAGCCGGTCACGATCGACAACCGCCCGATCATGCCGATGTTGTGGCTGTGAACCATGCGGGGTGTATACCCACCTAGCTGCACCTCAGCGACTTTCCCTTACCTTGCGTCGACGCAAAACCCGCTGGCAGCGGTCACGGCCCGGCACGAATCAACTGGCGAGTCCGTGCGTTTGGCAGGCCGGGGCCTGTGGCCGCTCGCCGAACGGTCAATCTTGCGGCCGGGGTCCCAGCAAGCGCACCGCCACGATGGACCCCACGAGGCCTCCGGTGCTGGACAAGACCAGGTCGCCAACCGTGTCGCTGTACGTCAACGACAGACCATCGGCGCCACCCAGCCCGTCACTCGATACCAACCACTCGAAGGCCTCCCACCACACGATCGCCAGTGCCCCGAACCCGTACCCCAACAAGACCGCGTCCCGACGGTCCCCCACATTGCGGAACCGGAACGCGTGGAAGGCCCCGACGAGTAACACCCAGTTAACGGCATGCAGAACATCGTCGGTTACCGGGTATCTGTCGTAGAAGCCCACCACGTTGCCGAGAGTGTCCGCCGCGAACGGCGCGGACAGCAATGCGTCCCCCACATGTGGGTAGGGGGCCCAGTTGCGTGCCCTCGCGAGGATGGGAACGACAATCGCTGGAGCGAGGAACACCGGAGCCCGTGCGGCCATTGCCTTGCCCTCGAGCGCGTCGAGCGGAACAAATACCGCGACCGCGAACAACGCGACCAGCGACGCCTTGACGGCGTAGTTCAGCCAACGTGCGCTCGATGTCGGATCGAGCTCCAACACCTGGGAGCGCGTCAGCACCCACACACCGTCGCGACATCGGTGACGTCAGATATCGGAGTCGCACGCTCATTGGCCACGACCTCATCGTCGCGCACCACCCGCTATCGCTGAGGCGAGCCCGCCACACAGCCGCCCGAGAATGCCGGCTCCCGCGTACGGGGGTCAGGGCTTTGTTGCGGTGATCACGTAGCCACGGACCAGGCCATCGATGTCGGTCGCGCCGAAGCGTTCGGCGATCGCAGCAGCCGCCACAGCAGTGGCCTCACCCAACCTCGACGCATTCCTGGCCTCGATCTCATTGCGCAACGGGGTCCCCTGGCAGTAGGCGATAGCCGGAACCTCCGCCGAAATAGCACGACTACGCGCCTCCAGGGCCTCGAAATCCGCCGGCACCGAGAACCCACCCCCAGCCACATCACCCTGAATGACCGCCTCGTCGTGATAGCCGTGCGGGGTTCGAGCCAAGAACACCGGCGGATCATCGGGGAACAGACCGCCTATCGCCTTGGTCACCACGTCAGCGAACTCGTTGTTGGCGATCGTGTCCCACACATTGAATATGAACGTCCCGCCAGGGCGCAGTACCCGCGCGACCTCGGTGAAAGCAGCGGGCCGGTCCGGGAAGAACATCACCCCGAACTGACACACCACCGCGTCAAACGCCGCGTCCTCGAACGGGAGATCCATGACATCGGCAGCCTGCCAACTCACCGATCGCGAGGTCCCGGCCGACTGAGCATGGTCAATCATGGGCTGATTGAGATCGGTGGCCGTGATCGCGACCGAGGGGGCCAAGCCATCGGCCATGGCTCTGGTCACCACCCCGCTTCCCGCAGCGACCTCGAGCACTGAGCTGATGTCGAGACGGTTCAGACGGGCGACAATGTCCTCGGCGTAGGGCTCGAAGATCAGCGGCACCAGGTGACGGTCGTAGAGCTCGGGTACCGAGCCCCCGAACACCATGTCCGATTCGTGACCGCTCGACATTGACGTCCCCTGCTCGCTGTCGTCTGCGTCATTGAACACCACCCCATAACGACCCACCCAACACACCTGTCAAACCACAGCCAACCCGCACTCACTTGCCGGGGGTGGCGCGTAGCGAGTGGGGAGGTTGCGGCCAGTGGGTGCTCTAGTCGTTCCCGCGGTTGAGTGCCGACCTGGTTCTCATCCGGCCGCAGTGGACGCATCGGTAGTAACTGTCGACGAGACCATGCCCGAGCAACGGCTCCCGGCCTCCCAGTTCCTTCCACCGCTCGCCGTCGATTTTCTCATAGTCGTGAACGCTGGAACCATCTGCAGGCGCCTGCGCGCAGGAGATCGCGCCCCGAGCCTCGGCAACCATAAAGGCAACCACGATGGCGGCGACGATGAGAAGCCACCAGCCGAGCTTGCGTGCCCCGCCATCCCAAGCGGACAACACCCACACACCGCTACCGGAGAGGACTCCTGCGACCAGGAGCGCTCTCTTCACCCCGACGCTCCGTCGGTGGCCACACTGGCCGCGACCACCCACCGGGCGCGTGAAAACGCGGAAGACGAGATCATGGAACACCCTGTGATCTCCATCCTCACGACCCAATGGTCGCGCACCGCTCGCAAACGACGCTGCGCAGCCACCGCCTCGGTGACCTAGGCCGACCCTGTAATGCCGGGTTGAGTCAGTAGAGACCGGTTCGTTCGTTGTCGATGATGACTTCGTTGAGCTGGTCAGCGGTGAGATCAGTCTCGACGTAGGCAGCAGTGGTGTCGGCCAAGAGGCGTTCGTCGCCCTGTCGTCCCAGATCAGAGGTCCACAGCTCGGACCTGATGATGCACTTCGCGCAGTGGAAGTAGGCCAACGTCACGTCAACGACGAGCGCCATCAGGGGCTTCTTGCCCTCGACCGCCATTGACTCCAAGAGCAACTCATCGCGAGCGATACGGGCGGTTCCTCGAACCCGGAGGGTGTTCTTGGTTCCCGGTATCAGAAAGATCAACCCGACGTTGGGGTGCTCGAGGACATTCTGAAATGTGTCCGCTCGGCGGTTCCCTGGTCTTTCTGGAATCGCGAGCGTGGTTTTGTCGAGCACCCTGACAAAGCCCGCGGGGTCTCCTTTGGGTGACACGTCGACTCTGCCTGCACCGTCGGTCGAGGCGACCAATAGGAACGGTGATCGGGCGATGAAGTCGCGACAGTGCTCGTCGAGGGCGTGGATCTCTTTGTCGACGACGTTCGCGTGTGGGGTGGGGAGGATCTCGCGGAGTTCCTCCAGTGTTGTCACGAGGCGCTCGAATTCCATGGCACAACTCCGATCTTCTCTGTTGGGCCTGCAGCCGGTGAACTGGACTCACAACCCAAAGGGACCGCGGTCGCGCTCGCCAAGCTCTGTTGCCATCGTCGCGCACCGTCCACTGCCGCCGCTGCGCGCCAGGTCACACACCTGTCCGCTCTTGCCGGGGATCGCATGTCTTCGACACAGGTTCGTCGGCGATCGTTCACCGGAGTCGACCGAGGCGCGCTCTTGGAATCAGCCGGCGTCACGTTGCCAAAGCAGCAGTCCTCAGGCGGGCAGTCGATCGAGCAGCCAGTTCGGCCCGACAACGTCTGCGCCGTTGCGCTGCACCCGTGCTCGAAGCTCGCGGTCGGCCGACACCAGCACCACCGGCGTGTCGCTTTGCGCAGCTACAGCGACCAAGGTGTCGTCTCCGTGTCCGGCAGCATGGACGATCTGGACACCATCGGTGTGGCCCTCTGCGACGCCCTTCTTGGCTTCGCCTTCGAGCACCAGCAGGACAGGAGCATCGAGCGTCCCGTCCGCAACAGCGCGCTGAATTCGCGATGCGAGCTCTTTGGCTGCGCCGGGCCGGTCGCGCCACCACCCGTTGGGGCGGGAGCCGATCACATTGGCAGCGTCGACGACAAGCACGGCCCAAGCTTCGCGCGCTGCGCCCTCACGACATCTAGACCAAAGCGAAATCTGATTCGGGCCCGTTCATGCCGCTGGCCGCGGCGGGCCCGTCGGACTCAGCTGAGTACTCGCTCGAGGAATCCAAGAGCAGCGGCATTGAGGGCTTCGGGGGCCTCGAGTGTCGGTAGGTGCCCGACCCCTTCGATCCGAACGAGCTCCGCGTTCGGTACACGCTCAAGAATCACTTCTGCGGTCTTGATGAACCAGTCAGCGTCCAATGCGCCGACCACCACCAAGGTGGGCGAGGAGATATCCCCCAACCGCTCATAGGTCGACGGTTCTACGCGACGCACCAACTCGGGGTGAACGAAATGCCACCCGTCGAAGGCATCGATCCAGCCTTCGAGATAGCGGCGTGCTCGCTCGTTGCGGCGGCTCGCCGTAAAGATCGCCGACGTCGCGAACCCGCGGGCAGTCTCACGGTTCCAGCCCACCTCAGCTACGGCGGCCAGTTCCTGGGCCGCGGGGTGATCGCCGACACCGTCGATGCCGTCAACTGCTCCGTCAACACACACCAAAGCGGTCACCTGATCTGGCCAACACACCGCATAGTCCAATGCGATTGCACCGCCCCGGGAGATCCCCACCAGGGTGACCTGCTCATAGCCCAGCGCGTCAATCAGCGCGCGGAGGTCCTCATGGTGTGCGTAAGGGACTTCCTCAGTGAGGACAGAGTCGCCCTGACCTCGCAGGTCATAGCGGATGACCTCGTAGTCAGCTGCGAGGGCCGCGAGTTGTTCGTCCCACATGTCGCGCAGTCCCGGTATTCCGTTGACCAGGACCACCGGACTGCCTCTGCCTCGACGATCCCACGCCAGCTCAGCGCCCACGATGCTCACCACACCGGTCTCTACATCTCCGTTGCTCATCTCCGGAACCCCCACCCAAGGATCGCGCCCCATCCGCAAACACGCATCTACGTATGCCTCGAACGCGTTCCACACCCGCCCGCTCATGCCGGATTTCGCGGTTGTGACTGTTAGGGGGTAGCTATTGCCGTTTGCAGGTGGCGGACTCCCTCGTCGATGCTGAGCTTCGAGCCGGCGTCCCAGGCGTCTTGGTATTGGTCTGGTTCTAAGAGGGTGGCGAGCGCTTCAAGTTCGCGCTCGCGTCTCACCTTGTAGCTGGCGAATCGCACGCCGCTGATCAGACGTTCCCATTGGCGGGCGGCGATGGCGTATGCGGTGACGGCGTCAACGGCGCGATCGGATCGATAGAGCCCCGACGCGATGTCTTCGATGGCCAGGACAACGGCGAGTTCTTCGCCTCGGTCGAGGATCTGCGGAAGAGACCTTGTGAGGAACAGCGCAGCCTGGTCGCCGGCGCCTGCGGCCAGGACAGTGACCGCGGCCATATAGTCGACGAACGACTCGCCGGCGGCGTCGCCGAAGGCTCGGGCGATGCTGCGGCCCTGTTCGATCCTGGCTGTCGAGGCAGCGAGGTCGGTAGCTCGAAGTGCAGCTCCTTCGCCCACTATGAGCGCGATTGCTGTGTATCCGATCGAGTCGGCCAGCGCCTCTGTCCTGTTGAATTCGGTGAGTTGTTCCGCGATGGTGGTCTCTCGGAGGAAGGAGCAGATCAGCAGCTGAAGTGCCCTGATCTGCGCCAAGTACGCGGGGTCGTCGACTGGTATGGCGATTGCGACGGCTTGCCGGAGAAGTGTTGCGGCTCGCTCGGGGTCATCGTGGTGCAGCACGCTCGCCCACGCCGAGAATGAAAGCGCGTACGCGTGGGCCGCGGGTTCCACATCGCTGCGGGCCAAGAGCTCACTGATGGCGTTCTCGCCTTGGGTCAGGTCGCTGCCCATGGCGACACCGACCGCAGCAACAACGACGTTGCGGTCACGACAGCGTGTGTGACCGTGAAGCCGGAGTAGCCCCTCGCCGAACCTGCGGGTCCTTGAGAACCCGGCCGCTCCGGACGCAGTGAATAGCAACCGCAGGCCGCTAAAGATGTCCTCAGCGACCTGGGCGTCGTTGTCAAGCGCCCACATGAACGCGGACTCAATGTCATCGAGATCGGTCAACAGCGAATGAAACGCCGCCGATTGATCCGCGGCAGGGCTGTCGGCTACGGCTGCCCGCTGGGAGGTGAGTGTGGCACGCATCCGCGCGTGGTCTCGACGCGACACCTCGAGCGCGTCCCGCTCTACAAGCTGCTGCCGAGCGAACTCCGCCATTGTCTCAAGCAGGCGATACCTCGTCGAAGACCCCACCCGGCGCGCTGCGATAAGCGACTTTGCTTCGAGGTCCTGCAAGATGTCCGCGACATCGAGATCGTCCATGTCGCCGGGGGCGATTCCGGTGGCTGCTTCGAGGTCGAAGCTGCCAACGAACACTCCTAACCGATCGAACAGCGCGCGTTCGTCGTCAGCGAGCTGCTCGTAGCTCCACTCCACAGTTGCGAGCAAAGACTGCTGTCTGGGGTCACGGGTGCGATCACGGCTACGTAGCAGACGGAATCGCTCATCGAGTCGCGTCTCGATCTCTTCGGGCTGCATCGATCGCACACGCCCAGCTGCGAGCTCTATGGCGAGCGGCATCCCGTCAAGGCGAGCACAGATGCGGGCGATCGCGTCCATGGAGTCGCCCGGGTCGAACCTCGGGTCCAGCGCGGATGCAATCGCGACGAACAGGTCCGGTCCTTGGTCCAACCCGCCAAGCGGGTACAGGCGCTCACCGCGAACCCCAACCGGCTCGCGGCTCGTTGCCACCACCCGCACTCCTGGCGCTACGTCCAACAACGAGTTCATCAACCCAGCCACCGCGCCCTGAACGTGTTCGCAGTTGTCCAAAACCACGAGCACATCGCGAACCGACAACGACGCCGCAACAGTCGCCGCCCACGACTCCCCCTGACGAACATCAAATCCCATCGCCTTACCGATCGCTGCCGCGACCGAGTCCGCATCGTCCCGTGCGGGAACGAGGTCAACGAACCAGACACCATCGGGATACTCATCAACAACCTCCGCCGCGACCTGAATCGCAAGACGCGATTTCCCGACACCGCCCGGACCGAGCATCGTCACCAGTGGACTCGAACGAACTAGCTCGACGATCTCGTTCAACTCGTCCTGTCGACCAACAAGCTCATCGAGCCGGCTCGGGAGGTTGTTGCGCTGTTGATCCACCGTCCGCAGCGGCGGAAACTCCCCGGCGCCGACCTGCCAGATCTCCACCGGCTCCGCGAGGTCCTTGAGTAAGTGATCACCAAGCTTCCTGACGACAGTGTCCGCCAGCCGCCCAGCAACCACAGCAGTCAGGTCCGAGGCAACCACCTGGCCACCATGGGCCGAATCCATCACTCTCGCCGCGCGGTTCACCGCCGGGCCGAAGTAATCCCCTCCACGCTCGTCAGCCTCGCCAGTATGCAGACCAGCCCGAACCCGCAGCTGAATCCCATCCGCCCAAGGCTCAGAACCAAGCACCTCCTGAACAGCAACCGCCGCCGCGACAGCAGCATCAGCACGCTCAAACGACACACCGAAGCCGTCGCCCGTCGTCGCGAACACATAGCCGCCCCGACCCTCGACCACCCGCCGAACCAGCTCATCATGACGAGCCACCGCAGCCGCCATCCCGCTAGGAAACTCCTCCCACAACGCGGTGGAGCCCTCAATATCGGTAAACAGAAACGTCACCGTCCCCGACGGCGGACTCACCCCATCAACCACAACCTCATGCTCGCGCACCACCCGGTATCAGCGCCGTGAGTCGCATCACAGAGCCGCCCGCTCTTGCCGGTTAGCGCGGACTCGGCAGCCAGAGATGTGATCCGGTTTCGCTGGTCAGAGCGACGGACGGGTTTCCGACACCCTCCGTTCCGGCTATCGGATTGAACTGCGGGGTCCCCCAGCGCCTTCGCGGCCGGGGTTATCGGGTGTGGGCCGCCCGATCAATCGTTCACGTTGTGTCTCCTCGGGGTTGGTGTCGATGGGGGTCGTAGGGTGATGGGGTGGCCGGGGGGAAGGACGTCGCCGAGGGTGTGAGGCCTAGTGGAGTGGTGACGTTCCTGTTTACCGATGTGGTTGGTTCGACGCGTTTGTGGGCTGAGGATCAGGCTTCGATGGCCGAGAGTCTGATTGTTCACGACGGGATCTTGAGTCGGGAGTTCGAGGGTCGTGGCGGGTTGGTGTTCACGACGGCGGGTGACTCGTTCGCTGTTGCGTTCAGTCGAGCTTCGGACGCGGTCGCGGCTGCAGAGTCCGCGCAAGCGGCGCTGAGTGAGGCGCCGTGGCCCGGGCCGGCCTTGGCGGTGCGGATGGGGCTGCACATTGGAGAGGCCCAGGAGCGGGACGGTGACTACTTCGGTCCGGCAGTGAATCTCGCCGCTCGTGTTGAGGCTGCAGGCCACGGTGGTCAGGTGCTGCTTACTGATGAGGTGCGGTCGGCTGCGAACGTTTCAGCGCTCGAGCTGGGAACGCATCTGCTTCGTGATGTCCCCGATCCAGTGGCGCTATGGCAACTCGGTGAAGGCGAGTTCCCACCTTTGCGAGTCGTCGATCCGGACGTGACGAATCTTCCCGCCGCGGCCACGAGCTTGGTTGGTCGCGTCGGCGAAGTGGAGCGCATCCGCGCAGCGCTTCAGTCTGCTCGGCTGGTGTCGTTGGTTGCGGGTGGTGGCACGGGGAAGACGCGTCTTTCGATCGCAGTCGGTGAAAGGGAGTTGCCGGATCGTCTCGATGGTGTGTGGTTCGTCGATCTCACCTCGGTCGCCGATGGTTCTCGGGTCGCACCGCACATCGCAGCGACTATGGGTCTGGCTCTGACGACTGGAGACGCCGTTGACCAGGTCGTCGCCTACATGGCCGACAAGAGCCTGTTGCTGATCCTGGACAACTGCGAGCACGTTGTCGACGAATGCGCGGACTTCGCCGAGAGCTTCCTCGCTCGCCCAGGTTCGGCTGCGTTGTTGGCGACGAGTCGCGAGCGGCTGGATATCGAAGGAGAGCAGGCGCTCCAGATCCCGCCATTGGCAGTCGACGACGATGCGCCGGCCGTCGAGTTGTTCACCCAGCGGGCCCGGGCTGTCAACTCTGACTTCGAGCTCACCGGCCAGAACAGCGAGGCTGTCCTTCAGCTGTGCACACGGCTCGACGGCATGCCGCTCGCGATTGAGCTAGCGGCCGCACGCAGCACCGTGATGTCCCCTGCCGAGCTGTTGTCGGGGATCGAAGACAGGTTCCAGCTCCTGGGTGGGGGTCGCCGTCGCCAGAGGCAACGCACCTTGGAGGCCACGCTCGATTGGAGCTACGACCTTCTGGACCCCGATGAACAGCGGGTCTTTCGTTCCTTGGGGGTGTTCGGCGCCACCTTCGATCTTGCGGCGGCAGCGGCGGTTGCTGACCTGGAACTGCCGCGAGCCGTTGACATCGTGGAGTCGCTCATTGCCAAGTCTCTGGTCGTTCGCGAGGAACACGGCGGACTCTCCCGCTTCCGATTGTTCGAAACGACAACCGCGTATGCCTCACAGCGAATGGTTCATGCAGGCGAGGCAAGCGAGGTCCGCGATCGGCACCTCGACCACTTTCTCGGGCTCGCCAGCCGCTACCAGGCCAGCCTTCACGCCGATCTCGCCGCCCGCGCAGAGCTCGGCTCGGACCACGCCAACCTGGTCACGGCTTTCGAATGGGCAGCAGCCCACGATGACTGGACGCGAGCCTCGGACCTGCTGCTGCGCGCATTCACCGTCTTCTACGACCACGCCACCACCGGCGTCACGCTCACCGAACGATGCCTCGAGTACGTAGAGGAAACCGAGGTTGGGATGCATCTGACGTCCAACCTGTGGTGGTTGCACCTCATGGTCTCGGACTACGAAGGGTGGCTGGCAGATGGCCGTCGACTTCGCCGGTCCCCATCGCCCATGGACCAGCTCCAGGGGCAAGCGCTCCTCGCAGTAACCGTCGGGCTGTCTGATCCTCCCGAAGCGCACCGCATCATGGGCAACGCCGCCCAACTCATCGACAACATCCCCGCCGGCGAAGACGGAACCCGAGCGTCTGCCATGTGGCACAACGTCTCATCGATGGTGCACCTCTACCTACGCGACTACGACACCGCGGTCACCCACGCGCGACAAGCCGTCACGCAATACGCCGACCTGGGCTACCAGAGCGAGACCTCCGCTCAAGCGTCAATGATGAAAGCGATCGGGGCCCTCCTCGCAGGCGACCCCGAAACCACCCTCCAAGACGCCACCCACTACAGCGACGCCAACCCAGGCCTCGGCACCGGCGACGAACTCAAAGCCCTGGCCTACATCGCACTCGGCGACCTCACCAAGGCACGCGAAGCCACACGCGCCCACGCACGATCGGCAGCAACGGGACGAGTAGCCCAACAGGCCACCGACGCGCTGCTGCTGCTCGCAACGCTCGCCGACGCTGAAGGCGAACGCGACATCGCCCGCGGTCTCGTGCTCGGCATGGGCCGTTGCCGCTCCTCAGAGCTCCTGAACTACGCCATTCACACCGCCGAACAACTCGGCGTCGCCGACGATTACCGGTCGGCACAAGCGGCCATCACCGCAGCAGACATCAAGCCTCGAGCAGCGAAGGACCGGCAGACCCTCAAAGCCGAGATCCAGCGTCGCAACTGGGAGTAACAGCTGGAGCTATCCGCGACGACACCAGCGCCCTGGATGTGACGATCGCAGAGCTCGACCAACTCGCCGAGGCCCGCGACGCTGGGCCGCGCTGAAACCAGCGCTCTATCGCCGCTGCTACCCAGAGAAGCCGGCCGTACCACTTTGCCGGCTCCCGTGAGCGGCTGATGCGGTGGCGGGGCCGTGTCAGACTTGCGCTCGCGTTTTGGGCGAGAGGCGAGGGGCAGGACATGGTGTCAGAGGTGATGCGACGGAGTGCGTCGGTGGAGATCGCGGTGTCACCGCCGGTGGCGTTCGATGCGGTGTGTTGTTTGGGGCGAATGGGTGAGTGGAGTCCCGAGAACGTGGGGGGTCGTTGGCTTGAGGGTGATGGTGGTCGGGTTGGTGATCGCTTTGAGGGAGACAACCGGCAGGGAGATCTGGAGTGGACGCTGCCAGTCACGGTGAGCGCATCCGATCCAGGTGCACTGTTCGCGTTTCACACTGGCCCCGCCGAGCATCCGTGGGTGCAGTGGACCTATCGCATCGAGTCGGCGCCGTCGGGCTGTGTGGTGACTGAGGTGTGGGAGTTGTTGGACCCGGCACCGTTTGTTGCGTCGTTGGGGCCGGATTATCCCTCTCTGCGCGCGGAGCAGATGGAGCGTGATTTGGTCACGACGCTCGAGAGATTGAAGCGGAGCCTTGAGTCGGCGGCCTGACACCGCGGAGGGTGCCAACACCAACGAGACCGGTCCTCCTTGGCTGGAGGTGGCGTGATGGCTGGCGCCGTGGGCGACGGGGTTCACTACGTCGACGTGGACGGAGTCAGCGTTGCGTTCCGCGTGCTGGGGGATCGCTCCGGTGAGGACCTGGTCATGATCTCGGGCAGCTTCTTGCCGGTTGAAGCGCTTCTTGAGGACCGCGTCGCCACTCGGTTCATCAACGGGCTTGGGGCCTTAGGTCGCTTGGTGCTGTATGACCGCCGCGGCGTCGGCCTCTCAGATCCGTTCGTTGACTGGTCGCGCTCGCCTCTCGATCAGTGGGCCGAGGACCTGATCGCCGTCATCGACGCTGCGGACCTGGAACAACCCACGCTCGTGGCGTGGGATGCGTTCTTCGGCACAGCGCGGCTGGTCGCGTCTCGGCGACCCGACCTCGTCGGTCGCCTCGTCTTAGTCAATCCGTTGCCATTCGCCTCGTCCCTCCGAGATTGGCTACAAGAGACAGGCCGGGACGGCGTCGACGCTGCACCAGACCTCGAAGCCGCAGCGTTCCCCAGCCGAATCGACGAGCCGGGCTTTCGCGACTGGCTCGACCGCAGCGGCCGAACCGGAGTGAGCCCAGGCGTCGCGGCCCGCCTGTGGGAAGCCATCACCACCGAGCGGGACCTCACACCCCCAGACCTCGCGTGTCCCACTCTTGTTCTGCACCGCCGCGACTGCATGTGGCCAGCCGCATCGATCACCCACGTCGCCAACGCGATCCCAAACGCCGAACTCGTACAAGTCGACGGCATCGACTCGGCTCCGATCTCAGGCAACATCGACCCACTGATCGTTGAGATCGGCCGCTTCGTCACCGGAGCACCAAAGGCACCTCCGCCCGAACGGGTCAGCGTGGCAGTTCTCTTCACCGACCTCGTTGCATCAACAGATCGCGCCGTTGACGACGGCGATCACCAATGGCGAAGCGTTCTCGACCGCCACGACTCCTTGGTCCACTCCTGCGTCGAACAAGCAGGCGGACACGTCATCAAGTTCACCGGCGACGGCGCCCTCGCGGTCATGCCGTCGACCTACAGCGCCGCGGTCACCGCCCACTCGATCAAACAACGACTCACACCGCTGGGCCTAGAGATCCGTGCCGGCATCCACCTCGGCGACGTCGACCGCCGGAACGACGACATCTCCGGCATCGCAGTCAACATCGCAGCCCGAATCATGGCCGAGGCCCACGCAGCCGAGGTACTGGTCTCAGACTCCGCCCGTATCGCGCTCATCGGAACCAACGCCACGTTCGACGACACACGCACCGCAGCGCTCAAGGGCGTCCCCGGCGAGTGGCTCATCCACCGCCTCAGAGAGCCACCAGACACCATCCGCTAACAACGACCAGCCACCCAATCGTCCCGCTTGGCAACCCACCCGGTCTTGCCGGCGACCGTGCACGAAATGGGGGCGCCCTCACTGCCCGGAGCCAGGTCGCCCCGAGCTCGGTTCCACGCCCGAGAACTAGAGTCCAGAAATGACGATTGCTCCTGAGCGACTGCTTGAGCTC
>Ga0209992_10001818_pt1 | contig 21151 bp, 24 predicted proteins | sample 2SBtaG_2_FD_182564 | JGI IMG/M metagenome (GOLD analysis project Ga0209992, IMG submission 182564) | Deep subsurface microbial communities from Kolumbo volcano to uncover new lineages of life (NeLLi) - 2SBTROV12_ACTIVE470 metaG (SPAdes)... | ecosystem: Environmental > Aquatic > Marine >... | reverse complement strand
GTGTGGATTGCCCATGTGAAAGTAGGTCATCGTCAGACTCCTTACAAATAAGAAACCCTCAGGTGAAAACCTGGGGGTTTTTTATTGGCTACAGTATGATGAGTGATGACCTGCTTGAGCGCAGTGACAAGACGCTCGAGTAGCGAGCTTCTTGCGGAGCAGGCTAACATGAGCACAGTGAATGTTAAGTCCCAACGGGACGGCCGTAACCACAACAAGCCATAGGCGCAATGCGGTTCAGGCTTGTATGAGCTCAGGGCAGGGCGTCAGACTCTCTACATACAATTAAGCCCTCTTTGTGAGGGCTTTGATTGGGTATTCGTAGGGGAAAATTAAAGCAGTACCAGATTGTCTCTGTGTATGATCTCTGCATCACCACCATAGCCAAGTAAATCGGGTATTTTCTGACTGGCTTGCTGCGCAATAAGTTGTGCTTCCGATGAGCTGTAGTTCGTCAGGCCTCGAGCAATTTCGACGCCGTCTTCATCAATGCAGGCAAGCACGACACCCCGTTCAAACTCTCCAATCACCTTCTTTACGCCTATTGGAAGCAAGCTCTTACCATCAGAACACAACGCTTTGATTGCACCCGCATCTAATTGCAGCGTTCCTGCGACCTGAAGATGGTCTGCCAACCATTGCTTACGTGCTGCGAGAGTAGGTGTTGGTGCAGTGAGCAAAGTGCCAATGAACTCACCCTGAGCTAATCGTAACAAGACATCCTGCTCATGCCCTGATGCAATAACAGTATGCGCACCACTGCGTGCTGCACGTTTGGCAGCAAATACTTTTGTCGCCATTCCACCGCGACCGATTTCACTTCCTGCGCCACCTGCCATACCTTCCAGTGTGGTATCACCAGCAGTCGCTTCCTTAATGATAGTGGCACTAATATCCTTGCGCGGATCAGCTGTATAGAGCCCGTTCTGATCAGTCAGTATGACTAACGCTTCAGCTTCAACTAAATTTGCAACCAAAGCTGCCAAAGTATCATTGTCACCGAACTTGATTTCGTCAGTTACTACGGTGTCGTTTTCGTTGATGACAGGAATGACGCCTAACGACAGTAGTGTTGTTATAGTGCTACGCGCATTCAGGTAGCGCTCTCGATTGGTCAGGTCGGCATGTGTCAACAACACTTGTGCTGCATGGGTTCCATGTTTGCGAAAACAGCTTTCATAAGCTTGTATCACACCCATCTGCCCGACAGCGGCGGCGGCTTGAAGGTCGTGTATCAGGGTCGGGCGCGTATTCCAGCCAATGCGCTGCATGCCTTCGGCTATCGCGCCGGAAGAGACCAGTATGATTTGATGGCCGCTTTCATTAAGTTTTGCAATTTGCCTAGCCCAATTTGTAAGGGCAGCGAGGTCTAGCCCGGCACCTTGGTTGGTGACTAGGCTGCTGCCGACTTTAACAACGATTCGTTTGCAATTTTTCAGTATGCTTGTCATATGTTATTTACATGCTGCTTGTACCTGTTTCCTGAGCACTTTCGGTCGCAGTTTGCTGTTCTTGTTCATCGATCTCAAGTAACTGTTCCATAAGAGCATATGTCAATTCCTTGCAGCCACCGCCATTGATGGCAGAAATTACAAAAAAACGATCAAAATCGGCAAATTCTGCCAAAAATTCGTCTATTTTTTCTTCTTTATTTTGTAGCAAATCTACCTTATTTAATAACAACCAGCGTGGTTTTTGATACAAATTCTGGTCATATTTCTTTAATTCGTTGAGTATGGCACGCGCCTCGGCGATCGGATCAATCCCTTCATACAAAGGGGCGACATCTACAAGATGCAGCAAAATACGTGTTCTGGCCAAGTGGCGCAAAAATTGGTGGCCTAGACCCGCACCTTCTGCTGCACCTTCTATCAGACCGGGGATGTCGGCGATGACAAAGCTCTTTTCATTCGACACCCGTACTACGCCAAGATTGGGATGCAGCGTCGTGAAAGGGTAGTCAGCCACTTTGGGCTTAGCCGCCGAAACCGAGCGTATGAAGGTGGACTTGCCTGCATTGGGCATACCCAAAAGGCCGACATCGGCGAGCACTTTGAGCTCAAGCTGTAATTCCCGCTCTTCACCGGGCGTGCCCGGCGTACATTGCCGGGGCGCGCGATTGGTACTGGATTTGAAGTGTATGTTGCCCAATCCACCGACGCCGCCTTGAGCGAGTAACGCCTTTTCACCATCATGGGCCAGATCTGCCACTATTTCACCGCTACTGACGTCGCTGATAACGGTTCCGACCGGCATCCGTAACACGATGTCATCCGCACCTTTTCCATAACAGTCAGAGCCACGGCCGGGCTGACCGTTTTTTGCTCTGTGTACCTTAGTGAAGCGATAATCTATCAGTGTATTGATGTTGCGATCTGCAATGGCAAATACGCTACCACCCCGACCGCCATCGCCGCCGTCAGGGCCACCTTTCTCGATAAATTTTTCGCGACGGAAACTGGCGATACCATTGCCGCCTTTACCCGCGAAAACTTCGATTTTGGATTCATCAATAAACTTCATGTCGATCTTTGAGTCTTTAGCAAATAAAAAAGCCCTACCTTGCGATAGGGCTAGTTCGTTCCGATGGAGCTGTATTTAAGCAGCTACGATGGATACTGTTCTACGCTTGTGTGCGCCCTTGATGGCGAATACGACCTTGCCGTTTACTTTGGCGAACAACGTGTGATCCTTGCCCATGCCTACATTATCGCCGGGGTGGAATTCTGTGCCGCGCTGGCGCACGATAATGCTGCCCGCATTGATTAATTCACCACCATAACGCTTGACTCCGAGTCGCTTTGACTGCGAGTCGCGTCCGTTACTGGTACTACCACCACCTTTTTTATGTGCCATGCTTTATGCTCCTTGAAACCGTATAATGCCTAAATTAAGCCCTGAAATTATGCTGAGATAGCGTCGATGCGGATCTCTGTGTAGTTCTGGCGATGTCCTTGATTCTTTTGGTAGTGCTTACGGCGACGCATCTTGAAGATACGAACCTTGTCGCCACGACCATGTGAAACGATTGTTGCTTTAACGGAAGCGCCGGTCAGCAAAGGCTTGCCGACAGATAGCTTGTCACCATCTGCAACCATTAATACTTTGTCCAGCACGATGGCACTGCCAACGTCGCCTGAGATGGTTTCAACTTTTAAAGTTTTGCCGGAAGTGACACGGTATTGCTTACCACCGGTTTTAATGACTGCGTACATAACAACCTCGTTTTATTGCGTTTTTCGCGAAGGCGCGAATTATACATAAATATCCCAATCGGTCAAAATCCTTTTTCAGGGAAATCACCGTTTCATAGAGTCAAAGAACTCAGCATTGTTCTTCGTTGCCTTGATTTTATCTAGCAGGAACTCCATCGCTTCTAATTCATCCATTGGATACAATAGCTTACGCAACAACCAGATGCGCTGCAGAATATCCTGCTTAATGAGCAATTCTTCCTTACGTGTACCAGAGCGATTAACGTTTATTGCCGGATAAATACGCTTTTCAGCCATACGACGATCCAAGTGGATCTCCATATTGCCAGTACCTTTGAATTCCTCATAGATCACATCATCCATTCTTGACCCAGTATCCACCAGGGCAGTGGCGATGATAGTCAGTGAGCCACCTTCTTCAATATTTCGTGCTGCACCAAAGAAACGCTTAGGACGATGCAAAGCATTAGCATCAACACCACCGGTCAAGACTTTGCCAGAGGAAGGGATAACTGTGTTGTAGGCACGTGCCAGACGCGTAATGGAGTCGAGCAGGATAACAACATCTTTTTTATGCTCGACCAGCCGTCTGGCTTTTTCCAACACCATTTCAGCGACTTGAACGTGCCGTGTTGCAGGCTCATCGAAGGTAGAAGCGACCACTTCGCCACGTACCGTGCGGCTCATCTCGGTGACTTCTTCTGGACGCTCATCAATCAGTAGAACAATCAGCACCGCATCGGGGTTATTGGAAGAAATTGAGTGTGCAATATGCTGCAACATCACTGTTTTACCAGATTTGGGTGATGCTACCAGCAGACCACGCTGCCCTTTTCCAACCGGTGCGATGATGTCGATGATGCGACCTGTGATGTTCTCTTCGGCCTTGATGTCACGTTCCAGACGCAGTGGGTCAGTCGGAAACAGTGGCGTCAGGTTCTCAAAAAGTATCTTGTTCTTGGAGTTTTCCGGGGGCTCATCATTGACCTTGTCTACTTTGACCAAGGCAACATAACGTTCGCCATCTTTAGGGGTGCGAATCTCGCCCTCTATCGAATCTCCGGTATGTAAGTTGAATCGTCTAATCTGGCTTGGACTGACATAGATGTCATCAGGGCCGGCCAGATAAGAGGTATCAGGGGAACGGAGGAATCCGAATCCGTCAGGCAGAATCTCCAGCGTGCCGTCACCAAAAATGCTTTCTCCCTTTTTCGCCTGGCTTTTAAGCAAGGCAAAAATCAAATCCTGCTTACGCATTCGATTGGCATTATCGATTTTATTGGCCGCAGCCATTTCAATGAGTTCGGTGACGTGTTTTTTCTTTAAGTCTGATAGATGCATAACGATGCAGGAAAATAATTAATAAGGAGATGTAATTGAAAAATACTAAATGATAGGAGGTTGTACAGAGTGGTGAAGCCACCCGCCTTGCCAGTAATTATGTTTTTTTATGCTTATGCTGCTTGCTTTAGTTTGTAATTGTTTTGAAGCAAGAGACGAAGCTAGAGAGGCGATGCGGGTATGACAGTAAACGCTTTAGATGTGGCTGTCAATAAAGGCTGTCAATTGTGATTTAGATAACGCGCCAACTTTCGTGGCTTCAATATTGCCGTTTTTGAACAACATTAATGTAGGAATACCTCGAATGCCGAATTTTGCAGGCGTTTGCTGGTTCTCATCCACATTTAGTTTCGCAATGTTTAGTCGGCCAGCATATTCCTGCGCAATCTCATCCAAGATTGGGGCAATCATGCGGCAAGGTCCGCACCATTCAGCCCAGTAATCTACCAATACGGGCAATGGTGCCTGCAAAACTTCAGCTTCAAAAGTGGCATCTGAAACGTAATGAATATGTTCGCTCATGTTTTTTCTCGCTTATTGAGGGTTGATTCGGTGTACTACAGGAGATAGATGGTGGTTATTAGTTGATTTTCAAGTGTCATCCTAACCAAAAAGTTACTATCTGTCCAAAAAACGACTATTTATTGGAAGCGCCTTAAATACCCTTTGGTCTGTTATGATATCGCGATACTGAATTTTACTGGAGTAGCACTATGACCTATGTTGTAACCGAGCCTTGCATCAAATGCAAATTTACTGATTGTGTTGACGTGTGTCCCGTTGATTGCTTTAGAGAAGGGCCAAATTTTTTGGTCATTGATCCAGATGAATGTATTGATTGCACGCTATGTGTTGCCGAATGTCCCGTAGATGCGATATATGCAGAGGAAGATCTGCCTGAGAACCAAACACACTTCACAGAGTTGAATGCGGAACTGTCAAAAAAGTGGGAGCATATAGTTGAAAAGACGGACGAGCTTCCTGATGCCGACGATTGGCGTGAAGTGAAGGAGAAGCTTCATCTCCTCGAGCGTTGACAAGACATTGCAAAACTATTCGCTACGTTTTTCAATGCCCTGCCACTTATAGTGGAGCCTTCATTGAAGTCAATCAATATCGACAAGGTGAAGGCTTCAGAAAATAGTTTTATATACGCTTTTGCGCGTCATGTTTTAGCGAAACACTCACCACCTGATCTTCGTGGTGCAACAGTCCTGTTGCCCAACCTTCATGTTGCAAAGTTACTGGCACAGGCACTCAGTGCTGCGGCTGATTTGCCCGCTTTGCTGTTGCCCCAGATGATGGTGCTCAAGGAATGGGCGAAATCCATTCCGACTGACGAAACCCAACCAGACTCCCAACGTTTAACTTCTTTATATCAAGCCCTGCGCGAACGGCGCTGGTTCGCCGATGCCGACCTGTGGAGCTTATCTCGCGAGCTGCTTGATCTGATGGATGACCTGACTCGCCATCATGTTGCATTGCCTCTGTCTGAAGCCGAATTTGCAGCACAACTTGCCGAGGCCTATCAGGCGCGCAGCGGACACGCTATGCAGTTTGAAGCCCGTGTGGTGCACGAGCTGTGGTACGCGATGGCAGCGAGTGGTGAACTGGATAGCGTGCGCGCCTATCAACAGCAGTTAGCGTTGCTGGCACAACAGGTGACGACTCCTATATATATGTTGCTGACTTCGGATATGGCCACTCCAGAGGCGCACTTCCTAGAAGCTTGTCGTGCGCGTGTCCCGGTTACGATTTTCGATATACGTGAGTTAGTGTTGGAAGTGCCCGCCTGTGCACTGTTGACACATGCTTTGCAAGCGACGGTGGATAGCAATGATCTACTTAGTGATGCAACCCGGCTGAAACAAAATCCTGCCGGCAAGCTTTCCAGTCGGATCAGTCTATTCGGTGCGCACAGTCTGGAGCAGGAAGCGCGTGCTGCTGAATTGCAAGTGCGGCGCTGGTTGCTGGCAGGCAAGCAAAGCATTGCACTGGTTGCACTGGATAGACTGGTAGCACGTCGTGTTAGAGCTTTGTTGGAACGCGCCGAGGTGCTGGTGCAGGATGAGGCGGGTTGGACGATGTCTACACTGGCGGTGAGTACGGTGTTGATGCGCTGGCTGGATGCGTTGCAAAGTGATTATTACTACCAAGATCTGCTCGATTTGCTCAAGTCGCCGTTTATCTTCGCCGATCAGGAAGCGAGCGAACGTAAGCAGGCGGTTTATCAACTCGAACAACTGGTACGCCAACACGGTGTCGCATCGCGCCTTGAAGCTTATTTTGATTTGGCTGAAGACGATGCTGAAGTGCAAACCGCATTAGCACGTCTGCGACAAGCGTCAGAATTGTTGCGTAGGAACAGTGATACATTAAGCGGATGGCTGGATTCGCTGGAAGAAAGCCTTTCTATACTCGGCGTGCTTCAGGGCTTAGCCACGGACGAGGCCGGCAAGCAATTATTACAGGCGTTGCAAACCTGGCAACAGGAGCTGGCAACGGACAATACCCGTTTCAGTCGTGCTGAATGGCGCCGCTGGTTAGCGCAGCAACTGGATGAAGAAACGTTCAGCGATCGCTCTATAGAAAGCCCAGTATTGCTCACATCGCTAGCTTCAACACGCTGGCGAAGTTTTGATGCAGTATTGCTGCTTGGCAGTGATGCGTCGCATTTGCCCGGAACGCACAATGGCAGCGTGTGGTTCAACGATGCGGTGCGTAATACTTTGGGCTTACCGACGCGTGGGGTGCGCTTAGCACAGCAACGCGATGACCTGTTGGGATTGCTGGCAATGAACGACACGGTACTGGCGACTTGGCAAGCCAGCAAAAGCGGCGAGCAGAATCTGCTGAGTCCGTATTTGGAAATGCTGCGTGCGCTGCATAAGTTATCTTACGACGATGATCTGGCAGAATCCGAATTGGCAAGGTTACTTGAGAGTACCCACTTATGTAAGACCGACTTCCCATTGCCGGCGTTAGCGGCAATGCCATCACCTGCTGTGCCGCATGGTCTGATTCCACAAAGTATCTCGCCCAGCGGCTACAACAGCTTGCTTGCTTGCCCGTATCAGTTTTATGCCCGCTACATGCTGCGCCTCAATGAGATGGATGAAGTGAGCGAGGGAGTGGAGAAGCGCGATTTCGGAGAATGGGTGCACGATATTCTGCATCGCTTCCATCAGCAGTTTCCTGTGCTTGCAGAACATAGCCGTGAGGAATTGGAAGACGCGTTGCAACGCATCAGTGATGAGGTGTTCACACTGGCAATCGGGCAAGACTTTCTGGCGCGTGCCTGGCTGCTACGCTGGCAGCAGACGATACCGACCTATCTGGATGCACAATTGAAAAGCGAAGCAGAAGGGTGGCACTATCAGGAGGGCGAAGTACCTTTCAATATGCCGGTGACGGATGAGCTGAGCTTGAATGGTCGCATCGACCGGATAGATTCAGGTGAGGATGGTTCGGTCAAGGTGCTGGACTATAAGATGATGGATGCGACCCGAATACGCTACAAACTCAGGGAGCCGGGTGAGGAAGTACAATTAGCCAGTTACGCACAAGTGTATGAGGCTAACGAAGCGGCTTACATCAGCATCGAAAAGAATAAGGTGATCGCCGTTAAAGAGCAAGATGTTTCGGCCTTAGCACAAGCCAATATCGAACGATTGAAAGAGATATTCGAGCAGATGCGTGCTGGTGCGGCTTTGCCCGCACAAGGTGTGGAAGGTGCTTGCACATATTGTGAGATGCGCGGCTTGTGTCGTAAGAACGATTGGAGTGCGGCTGATGGATAACCGTATCGCGCTCGATCCGAAAAATAGCGTCGTAGTGGAGGCCTGTGCCGGGAGCGGAAAGACTTGGTTACTGGTATCGCGCATCGTTCGTTTGCTGCTGGATGGCGTGCCACCCGGTGAGATACTTGCGATCACGTTCACCCGCAAGGCCGCACAGGAAATGCAGGCGCGTTTGCATGAGTGGCTGCATCTATTGGCAGTGAGTGATGATGACGCCGTGCGGGCATTCTTAAGCGAACGCGGCTTGGCGGAAGTGGATGATGTGTCGCTGGCAAAAGCACGCGGGCTGTATCGTGACGTATTGCTGGCACACCCCGCGATCACAATCAGCACCTTTCACGGCTGGTTCATGCAGCTTATCCAACGTGCACCGCTGAATGCAGGCGTGCCGGTCGGTATGAAATTACTGGAGCGCACTTCGGCGTTGCGCGACGAGGCATGGCAAGGCTTTACCGGCAGCCTGCGTGATGAACCTGACAGTGATACGGCCCAGTTCATACAACAGTTGTTTGCAGAATATGGTTTGCACAACACTCGTGCGCTGGTTGAGAACTTTGTACATAAGCGTGCCGAGTGGTGGGCTTATACACAAGGCAGGGATGATGCGATTGCATGGGCGACGCAACAGCTGAAAAACGAACTGGAAGTTAATGTCGATGACGAGCCGGTTGCAGATGCGATGACAGATGCATCGTTACAGGCTGCCGTGCAAGATTTTGTACAAGTGCTGGCAACAGGCACTGCAACGCAATGCAAGAAAGCCAATGAGATACAGATTGCATCAGAGCTGGCTGATCCGCACCAACGCTATGATGCATTGACTCAGGCACTGTACACGCAGGCGGATGAGCCGCGTAAATTCAAGCCGACCAAAAAACAAGATGCAGACCCCTTTCTTCTGGTGCGTGATGTGTTGTTCGACAAACTGCAAGTCATACGTGATGTACTGATTGAGCAACAAGTATTGCGTTTGAATCAAGCCTCGCTGCATTGCGGTACGGCATTGCTGGCTCATTATCAGGAGTTGAAACAGCGTTCTCAGCAAATGGATTTTACTGATCTGGAATGGCAGGTATGTCGCATGCTCAGTCAGAGCGATTGCGCCGAGTACATGCAATACAAACTGGATAGCCGCTATCGACATGTACTGCTGGACGAGTTTCAGGACACTAATCCTCTACAATGGCAGATACTTCAATCATGGTTTGCCGCATCGGCTGAGGCGGATTCGCGTCCTACGGTATTTGTGGTCGGCGATCCCAAACAATCTATCTATCGTTTTCGTCGTGCTGATGCGCGCCTGTTCAGCGAAGTGCGCGAATTTTTAGAGCGTGAATTCGATGCACACCATCTGACCCAGAACGAGACAAGGCGTAATTCGCCTGCGGTGTTGGAGGCAGTGAATTGTGTGTTCTTGCAGCATCCACAAGGCTTTGTGGATTTCGAGGCGCATGCTGCACATCATCAAGACATCCCAGGCTACATTGCAGTTCTTCCGTTGAGGGATGTTGGAGTTGTCGAAACAGAAGAACTGGCAGATGACGAGACCGTAGAGGATTCGAAAATTCTGCGTAATCCGCTGACGACACCCAGAGCGGAGCTGACGGAGGGCACACGCGAACTCGAAGCTGAACAGTTTGCCGCACACATTGCGGATATCGTGACCAACTGGAGTGTGTTGGAAAATGATAAGCCGCGCTGTGCCGAGTATCGAGACATCATGGTGCTGGTGCGTAAACGTTTACACCTACGCGTATACGAACACGCATTGCGTAAGTTGCACATACCCTTCTTGACCTCGCGGCGGGGCGGGCTGCTCGACACGTTGGAAGCCGAGGACATTCAGGCACTGCTGACTTTCCTGATCACACCTTTCGCAGATCTGGAATTGGCTCAGGCATTACGCTCGCCGATATTTTCTTGCAGTGATGAAGATTTGTTGCAGCTTGCGAGTGAGACGGAGGGAGGCTGGTGGGCAAGATTGCAACGCCTTGCGCAGGGCGAGAGCGCTTCGCCGCATCTGCAACGAGCGCATGCGTTGCTACAAGGCTGGCTGGCAATGGCCGACAAGTTGCCGGTGCATGATCTGCTTGACCGTATTTATTTCGAAGGCAACCTGTTGCATCGCTATGTGGCGGCATTACCTGTTGAATTGCACGAAACAGTGTGCGCCAACCTGCAAGCCTTCATGGAGATCGCGCTTAACATCGATGCCGGGCGTTATCCCAGCTTGCCGCGCTTTTTGTCAGAATTACGAGAGTTACGTACGGCGGAAAACGAATCACCGGATGAAGGAAAAGTGGGCGAGGTGGGCAATGCGCTGCGCATTTATACGGTGCATGAGGCAAAGGGACTGGAAGCACCCATCGTGTGGTTGTTGGATGGCAACGACACGCAAAACAAAGCTGACAGCTATAGCGTGTTACTCGACTGGCAACCCGATGCATCACGCCCGACACATTTTTCATTGTTCAGCGATAAGCGTGGACGTGGAGTGAAACGCGAGCACTATTTTGATGCGGATGAGGCCTATGCAAGCCGTGAAGAGATGAATCTGCTGTATGTTGCGATGACGCGAGCTAAACAGGCACTGCTAGTAAGCGGCAACGGTGAACTGGCAGCATCATCCTGGTATGAAAGGATCGCGCAAGTAGTTGAACAGCGTGACAATCCTCTCGAAAGTCCTTCTCATATGACGCAAGCGGAAGCAAGGCAGGAAGCAGAAAGTGGAATAACTGATGAGGCATTGCTGCGTCCAATACCGACCGGGAAGCAAGCCGATCGTAAAACGACGCAGCAACAACGCGGTATCTGGCTACATGAATTGTTGCAGAGTCTGTCGGACGGGGAGTCAGACAAAACCGTTCTACAACAATGTCTTGATGCCTCCGATGAAGAGTTTGAACTGCTCTGGCAGCAGGCGCATAGCCTGCTTGGGCAAGAGCAACTATCGCGTTTCTTTGATGCAGCGCAGTTTCGCAGTGCCAGTAATGAAATGCCCTACGTCAATGCAGCAGGTGAGTTGAAACGCATCGACCGGTTGGTGGAGTTTGACGACGAAGTGTGGGTGCTGGATTATAAATTGGGTGACAGCGAAGATACGGCACGTCACCGTGCGCAGATGATGGAATATCTTAAAGCAATGCAATCTGTTTACGCAGACAAGACAGTTCGATGTGCGTTGATATTTTCGGATGGGAAGCTAAGTGAGGTCAACGCTTAACACTCAGATGAGTGTGCAAATTCAAGTCAATGCGCCTACTATGCCGATACAAAGCTTATTCACAGGTATCCGGATGCTTACTAACGTAATGATAATCTTAATCTGCTTGTTTGTGCTCACCTCAAATATCGCTGCAGCAGCAGTCTATAAATGTGAAGGTAGTGACAGCACGGTTTATAGCGCTGAGCCTTGTAGTCATGATGCACAGGATATTTCAGAAAAAGTGGCGAAACCCAATTTAATGCTTGGGTCGCCTCAACCGGATCAACAGCTAATCGAATCTAAAACAATGTCCCTGACCTTAACGAAGGCAGGCACATATATGGTGACTGGCAGTGTTGAAGGCATCCCGTTGATTTTTCAAGTAGATACCGGTGCATCAATGGTTTCAGTGTCCAAGCGCATAACAGATGAGGCGGGCATATATTCTTGCATTCGATACCAAGATATGGAGACTGCTAATGGCATAGTCAGACAATGCGTAGCGAAGGCTTCTGAAATTACTTTTGGAGTCTTTCAAATGCATGATATAGAAGTCGCTATCGTGAAAAATATGGCAGTCGATGCCCTGCTGGGCATGTCAGTGTTGCGAACCCTGAAAATTCATCAAGAACGTGGCGTGATGACGCTGGCGAATTGAAAATCAAAGAAGTTATTTATTGCTATCTCACACTTTCAACCACATACCATGCTTACAAAGACGCAGTCTCTGATTCTGGCTTCCATACTTCTATTACTCTCGGCTTGCTCGGGTGACCCTGGGCCTCTTGCGGGCACATGGCAAAAAGGAGGAATAACGCCTATGGAAATTCAGTTCAGGGATGGAGAAACTGAAGTGGGTGGCGTGGTGAAGAAAGTGTCATACGAGGTGAAGGGTGACGACGTCATTGTTACTTATCAAGAAGGATTCGCGAAAGGTTCGGTTAGGCGTTACACCATGACGGGTGCCGATACGATGCGCACTGAAACGAATAGTTATAAGCGTATGAAATAGATCTGAATACTGGTTGATAGTTGCCGGGGGAATATTAAGATTCATATTCGAGAGAGTGTGAAATAGTGAACTGAATGAAATATCTATATATCGCCATATTGGTTGTGCTGGTTTACATGCTGATCCCTAACTATCCAAAAGAGGAAAGGCACTTATTTATTCTGTCGGGGCAATCGAATATGGATGGACTGAAACAAGGCTTTTATTTTACTCCTAAGGTAAGGGCGGCATTTGGATATGACAATGTCAGCGTTGTGAAGGATTCACAGGGGGGTATGCCAATCCGACGTTGGTATAAGCAGTGGAAAGTGGAGCAAGGAGATAAACAGGAAACAGTGGGTGATTTGTATGACCGCTTGATGAAGAAGGTAAATGCTGAGACAAAAGGTAAGAGCTACACAACGGTAACATTTGTCTGGATGCAAGGTGAGCGGGACGTTAGCGAAATGAAGGGAGAAGCGTATGCAGCCAGCTTGCGAGGTCTGATTGATCAGATCGCTAAGGATATGGGTTGTGAAAATATTAACTTTGTTATTGGCCGTATTAGCGATTTCGGTATGAATAACAAACTATTACAGCCACATTGGACTATGGTGCGTGAAGCTCAAGTTGGGGTTGCAGAAGCAGATCTACATGGCGCTTGGATCAACACTGACGATTTGAACGATGGAATAAATACGAGCGGCATACAAATTAAGAACAATCTCCACTACTCTGTCGAGGGCTTCAAATTATTAGGCAAACGATTTGCAGAAAAGTCGATTGAATTGATCCAAAGCAATACCCATCAATGCACCTAAGCTGAAGCGAATCATCCAAATAAAAAAGGCACCCTTACGGATGCCTTCTATTAATTTGGCGGAGAGGGCGGGATTCGAACCCGCGTTAGGGTATTACCCTAAACACGCTTTCCAGGCGTGCGACTTAAACCGCTCATCCACCTCTCCGGAGGGCGCGCAGGATAAACCAGAACTGGTTTTGCCGCAATCATAACCAGCAACTTGGCTATCGTTTTTTGATAGCCTAGTCGAATGGCTATTAGTTTCATCAGAAATGGTTTCTCCACATGCGCAGGCCAGTAAATACGCCGAGTTCACTGGTATCGTTCAGTCCGCGTTGTTGCATGGTGTGGATAAGCTCAGGTTGGCTACAACGCAGGAAAGGATTGGTGGCTTTTTCCAGCGCGATATTGGTGGGCAGGGTGGTTTGGTTGGCAGCACGTAGTTGTTGGGTTATCTGGCTGCGTTTCTGTATTTCAGGGTTGCTGGGTTCGCAGGCCATCGCGAAGCGCAGATTGGCAGCGGTATATTCATGTGAGCTATACACTTGCGTGCTGTCTGGTAGGGCGGCGAGGCGTTGCAGGGACTGTTGCAGTTGCGCGAGCGTGCCTTCGAAATTTCTGCCGCAGCCTGCGCCGAATAATATATCGCCGCTAAACACTATCCCCGGTGCGAGAAAGGCAATGTGGTCAACGAGATGACCGGGGACATCGATGATGTCGAAACCGATAGTGGGGGAGTCGAGTTTTAGTCGATCTCCCTCTTTAAGGTCATGGGTGATATGCGGGTTGTTGGGATGACTCCGTCCATACACCGGCACGTTGTATACTTCACGCAGTTCATCAATGCCCCCGACGTGATCGTGGTGTCGGTGGGTGCACAGGATGGCGGTAAGTTGTAAGTCATGTCCCTTGAGGAAGGCTATTACCGGGGCTGCTTCGCCGGGGTCTACGACGACGGCATGGCTGTCCTGATGAATGGCCCAGATGTAATTATCATTCAGGGCGGGAAGCGCGGTGATTTCAAATTTTGGATTAGCGGACATTTTTTCGGTTAGGGAAAAGGCGATGTCTTATTGTAAGTCAACAGTGCTAGGTTGTAAGTCAACAGCACAAAGTTTGAGTGATTGGTTTGCCACCGAGCAAGGGGGCTATATATTGATGCGCGAGCAGGTGTATTTCGATGATGTCGTGAGCGATATATTCGGTTACAACGCATTGCAATTAGGCCTTCCCGAGCAGGCTTTTCTGCGCGACAACCGTATACCCTTGCGTTTCAATGCGGGTAATCAGGCGGGCAATGCGGTGCGCTTGTGTTGTTCGGAGCTGCCTTTCGATGGTGGCTGCCTTGATTTGGTGGTTATGCCGCATGTGCTTGAGTTTGCCGAGCAGCCTCATCAAGTGTTGCGTGATGTGGTACGTGCATTACGCCCGGAGGGGAGCTTGATCATCAGTGGTTTTAATCCGCGTAGCCTGTGGGGTTTGCATCGTGCATTGGGCAGAAGGCAAGGCTACCCTTGGCAGGGTCAATTTATTTCGTTGCCTCGTCTGAAAGACTGGCTGGCACTGTTGGGGCTGGAGGTGGTGGGTGGAAGTTTTGCCGGATATGCACTGCCATTTAAGCAAAAGAAGTGGTTGGATCGATGTGCATTTATGGAGACAGCAGGAGACCGTTGGTGGAAGGTGAGAGGTGGGGTATATTTCCTGCATGCTGTGAAGCGCGTACCGGGGATGCGACTGATCAAGCCAAAGTGGAATGAAGGCTTGGTGAGCAAGCTGCTACCAGTGGCACCCAAGCTGAACAATAAAACAACGCAACGTAACAAAACGGATCCACAATGAGTAAAGAAATCATAGAAGTATTTACCGATGGAGCATGCAAAGGCAATCCCGGCATAGGGGGTTGGGGTGCATTGTTACGTACCAAAGGCAAGGAGCGCGAGCTTTTCGGTGGTGAGGCACACACGACCAATAACCGGATGGAGTTGCTTGGCGCAATATCAGCGTTGGAAGCTTTGACACGCCATTGTCATGTGCGGCTGCATACTGATTCTAAATATGTGCAGCAAGGCATCACCGGATGGATACATAATTGGAAGAAGCGCGGCTGGAAGACCGCAGACAAGAAGCCGGTCAAAAACGAGGATTTATGGCGCAGGCTGGATGCTTTGGCAGAACAACATAATATCGAGTGGGTCTGGGTCAAAGGGCATGCGGGGCATGAGGGCAATGAACGTGCTGATGAACTGGCGAACAAGGGAGTGGAAATGATACTGGAGCATGACAATGCGTAAGATTGTGCTGGATACTGAAACGACCGGACTGGATCCCAAGCAAGGGCATCGCATCATTGAGCTGGCAGCTATCGAGTTGGAAGGACGCAAGATTTCACTGCGTCGTTTTCATCGTTATTTAAATCCCGAACGTGAGATCGATGCAGGTGCAGTAGCGGTGCACGGCCTGACCTATGAACGCTTACAGAACGAACCCAAGTTTGCAGATATCGTAAGCGGCTTTCTGGAGTTTATCGACGGGGCAGAATTGATTATCCACAACGCACCATTCGATATGGGTTTTATGAACCATGAGCTGGCTTTGCTGGGCATGCCACCTTTGGAGAATCAGGTGTTGGATACTCTCAAAGTTGCGCGTGATATACATCCGGGCAAGAAAAACAGCCTTGATGCATTGTGTGGTCGGTATGATATCGACAACGCGCACCGTAGTTTGCACGGGGCTTTGCTGGATACCGAGCTGCTTGCTGAAGTGTATTTTGCGCTGACACGCGGGCAGGACAGTCTGTTGGGGGATGATGTTCCCAGTGAGCGTAAGCGTGCAGTGTTAAGTACAGATGATTCACGTTCGAAGATACGCATATTGAAACCCACTGATGAAGAGCAGGCAGCACATGCCCAACAACTCGTTGATATAGACAAGGCTAGCAATGGGGAATGTATGTGGAAGGTGCTTGAAGAAGCTGCTGTGGATACCAAGTCGTAGCAAGGGGGATAGATGAAGGTTGCCGTTAGCAGTGCACAATCTTACGACCGGGATTTTTTAACGGCTGCAAACGACGACTTAAATCATGAACTAGTGTTTTTCGAGGGGCGCATTTCTGAAGAAACAGTTAAGATTTTTTCAGGCTTTCAGGCTATCTGCGCATTTGTAAATGACACTTTAAACGAGAGGGTACTTAAAACCTTATCCGGTGATGGACTGCAGCTGATAGCACTGCGTTGTGCGGGCTTCAATAATGTTGATGTGAAGGCGGCAGCTAAATATGGTGTACGAATCGTGCGCGTGCCAGCCTATTCTCCTTATTCAGTTGCCGAACATACCCTTGCGTTGATACTTGCGCTTAATCGCAAGATTCATCGCGCGTACAACAGGGTGCGTGACGGAAATTTTGCGCTTGATGGTTTGATGGGACATGAGCTGCGTAATCAAACAGTGGGCATCATCGGTACCGGGCGTATCGGCCTTGCTGTTGCGCAGATACTCAAGGGCTTCGGCTGCATCTGCTGGCATATGATGTGGTGCAAAACGAGCAGTTGCTAGAGGTCGGGGCGCAATGTGTGGGGTTGGAAGAGTTATATCGTGAAAGTGACATCATCACGTTGCATTGCCCGTTGAACCGGCAGACCCATCACCTGATCAATGCGAAGACGATTAGCCGGATGAAACGGGGAGTGATGGTTATCAATACCAGCCGTGGCGGAGTGGTTGATACACAGGCACTGATTTCTGCACTTAAATCAGGGCATATCGGCTATCTGGGACTGGATGTTTACGAGCAGGAAGGCGATTTGTTTTTTCAGGATTTGTCGATGAGCGTGATTCAAGATGATGTGTTCGAGCGGTTGCAAACCTTCCCCAATGTGATTGTCACCGCACATCAGGGATTTTTTACCAGAGAGGCATTATCCAATATTGCGCAAACAACGCTGCAAAATATCAGCTTGTTTGACAAGAACTGACAATGCCATAACGAAGTTACGAGTGAGTTATTGAGATGAAAGCAGATGTGATTATTATCGGATCAGGCGCGGCAGGCATGATGTGTGCCATGCAAGCTAGTCAACGCGGGCGATCCGTGCTGTTGCTCGACCATACCAAGAAGCTTGCCGAGAAGATTCGTATCTCGGGTGGCGGTAAATGCAATTTCACCAATATCAATACCAGGCCGGAGAACTTTATCTCTTCCAACCCCAATTTTTGTTGCTCAGCATTAGCCAGATATACCCCGATGGATTTCATCGCCCTGTTGGACAAACACCGTATTGGCTATCACGAAAAAACGCTTGGACAATACTTTTGCGATGATTCATCAGATACCATCATCAGCATGTTGCGCAGCGAGTGTGAAGCAGCGGGTGTAAAGCGTTACATGGATTGTGAAATCGGCGATATCAAACATGACGAAAGTGCAGATGGTGGTAAGCATAAACATGGCAAATACCGATTTCATGTTGCTACCTCACGCGGTGATTTCAATGCCAATTCTCTGGTGATCGCAACGGGTGGGCTATCAATCCCTCCAACTGGCGCGACGCCTTTCGGCTATCACATTGCCGAGCAATTCGGAGTGCCCATCACTAAACTTAAGCCAGGTCTAGTACCGCTAACTTTCGCACCAGATGACTGGGAGCCCTACGCAGAGCTATCGGGTGTTTCGCTGGATGTCGAAGTCAGATTCGGTAAGCAATCGTTCCGGGAGAATCTGCTGGTCACCCATCGCGGTTTGAGCGGTCCGGCTATTCTGCAAATATCCTCCTACTGGCAGAACGGGCAGCCCTTGCATATCGATCTATTGCCTAGTATCGGTTTTGAAAATCTGCTAATCGAACAGGAGAAAAATAAAAAGCTGCTCAGTAATTTCCTGACGCAGTGGTTCCCCAAAAGTTTTGCAGATGCGTGGTGCGGTGAGATGACCGATGTAGCAAACAAACCACTTAACCAGTACAACAACGTGCAACGCAAGTCGATTGCGGATCAGTTACATAACTGGAAAGTTACGCCATCAGGCACAGTGGGTTATAGCAAGGCAGAGGTTACCTGTGGCGGCGTGGATACTCGCGCGCTGTCTTCCAAAACGATGGAGTGTGGTGCTGTTCCCGGTTTGTACTTTATTGGTGAAGTGCTTGATGTCACAGGGCAATTGGGTGGCTATAACTTCCAGTGGGCATGGGCTTCCGGTTATGCAGCAGGGACCGCAGTTTAGGCAGTATTACCGATAAGAATACCGGTTCGGCTGGCGGCACATCTCCGATAGGCTGCAGTAACCTGTGGTTGTTAAACCAGTCTACCTAGGTCAGGGTGGCACGCTCAACATCATCCAGTCCTCGCCATGGCCCGTCTTTGTGAATGACTTCCGCTTTGTACAGTCCATTATCGTCTCTGCCAGAGCGTTGTCGCAGGAGTCACCCACACTGCCCACTGAGGTATTGAAGCCTGCTTCAGCTAGCCGCTTGGTATAACGGATCGCCAGATACTGACTGCCCCGGCGGTCACTGTGATGAATGACACCTCTCGGTTTGCCGCGGAACCACAGGGCCTGTTCCAGTGCATCCAGTATCAGATCGGTTTACATGTGCTTCAGTACGCGCCAACCAACGATATAACGTGAAAATACGTCCACGACAAAGGCCACGTAGACGAAACCTGACCAAGTCGCCACATAGGTAATATCGGCTCTTCTCCGTCTCACGTTCCAACTGTTTACATCGATAATAGGTGGACGGTGCAATCGGTAACTCATGACAGATTGGCTCGACGCCGTAGGCTCCACGATAGAGATCAATAAAGGCGACCATTACTTCGGTTTGCGGTCGAGCCCCACTTGGGCGAAAAATGCTGCTGCCTTGCGTAGAATCTCGTTGGCTCTCTTGAGCTCTCGATTCTCTCGCTCCAGCGCTTTCATCCGCTCGGCATGGTCACTGGTGACTGAAAGCTTGGTACCTGAATTTACTTCCATCTTGTTGATCCATGACCGCAGTGTCACAGGAGTGTAACCGATCTTTGTAGCAATAAACTGAATCGTTGGCCAGCGCGAAGGGTGTTCATGCTCGCTCGTCAATACTAGGCCAACTGCACGTTCGCGCACTTTAGGTGAATATCCACGTCTCTTGTTGATTAGCTAATACTCCCAAGAAAATTAGCCTCAGATCAAACCGGGGCGATTAAGTGCATTTTGGGAGAGGTAAAGATGGTAATGAGGGAGGAAATAAAAAAGGCCGGTTAGATACCGGCCTTTTTACGCTTTAACTGATCGGCTAGAAATAGTAGTTAGCGCTCAGGTTATAAGAAATCGTGCCGATGCCAGAAGCTTTGGTAGTTGGGCCGCCTGCCGCTGCTTGTGACTCCGTTGCAACATAGCCACCCCCTACAGAACCTTCAAGACTGAACTGCTTGGCTAGAAAATACTCAGCACCGGCTTCTACAAGCAGCCCGAGGTCAGTTACATCAGTGGCTCCTTGACGCGTGGATAAGTACTGAATCTTGCCACCGATGAAAGGTGAGAATTCTTTAGTCTTAGTATACTGCCTGATACCAAACAGAAACCCGATATCGGTATTATTGCTATTCGTGTTTGCACCGGTATCCACCATTTGCATGCCAAACCCGGCCAGAATCGCAGTATCCTTTTCCATCATATATTTACCCTTGATCATGAACATAGATGGTGTACCCGATACAGTGGTCGAGTTAGTTAGGTCGATATTGATGCCGTACTTTCCTACGGTTGGCGCTGCTGATGCCGTTCCGGCCAAAGTTGCCAGAACGATGCTTGAAATAGCTAATGTCGATATCTTCACTTGATTCCTCTCCGGTTATTAAAAAAACGTACCAATATTCATTAAGGCGGGTAATCGGCTTAAATGCCCAATTACACAATGATTACATAATACGGAAAGGTTGTGGTAAGCATTGTGCGGGTATGACACAACTAGAACGCTTTCGGGTGTTGAATGGCATGTCTTATTACTTTCTTTATCGCAGTGACTGGAATGCGGTCGCTACGCTTGAAATTGATGCATCCTTTTCCGGTTTTGATGTCAGGGTACCGTTCTTTGAATTCGGCAATATGATGTGAGCCGCAGGTATATAAAGACACATAGTGCTTTTGGTTCGCCAAGGCGACCCAGCCACTTTTGAATTTATACGTGGGCATTCGGTACGTCATGTCGACTACTGCATCTGGATATAGCACCATAATCATATTGTGGAGCTTGGATAGCATTTCCACATGCTCGCCCGGTGCAGCAGCAAAGTAATGGTTTACCTCGGGATTGGTTTTCTTGAACATGTCGTCAGGGTGATAATCAAATATTGAAGGTTGCGGTGATTCTTCATTCAAGCACCTAGCAGAGGCAAATGTTTAATGGTCTTGTACTTGAAAGCTAGCTCTATGCAATGTCTGACGATTGCTTTGGGCAACTTTTGATTGGCGTTCAGTACGATGGCGCGATTCCCTTGAAATTCCAAGGATCTTGAATATAGCTCACGAAAAGTGTCGATCAGCTTTGTTTTGCAATGAAAGAACAAGAAATATTGATTCGGATTTTTTGGTTTCCAATCTATCCGGACTGCACTACCGTTCTTAACCCAATAACTAGGTTCTCCCCACTTTAAAGTTTCCTCGACGTTGCCTAGGTTATGACTTTCAGCTACGCTGAACATGAGGCCTCTGAGGGTAAGCATAAGAGGCGCGATGTGTTCGGGATAGCGATCAAATTTTTCTTGAATTTCACTTTTCATCATTGTGCATTGTGTTCACCGAATACTGCCGTTATATCAATA